>ERZ781275.807-NODE-807-length-29267-cov-3.581473_pt1 | contig 29267 bp, 30 predicted proteins | sample MGYA00375853_ERZ781275 | MGnify/ENA primary metagenome ERZ781275 (study PRJEB29790, sample SAMN03653691) | human gut metagenome | host: Homo sapiens | place: USA: Dallas, Texas | collected 2012-07-23 | study: EMG produced TPA metagenomics assembly of the Gut...
TGGTCTAGATTGGGTCTGTTGTTTGTTATCCTGTTTTTTATCGGTGCGGTTCTCTGGCTGAACCCGGCCTTTCGCTCCCGTTTTTTCAAAAAATAGTTTTAAAGCTGAGGCATTTACGCCTCAGCTTTTTTATCTGCAACAAATTTATAGCCCTTTCCCCAAACCGTCTGGATGTACTGATGATCCTCAGAAAAGGAATTGAGCTTTCTCCTGATCTGCGCCACATGGACCTGAACAGTGTGCGCGTTTCCCAAATCCGGCAGCTTCCACACCCTTTCAAAAATATCTTTCTGGGAAAACACCTGATTTTCATGATTTGCCAGAAAAAACAGAATATCAAATTCCGCCGCGGTTAAAGAAATCATATCCTCCTTATAGGCTACGCTCCTTGCCGCTTTGTTGATACTCAGTTTTCCAAAATCCAGTGTTTCACCGCATTTAGTCTTTCCCTCCTGTTGGCGTATACGTGCGCAGATGCGCAACTCAAGCTCTCTCAGGCTAAAGGGCTTGATGACATAATCATCGCCGCCAGAAACAAAACCGTTGATCCGCTTGTCCTCTTCAGCATAATTTGACACAAAAATAATCGGGACATTCGTCTTCTTTTTTACTTCTTCACATACCTCAAAACCATCCATATCTGGCAGCGCCACATCCAGCACAATACAGTCCAGGGGCATATGCTCTGAGGTCTTCAGGCACTCCCCCGCGTTCTGGGCCGTGTATACCTTATAGCCGCGGCTGGTAAAATAAATCCTTGTTACTTCCAGTATCGAAGCATCGTCGTCTACAATCAATAAATTATACATTTTGCTCTCTCCTACCTAAGCTCCAATAAAGTCATTATACATAAAAATGCCCATTTTGAAAACTAAAAAAGCAGGATATTAAGCTTTCACTTAATATCCTGCCTACTATAAAATCATATCACTTTATTTATATTGGCTTTTATTACATCATTGGCATTCCGCCGCCGCCCATTGGTGGCATTGCAGGAGCTGCTTCTTCTGGCAAATCAGCAACAGCAACTTCGGTGGTTAAGAACATAGCGCAGATGCTGGCTGCATTCTGAATCGCTGTACGGGTTACCTTAGTTGGGTCGATGATACCAGCTTCAATCATGTTTACAAACTCGCCTGTAGCAGCATTGAAACCAACACCAGTGTCTTTCTTGCGCAGTTCATTGACGATAACAGAGCCTTAAAGACCAGCGTTTTCAGCAATCTGACGAACGGGTTCTTCAATGGCACGGCGGATGATTGTGGCACCGATTTTTTCGTCACCTTCCAGTGTTTCGATTAAAGCGTCTACCTTGTCTAAGGTTTCGATGAATGCAGATCCACCACCAGGTACCATACCTTCTTCAACACCAGCTCTTGTCGCGTTCAATGCGTCCTCGATGCGGTATTTGCGTTCTTTCAGTTCTACTTCGGTAGCAGCACCAACCTGAATTACAGCTACGCCGCCAGCCAGTTTAGCCAGACGTTCCTGTAATTTTTCTTTATCATAATCAGATGTGGTTTCAGGGATCTGAGCCTTGATCTGAGCAACTCTTTCTTCAACAACTGCACGGTCACCCTGGCCGTCAACAACAATGGTGTTGTCCTTGTCAACCTTAACCTGACGCGCACGCCCTAACATAGACATATCGGCATTTTTCAGTTCCAGGCCAACTTCTTCGGAGATTACCTGACCTCCTGTTAAAGCAGCGATATCCTGTAACATGGCTTTTCTTCTGTCACCAAAGCCAGGAGCTTTAACAGCAACACAATTGAAGGTTCCTCTTAATTTGTTCAGTACTAAGGTTGTTAAAGCTTCGCCTTCAACATCTTCAGCAATGATTAAGAGCTTAGCGCCCTGCTGTACAATCTGTTCCAGCACTGGGAGTAATTCCTGGATATTTGTGATTTTCTTGTCTGTAATTAAGATATACGGGTTGTCTAATTCTGCAACCATCTTTTCAGTATCGGTTACCATGTAGCCGGATAAGTATCCTCTGTCAAACTGCATACCCTCGGTAAATTCCAGTTCAGTCCCCATGCCCTTGCCTTCTTCAACAGTGATAACACCGTCGTCGCCGACTTTAGTCATGGCTTCTGCGATTAAATCGCCGATTTCAGTATCAGCGGCAGAAATAGAGGCAACCTGAGCTTTTGCTTCTCTGGTTTCTACTGGTTTGCTGTTCGCTTTCAGTTCGTCAACAACAACTTCCACAGCCTTTTCGATCCCTTTTTTCAGAACCATTGGATTCGCGCCGGCTACAACATTTCTGTTACCTTCTCTTACAATAGCCTGAGCTAATAAGGTAGCGGTAGTAGTACCATCACCAGCTACATCGTTTGTTTTGGTAGCAACTTCTTTAACCAGCTGAGCGCCCATGTTTTCAAAGGCGTCTTCCAGTTCAATTTCTTTAGCAATGGTAACACCATCGTTTGTAATGGTCGGAGCACCGTAGCTCTTTGCTAAGATAACGTTTCTTCCTTTTGGTCCTAAGGTTACTTTGACAGCGTCTGCCAGTTTATCTACGCCAGCGATCAGTGATTCTCTGGCGTCTGCACTGAATTTAATATCTTTTGCCATTTTAATCTTCCTCCTGAAAATTTATAATCTATTAAATGTGGTTTTCTGAATTATTCAACAATTGCTAAGATGTCAGACTGTTTCAAAATCAAGAATTCTTCTTCACCGACTTTTACTTCAGAGCCAGCGTATTTAGAATAGATAACTTCATCGCCTTCCTTTACATCCAGCGGCACTTTTTTGCCATCAACGATTTCACCGGAACCTACAGCAACAACGGTTCCCTGCTGTGGTTTTTCCTGTGCAGAACCTGGTAATACAATACCGCTAGAAGTCGTTACTTCTTCTTCTTTAACTTTGATTACAACCTTGTCTCCCAATGGTTTTAAACTCATTTTTGATTCCTCCATTTTTAATGATTTATGATTTTTATTATTATCTTCTTGTTAGCACTCATTACCTCCGAGTGCTAACATTATATTAAACCATTCTCTCAAAATTTGCAAGACCTTTTTAATAAATTTAATGACTTTTTTCAGGTTTACTTAATGTTTTTCCATGAAAGGCCCTCTTTAGGGCGATTTCTGGCCTTGTCATTTCTCTTACACTTTAAAAAAGCGTAAATGCCTGCAAATATCAATCGAGTATTTGTACATCTTCCTTCGTCAAAGTAATCTGTATCCTCACTATAAATCGTCCCATCATAAACAGGACAGGCTCCCCTTCAAATTTTTCAGCAAACATTTTGCCACCGCCTGTCCAGACATGGGATTCTGCCCTGTTATCAAATGCCCATCCTGTACCGCAAAAGAACTAAAAGCGCGTTTTTTCACAAATTTTGCTCCCCGATTCCTAGCTTCTTTCTCTGTACCGAAAGGTACTAAGCGTTTTTTTCCGCTCAGAATTTCTTCTGTTTCTGTAAAGCCTGTGAGTGTTTTACCAGATATAAGATAGCTCCCATCTGATGTTTTTATATTCAAAAGCCCTGCCAATCCGTGGCATACCGATGTCACATAACCTCCCTGCTCATAAATCTCTCGGCTGATTGCCTGCAAAGCTTTGTTGTCCGGAAAATCCCAGACCACACCATGGCCGCCTGTATAATAGACCGCCAAATAATCGGAAGCGTTTATATCCGATGGTTTAAGGGAATTTGACAATGCTCTGTTTTGGAAATCCTCTGAGCCATAAAGAGCAAATACTTCCTCATTAACATAAGCGTTCTTCAGGCTCCGAGGGTCAATCGGCACATAACCGCCCCTGGGACTGACATAATCAAGCCCATAACCAGCCTGTATCAATTCCTTCACAAACTCAGTCGCTTCGGACAGCCAGAGACCTGTCGCCTCATTTTTCGTTCCATATTTCGCAGTATTGGTCAAAATCACTAATATTTTTTTCATCTTTATCCCCATTTCATATCAAAAGTTCTGATTGATCACTACAACTTATATACCGTTTCAGATAAAATCTAACCATTAATTCTTCCACCTGCAGACAACAGAACACTTTTCAGATTACGCCTGCCATAAACATAAAAAAGGCATACGTTAAAACAACGTATGCCGCCACACATTATGATTTATTTTATAATCCAAATTCCACTAAAAGCTACTCACCAGCAGCATAATATTAAGCGCTGTAACCAGCAGCCCGACGATCAGCAGGATCGTAAAGTCGATCTTGCCATTGGCAAATTTCCCCATGATTTTCCTGGAGGTTGTCAGGTAAATCTGCAGGAAAATCGTGATGGGCAGCTGTATGGACAGAAGCATCTGGCTGTAGACCAGACCCATAAAAGGGTCGGTGACAAAGAAGATAATGACCAGCGATGCCAGAAAGATGCCAATAATCCCCAGCTGGCTGTGGCGGTCATGAATATCGTAGGGCTCCCTGAACATCCCCGCAACAATGGTGCCGCCCGCCATTCCCGCGGTGACGGATGAGCTGATTCCTGCCAGCAGAAGGGCGAAAGCAAAGAGAAGCGACGCACCCGAGCCCACCAGCGGCTTGAGCATATCCGCGGCCTGCGAGAGCTCTGTGACCTGAAAACCCGCTTTATAAAAGGTCGCTGCCGCCATCAGGATCATGGCGCTGTTGATGGCCCATCCGATAATCATGGAAACCAGCGTATCTGTAAACTCAAATTTCAGCTGATTTTTAATAACAGATTCTTCCTTCGTGTTCCATTGGCGGCTCTGGATAATTTCAGAGTGAAGAAAAAGGTTGTGCGGCATTACCACCGCGCCCAGCACACTCATGATGACCAGCATGGAACCCGGCGGTGTTGAGGGCTTAACCCAGGAAACAGCAGCAGCGCCCCAGTCGACATGGACCATGAGTATTTCGATTAGAAAAGAAACGCCGATTAATGACACAAACCCGATAATCCAGCGCTCCAGCTTTTTATAAGAGTTGCTTAAAAGCAGAAAAAGTGCCAGGGCAGTTACCAGAATCGAGCCAATTTTTATGGGGATCGAAAAAAGCATTTCCAGCGCAATGGCGCCGCCCAGCACCTCCGCCATAACAGTGGCGACGGTTGCCAAAACTGCGGTCGATAAAACTGGTACGCTGAGCCATTTGGGCAGATACTGGCTGGCAGCCTCCGACATGCAGTAGCCTGTCGCAATCCCCAGATGGGCGGCATTGTGCTGTAAAATAATGAGCATAATGGTCGATAGTGTTACCATCCACAGCAACGAATAGCCATACTCTGCCCCAGCCGCCACATTGGAAGCCCAGTTGCCAGGGTCAATAAAGCCCACTGTAACCAGCAATCCTGGTCCAATGTATTTTAAAATTTCAAGACCACCTTTATGCTCACTATGAGGGCCGCCCCGAAGCCACTGCCTGATTCGATTCAAATCGGATGCACCTCTTTTCAGTTACATTAAAATCGGCATACGCTGTTTGACGTAAACCGATGTATATTATGGTTCTGTTCAAATCAATCACAAAACGCTTGTATATCGTTTATCTGCTGCCGATTTTCAGTCCCGGCACAGCGTTTAAATACAAATCGCTTTTTACACCATTGATATAGTTATAATAAGCCATAGAACCGATCATTGCCGCATTGTCAGTACACAATATGGGTGCCGGGTAATAAAGCGCAAGGCCGTTTTCCTTTGCCTTTTCCTGCATCATTTCCCGCAGCAGGCTGTTGGCCGAAACACCGCCTGCCATACAGATTTTATCCACCTTTTGCTCCAGCGCGCAGTGAATGGCCTTTTCAACCAGCACCTCAATGACGGCCAGCTGAAAAGAGGCTGCCACATCCTCCACGACAATGGGCTCTTCCTTAATCTTTTTGCTATTCAGGTAATTCAGCACCGCGGATTTTAAACCACTGAAACTGAAATCGTAGCTGTCCTTTTCTAAAAATACCCTTGGGAACTCCACCGCATGGGAATTTCCTTTTTTTGCCGCTCTGTCGATGGCAGGACCGCCGGGATATCCCAGCCCCAGAACCCTCGAAATCTTATCATAGGCTTCTCCTGCTGCGTCATCCCTTGTTTTTCCGATGATTTCAAAGGTCTGGTAATCGCGTACCATCACCAGATGGCTATGGCCGCCGGACACCACCAGGGTTAAAAAGGGCGGCTCCAAATCGGGATGCTGGAGAAAATTCGCAGCGATATGCCCTTCAATGTGATTGACGCCGATTAAAGGCAGACCCAGGCTGTAGGCTAAGGCCTTAGCCTCAGAAACGCCGATTAGCAGAGCGCCTACCAGCCCCGGGCCGTTTGTCACAGCGATGGCGTCAAGGTCTGAAAAACTGAGACCGCTTTCCTCAAGAGCCTCTTCGATAATATACGGCAGTTTCATCACATGATTTCTGGATGCAATCTCAGGCACCACACCGCCATATTTTTTATGAATATCAATCTGTGAGTAAATCCGGTTGGTCAGTACTTTTCTTCCGTCCTCGACCACTGCCACCGAGGTTTCATCACAGGATGTCTCAATGCTTAATATTTTCATAAAACTCACTTTCTAAAATTTTCTTTTTGAATTTTTCATAAACTTTCTCTGGGTAAGACGCTGGCTGAAAAAGCCGCCGCCCGCTGCGCAGATCAGGTAAACCACTGCTGCGATAGTGACGATTCTCAAGCCCAAAGCAATAAAATAAGGCTCAGGCACAATGTTGATCAAGACACTCTCATTCGGGTCCAGATACCAGTAGTCGTTGGTGAAAATCAGTCTGTGCGCTGCCTGAAAAACAGCGGTAAAATCAAAAACAGCTGCCAGACCGGACGCCAGAAGCAGTACCAGACCGAAAACAGAACCGCCAAACACAGCTTTGGCCATCGCAGCCCGGTTCCAGAAAAAAAGCAGAACAAGCCCTGCCAGAAGCAGAACACCGCACACTGCCTGAACGATCACCGCTACCTTTAAAAGGCCGCGCACATCCTCCATATGAATCAGCTCCTCCTGATTAAAAAGCGGCACGTACAGATCATTTTCCTTCTCGGCATAGATATTAAAATCCTCACGCTCTCCTTTCAGGAAAGCAAAAATTTGCTCGGTCACAGCCGGCAGTTCCTTAGAAGCAATACCGGTTGTCTGGGACACATTATTTTTATCCAGCTGATCCAGAAAAAAGCCGCGGTTAAACACCGCAAACTCCATCGAGGTTATAAGCACAAAAACAGGGAAAACAATCCCTACAATAATCGCTGTCGCTAAAGATTTTTTATCCAAGATCACCCCTCCTCATCATAAGGCCGTTCACGCGGTCCGGGTAATAGTTCTCACGAATACTGGCGGCCGAGAAACCCATTTTTTTGTAAAGGCAAATCGCAGCTGTGTTGGTTTCCTTAACTTCCAGGGTCATACAACTGCATCCCCGAGCTCTGGCGGTGCTGAGCAAAGCCTCCATGAGCAGGGTGCCCAGGCCGTTTTGCCGGTATTTTTCAAGAATACCGACATTCATAACCTGGGCCTCATCCACCACGCACCAGATTCCCGCAAAGCCGGCCACCTGTCCCTCTGCCTCCACCACCAGATATTTTGCAATGGGATTATTATATTCATTGATATAGGACTCGAGCGACCATGAACCCAAGCCGCAGGCCTGTCCAATTTCGTATAATCGGGGAGCGTCCTGCTCCTGCATCTCGCGTATTTTTGCTTTCATGCTACTTTTTCTGCTCTTCAGCATAGGAAGGACGAATGTAAACCGGCTCGACGCTTTTGAAATCCTGCCACTGTTTTTTAAGGGCGCGCTCAACCGCCAGAGTACCCGCCGATGAAGCCCGGTTCATAGATAAATGCTGCTTCACCTTAATGATTCCCGGCAGGGCCTCGACCATTGTTTCATAAAAACGCGGAACGCCATCTCCCAGCAGATAAATCGGACCATCGGTATAATTCTGTAAAATTCCGATAAGCGCCACGATATCCATGACGGAATCCTCAAGCTCGGCCACCATGCCCTCCTCCTCGTTAAAGCGGAACAGGCCCGTATAAACCTGTGACCGCTGGGCGTCAAGGATCGGGCAGACAACACCGTCTGCATAGGGCAGGTTATAGGCCAGTGCTTCCAGAGTAGAAATCGGGATCACCGGCTTATCAAGAGCCTGAGCAAAGCCCTTGACCGTGGCCATGCCAATGCGCAGCCCTGTAAAAGAGCCTGGCCCGTTAACAATCCCAAAAGCGTCCATATCCTGAATGGTCAGACCTGCGTCCTTCAGCATATGGTCGATAGCGGGCATCAGCTTTTCAGAATGTTTTTTCTGAAAATTGACAATGGTCTCACAAATCAATTTATTTTCATCCACCACCGCCGCGGTTGCAACGATTGTGGCCGTATCAACTGTCAAAACTTTCATGGTTAACCTTCTTTATCTTTCTTTTACTTTTTATTATAGCCCAAATGATCTGAAAATAAAACTAAAAAAGCCTAAACTGCAAAAACAGGCGCATGCCGCTTTGGCACGCACCTGTCTAACTTACTTTACTTTTAAATTCTAGTCCTCTCTTTTTTGAAGGCGCTTTTCAGCGGCATGGATTCCCTCCTCATAGTGCTCGATCTTCTGGTTCAGTCGCTCCAGCGTGCTCTGCATTTCTTTCATACGCTCAGCCAGCACATCCCGCTGTTCAACCAGAATGGACTTGCGGGCTTCGACAGTCATGTCCCCCTGCTGAAAAAGGGCAACATAATCGATCAAGGCCTCAATGGGAAGTCCAGCCCCGCGCATACATTTAATAAACTCGACCCAGCCGCAGTCATTTTCTGTAAAATCCCGAATCCCGCTGGCGCTTCGGTTTACTCGGGGGATCAGTCCAATCCGTTCATAATAGCGAATCGTATCCGCAGAAAGATTATATTTTTTTGCCACTTCCGAAATGGTCATGCCTCTCTACCTCCAAATTAAAATTCATTTTATCTGTGTCTATACAGCATAACATTTGGAGTCCACTTCAAGTCAAGCAAAATTTATATTTCTTCTTTATTATCTTTTGGAATCAGCCTCAGCTCTTCGTCAATGGTTGTGAGCAGGCTGTAGGGGTAATACTCATCAGGGATCAGCTTCTGTACCTTGCGCATGGTGACCCCCATACTGATGATCATGTCCATAATTTCGCCATGCATATACTCGTCCGGGCAGTATTTCGCCAGAACAGCCCTTGTTTCAGGGTTCGCCATCAGGTCGCGGACAGGGCAGTCTACTGTGTAAAAAGCATTGTCCTCTTTTTTGCCAAAAATACCCTCCAGCATAGATTGGAACCAGTTCCTCTTTTCTTCCTTGTCCTCAAAAAGGCAGCGGATGTCAAATGTCTCGCTGTCATCCTCGCCGTTGACAAATTCCAGAATCCGGTCCACACTTTTATCGCTCAACAGCCCATTGGTAAAAGTGACAATTTTAGAAACCGGGGTGCCGTGCAGCATTGTCATAAAAAAGTTGTCCTCTGTATCAATGATTTTCCCTGTCACACTCTGAAACTGGGACATGATCACCTCGATCACCTGCCGCCCCCTCGGGTTTGCCATGAAGTCATCCATATAGGAATACCGCGTGAGTTTCGGAAGTGGCGGCGCAGGCAGCGCAACCTCCGCCTCAAGGCGGATATCCCGGCTCGATGCACCAATTAAAACCATATGCAGTCCTTCCTCCTGCGTCCAGGCGTTTCTGGTCGGGTTAAAATAAGCAAAGTCATCTTTAGAAAGCTCGAAGACAACCACCTTTTCCTCTCCAGGCTCCAGATCAATTTTAGTAAAGCCCCTCAGCTCCCGAATGGGACGCTGGACTTTTCCATCCGGCTTTCCAGTATACAGCTGAACCACTTCTTTTCCCGCGCGCTCTCCGATGTTTTTGACACGGCAACTGGCCATCACTGTGCCATCATCCGCCGCTGAGGCCTTCATATCACTGTACTCAAAGGTGGAGTAGCTGAGTCCAAACCCAAAAGGATAGCGCACCGGCCGGTTCACATAATCATAATAACGGTATCCTACAAAAATACTCTCGCCATAGTTTACACTGTCCTCTGTTCCAGGAAAGTTGATGTAGGCAGGCGTGTCCTCCAGACGCATGGGAATGGTCTCCGCCAGCCGCCCCGATGGATTGACGCGGCCAAAGAGAATGTCTGAAACGGCAGCGCCTACGGCCTGACCGCCCAGCCAGGCTTCCAGAACGGCCTTTGGCTGATCTTCAAATTCCAGGTCAACCACACCGCCGTTGAATAATACAACGATGGTGTTGGGCTGTTCCTCACAGACACGCTGGATCATTTCCAGCTGGTTTTCGGGCAGCTTAATGGTGGTGCGGTCATAGCCTTCGGATTCCAGCTTGTCTGGCAATCCGGCGAATACCACTGCCACATCAGCCTTTCCGGCCGTTTCCACAGCCTCTCTTACGATTCTTTTGTGTTTTTCATCAGAGCTGTCGGAATAACCCTGGGCGGTCAGCAGCTTCACCCCGTCCGCTGTCTCAGCGGCAATGGCGTCATAGGGCGCCTCGATCCGGTAAGGATTGATCTTCGAACTTCCTGAGCCCTGGTATCTGGGGTCAAAGGCCATTTTTCCGATAACAGCAATGGTCTTTAGTTTTTCCTTGTCTAAGGGCAGCAGACTGTCTTCATTTTTGAGCAAAACCATACTTTCAGCCGCAACGCGGCGCGCCAGCAGGTGCTGCTCATTGATGTCCACAGGCTCTGGCGTGCCGGCTGCCTGGCGGTTTTCCTCTGCCTCAAGGGCAAAGGCAATGAGCCGCTCCGCCATTTCATTGAGCCTTGTCTTTTTAAGTTTTCCTTCCTTGATGGCGTCGAATATTTTGTGATCATTGACGCCGCCGCTTCCCGGCATTTCAAGGTCAAGCCCGGCCTTCACACCCTTTACCCGGTCATAAACAGCCCCCCAGTCTGTCATCACAATCCCCTCAAAGCCCCACTCATTTCTCAAAATTTCTGTCAGAAAATGCTTGCTCTGGGATAAAAATTCGCCGTTTACACTGTTGTAGGAGCACATAACTGCCATTGGCCCGGCTTCCTTAACCGCAATCTCAAATCCCTTTAGATAGATTTCACGCAGGGCGCGTTCGTCAATAAGTGCATTGACAGTCATCCGTCGTGTTTCCTGATTATTCCCAAGAAAATGCTTTAAGGTCGCGCCGATGTGTTCCTTTCTGGCGCCCTCAACAAAAGCCTTGGCCAGATGGCCGGACAGGTAGGGGTCCTCCGAATAATATTCAAAATTCCGGCCGCACAGAGGCGAACGCTTAATGTTCAGCCCAGGGCCCAAAATCAGGTCGACGCCTGCCGTGCGGGCTTCCCGGGCAATAGCGGACGCCATCTCCCTGATCAGCGATTCGTCAAAGCTGCAGGCCGCAAGGGTCGCCGGAGGAAAACAGGTCGCTGGGAGACTGTCACCCACGCCAATTTTCCCCTCCTCCTTTTCGGTCTCAACCCGCAGGCCGTGAGGGCCGTCTGACATCACCACTTTGGGAATTCCAAGCGCCTCATAGGATTTGGTCTCCCAGTTATTTTCACCAGAACAGAGTGACGTCATCTGCTCCAAATTCAGTTTTCTTCTCAATTTAGTAATTAAAGAAGAATCCATGCTCAAAACCTCTTTTCATTTATTTCTTCAATAAGCTGATGGACTTAAGTGCGCACGCGTCAACCGCTGAGATCACTGCGTCCCGGAAGCCGGAAGCCTCCAATGCCCGCACTGCCTCGATGGTCGTGCCGCCGGGTGTGCAGATCTGGTCCTTTAAAACTGCCGGATGCTCTCCTGTTTCCAGCACCAGCTTCGCCGCGCCATATACCGACTGGGCGGCCAGACGGTAAGCCTGGTCCCTGGGGAACCCGTGCAGCACTCCGCCGTCAGCCATGGCTTCGATCAGAAGCATGGTGTAGGCTGGTGCGGAGCTCGCGATGGAGGGCACCACATTCATCAGCTTTTCGCTTATGATCTCAACCCTGCCAAAGCTTTTGAATATGGTCATAACCGCTTCAATATCCTGCTCTGTCATCAAATCATCCGGACAGACCGTCGAGTCCGATTCACCGACAAAAGCAGGTGTACTTGGCTGAGTCCGAATCACCTTAGTATCCTTACCCAAAATATCCTTAACATCACTGAATTCCACACCCACTGCAATGACAATCACAATCACATCTTTTTTGGTATGGCCGGCAATCTCCCGCAGAACATCGGCATAGACAAAGGGCTTAACCGCCAGCACTAGGTAATCCGCTTCACTGGCGACACCGATATTTGATTCGGCCGTCCGAATGCCAAATTTTTCAGCCACCTTTCGGCGCTGTGCCTCCGATGGGTCGTAAGCGATAATTTGCGCCCCTGTAAAGAGACCGCTGCTCACCACACCGCCAATCATGGCCTGAGCCATATTGCCGCATCCAATAAAACCAATTGTATCTTTCATTTTAATCCTCCGTCCGTTCAATTATTTTTAAATTGTAAACCTCAAAACTCAATTACACCTTTATTTTAAACCTCTTTCACCCTTTATACAAACAAATTATGCGCTTTTTACTCACTCATTATTTTACGGCCCTCTGTATAATAAGAGCAAGCTTAATAAAAACAAGGAGAATAAAATCATGTCTGTTTTACTGAATGCGCAAAATCTGACCAAATATTATGAAAAAAACCAGCGTCCAGCTCTGGATCATGTCTCATTTAAAGTATCCTCCGGTGAGTTTGTGGGGATTATGGGCGCCTCTGGCTCTGGGAAAACCACCCTGCTCAATGTCCTGTCCACCATTGATTCCCCCACCGAGGGGAGCATCACCCTCGGCGGGATTGATATACAAGGGCTCAGCGGCAATGCCGCAGCCGATTTCCGGCGGGACCGCCTTGGCTTTATCTTTCAGGAATATTTTCTGCTCGACAGCCTGACCGTTCAGGAAAACATCGCCGTACCGCTTACGCTGATCGGCGCTCCATCCCACAAAATTGACACAATGGTTCAAAAGCTGGCAGAACGTTTTGGCATCGCTTCCCTTTTAGGCAAATACCCCGCCCAGCTTTCCGGAGGACAGCGCCAGAGGACCGCTGCGGCAAGAGCCCTGATAAAAAGCCCCGACATCCTCTTTGCCGACGAACCCACAGGCGCACTGGATTCCGCCTCAGCAGCTGCCCTCCTGAAAAAGCTCAGCGAAGTAAATGAAGCGCTCAAAACCACCATCCTCATGGTGACCCATGACGCCTATGCCGCCAGCTTTGCAAGCCGTATCCTCATTTTTAAGGATGGACACATCACCAAAGCGCTGCACCGAAAAGAGGAGACCTCTTCCCATTTCTATCATCAGATTCTAAACGCTGTCTCAAACTTAGATCAATAGGAGGCTTTTATGAAACTCTTTGACCTTGCCTGTAAAAACCTTAAGAAAAATTATCGCTTCTACCTGCTGTATTTTCTTTCTGTTACCCTTGTTCTCGCGGTTTACAGCTGCTTTAAGGCTTTTTCCATGAATACTTTAGTCATGGAGAAAATATCTGAGGACGGACGGGTTGAGACAATGACCAGTGTGGTCTCTGTGCTCCTCATGGCTTTTGTCCTGTTCTATATGGCTTATTCCAACAGCTTTTTCACAAAACGGCGAATGGGAGAGCTGGGTATTTACGCCCTGCTCGGCTTTCGAAAAACAAAAATAATAAAGCTTCTCTTTTTTGAAAACCTTCTGATCATTTCTGTTGCTCTGCTTTCAGGCTTGATCATCGGCAGCTTTTTTCATAAAGGCGTGGTTCTTCTGCTGGCCGTTTTTCTGAAATTAAAAATTAATCTGTCCGAAGTGCCGCTTTTTAATCCAGCTGCACTTTCTCAAACAATCCTGTTTGTCGCGGCCGCTTTAATTTTTCTTCTCCTGTCCAATGGCTTTTTTTTAAAAAAGGCCAGTATCCTGTCCATGGTAAGGCTTGAAAAGAAAAGTGAAAAGCCCTTAAAACCGCACCCTGCTTCGGCTGTTCTTGGACTAGCATTCCTGGCTTCTGGCTACTGCCTGGCTTTTAATATTACCGCAGGTACCCGCTCCCTCTGGGTCAGTGTTGGATTTCTGCCCATGGCCGGGCTGACCTTTCTTCTGGTCACCGCTGGAACTGTTCTTTTTATCCGCTCCTTTCTGCCCTTTGGCGTCCAGAGCATCCGCAGACATAAAAAACTGTTTTACAGACCGGATACCATCGTGGTTTTACCAAAATTTGTCCACCGTATCCGCAGCAACGCGCGAATGCTGATCCTGCTCACCCTCCTCTCTGCCGCAACCCTTGGTATCCTCGGCTCTACGCTCTGCACCTACTCCTTTTCGGAGCAGGGTCTTTCCAGAATCACCCCCGCTGCCCTTGAGTTTCCAGGCGATGATCCGAAAAGAACGCAGGAGGCCCTCAGCCTTATCCAGCGCCATCACCCTGCGCAGGATTATCAGGTCATTGAAACCAGCCTGCTGATCGCTGCCTCCGACTCACCTGAGCTTCCCGATTTTGAGTATACCAGGAAAAACAATGGCCCGCATTTTGCCATTATGAGCGAGACCGACTACCACCAGAGGATGTCCGCCATGAAAAAAGCCTCCGCACCGTCTCTCGCGCAAAATGAAGCGGTCCTCGTGCGCTATCTGAGCGGCAGCAGCCTGTCTGCCGGAACCGCCTATGACCTCGCATTGCCAGACGGAACATCGCAGCGTGTACATATCGCAGAAACCACTCTGGACAACGCTACCGGCTTTGCCAACGAAGGCGTTGGAACGCTGGTTATTTCAGACGCCCTCTATTCCTCACTAGTGCAATCGGGCCTTGAAACGGCCTCAGTGGTCAGTATCTTTGGGGACAGTCTGTCAGAGGACTCCACCACAGCCGAAGCCCTCTTACCACTTTTCGAGGATGACTACCGTTTTGCCAGCGCCTGCCTTAAGCGGGATGAATTTCTGATTGCCAGCAGTCCAAATCTGCTCTTAACCGCCTTTGGCGCGTTCATATTTTTTATTGCCATGGGCTGTATCCTCTATTTCAAAAGCGTCTCGGATACCAGCTATGACATAAAGGATTTTGAGATTTTAAAAAAGCTGGGCTGTCAAAATAAAGCCCTGCACCGCATCATTGCAAAACAGAACCTGATCCTTTTCAGCATTCCCTGTATTCTCGGCGGCCTGCACAGCTTTTTTGCCCTGCAGTGCTACAATGCCCTCATGCCTCAAATCATCAGCAGCACTGCTCTGCTGCCGCCTTTTATGCTGTCCTACGCTTTGTATCTTCTCGTTTTCGCACTGTACTATATCATCACGCAATACGCCTGCTGCCATATCGCCGACAGAGCCTGATTATGCTATAATAAAACTATCACAAAAAGGAGAACGCCATGAAAAGACAATATCTTCACTCTCTGCTGCTGCTTATCCTCCATCAATTGCTCCTGACTGTCTTTTTGTGCTGCGAATTTTGGCTTCACCTGGATTTCAAAGCTGAAGCGGTGATGCCGCTGTCGGTCATTTTACTGACAGACTCTGGCGCAGCTTTTATCCAGCTCCAGAACTACCGCTCCAATTCCTTTTTAAAACATTACACCCTGGTGTTGGTCTTTGTGTCCTGGTGCATGCTCTTTCTGCGGCTGGAGATCCCGGTTTTTTCGGGGCTTGGCCTCCTGCTCTACGCACTCCTGCCTCTGGTGCTCTCCCGCTTTTTCCTGAGCTTTATTTTCCAGGCATCTGGCTACTCAGGCAAGAAGCCTATTTTATACCTTCAGCTGACACTCACACTGCTGACACTGGTGAGCTTTCCCAGTTCTTACCTGTTTAATCTGCTTCTGGGTATTCAGTGGCTGGTAAGCATTTCCTCCTTTGGCGTAATCCTTCTGGCCAATAAAAAAAGAAGCCTGTACTTTTTCAGACAGGAAGGGCGCAGCCTGCTGATTTCTCTGCTGCTGATTCTCCTTCCTGCTGTTCTGTACAGCCTCGTCTTCCGGTACAACCCTGTCTTTCTGTCCAACACTGGTCTTTACGTTCTCATCGGGCTGCCGCTAGTCAGCGTTCACAGAATTTTAAAAAACAGCCTGCAAAATACCTCCGAAAGTGGTCGTCCAGCAGTCTCTTTCCTTTTATCGCCCATTGCTCTTTTCGGTGCGGCTGTTTTATCGGCGCTTGGCTGGTTCCTTGCCTTGCCTGTTATTGCAATTTTTATTTTGTTGCACACGGCACTTTGGTTTATTCTGCTTTGCTATTTTGGTGCGACTTATCAAGCGCTCCGGCTTTCGGCTAATAAGAGTAATACTCTCTACAGCGATCCCCTCACCTCGCTTAACCGTGAGGAAGGTCTGAAAAAAGAGTTCTCAAACTACCTTCACGATGCCGTTCTGCAGGATCTTCTGTCGGTGAAAAACCTGGCAGCAAAGGCAGACCGCCCCGAGATCAGAACCTTGATCATCAGTACCTTAAATCGGCTGAACACTTCCATCCGTGATGAAATGCAGGCCTGTTCACCTGCGCTTTTAAGTTCAATGACGCTGAGGGAAAATTTTGAAAAGCTGCTGGAGGGCATCGCGGAAACCTATCCCTTAAAAAAAGTTCAGGTTCGCCTGGACTGCCCCGATGATCTCTTCCTCATCGAGCCCTATAACCGCATCGTTTTCCGTTTAATAAAAGAGCTGGCAAATAACTCCTTTAAGCATTCCAACGCGTCAGAAATCAGGGTCTGCCTGTCTGTGGAGGACCGTTGTGTTCTTCTGTCTGTCCTCGACAATGGAACAGGCTTCACAACCCTGCCTTCCGATCTTTTCAAGCATAAGGGCCTTGCATCTGTTTTGGAAACCCTCACAGCAGCCGGAGGTGCTCTGAATATTACGCCCAATGAGCCTTCCGGGCTTTGTGCTTCTGTAGCCCTCCCCATGAAAGGAGATACTTCTTATGGACATTTTATTGATCGATGACCACGCTCTTTTTGCCAAAAGCCTTGAAATTGTTTTGGCGGATATGCCTGAAATCGAGAGCTTCACGACACTCCAGAACCCATCAGAGGCTGCCGCGCACATTCGCCGGCTTCATCCGGATATCCTTCTCCTCGACATCAATCTCGACACAGTCAGTGATGTAGACGGCATTGCGCTTGCTTCTGGGCTTAAAAAAGAATTCCCCGGCCTGAAGCTTGTCTTCCTGACCGGTTACGACCTCCCGGTTTACCGCCATGCCGCCGAAAAGCTGGAAGCCTGTGGTTTTTTAAACAAAAATCTTGATCCTGACAGACTGCTTGAAAGCCTGATCCAGATTAACAAAGGCGTCCCTGTCTTTCCCAGGGCAAATGAATATATCGAAGAACTGACCGCAACAGAAACGAAAATTTTACAGCTATTATCAGAGGGGTATAAGCGCAAAGCCATCGCTGAGATACTTTTTTCAAGTGAGCGCACAATTTCAAACCATATTCAGCATATTTTTGACAAGCTCGATGTCTCCTCCTCGCTTGAGGCTGTGACAAAGGGCATAAAATTAGGCTATATCCGTCCTTTCTACCATAAAAAATAAGCCCGTCCCACAATGGGGGCAGGCTTATTTTCATTTCACATTAGCATAAACATTGCAAAGCTGAACATCTGCTCCTCCAGCGCCTGGAAGGTGTCCTCCGCCATGGGAATATCTTCTTCCGCAATGCCATACTTTTCCATATTTTCGTCTAAATTATTGTAATACTCTGATTTAATCTCCATTCCTGCCTCCTAATAAACCGCGTATTCTTTCACAAAACGCAGCAGTGCCTGATATTTATCAATTTCCACATCGCTGACTCTGAGAATGGATTTATCCAGGCTGAAGATATAGCGCCCTCCAGGTGCCAAAATGTCAATGATTTCTTTTGCCTTGTCCTGAATCTCATTCAGTGTTCCTGTCTTCAGCATTGCCAGCGGATAGAAGCCAGTAAGTATGAACTTGTCTCCCAGTTTTTCCTTAAAGACCTTCGGATCTCCAAACTCAGCCATCAGCTGGCATCCTGCGGGCAGCTCACGAATATAATCAAGAAAGCGTGTGAAGTCATGCTCGAGGAAAATCGAGACGTTCGTATTTGTTTTTACCAGCTCCTCCACCAGCTTTTTAAAGGTCGGCCAATAAAAGCGTTCAAAATCCTTTTCCTTCATATAAGGCGCCATGTGCAGCGGAATCATACAGCCCCCTGCCTTTTTCGGCGTTCCCTTGGCGCCAGTCTTGATCATCAACGGCAGAATCGCTTCGCAGGCAGCCTCCACTTTGTCCGGCACACGCCGGATATCCATCATCATGCCCGTGAAGGATCTCAGCAGGTCAGCGATAAAATCAAAGGGAGCGTCGGTCTGGGCAAAGGCTCCTCCAAGATTTGACTTCCCATATTTCAGGCACAGCTCATTTTTAGCGGCCCCAATCTGCCCCATGGTGCTGTAAAAGGTATGGAAGCCCTTTGCCAGCGCTGCCGAGGACAAGGGCCAAGGCTTATCCAGCTCAGTATACAGTCTTGGGATAACGCTGTCCCATAAAAATTGATAGGGCTCTGCGATCAGAACGTCGTATTCTTTGGGTTCCATGGCCGCAATCTCAGGGTGCTGTAGAAAACCATCTGTCCCCATCACAAAATGCTTTGCCCCCAAAATTTTATAAAAGTGGGCAAAACGGACGGCTGTTACGCCGAGATTATCGCTCTCAAAGTCCTGCGCTGCTTTTTCCATGGCGTCGATCAGGTATTTTATATCATACTGCTGTGTCTTAAGATCATAACCGGCGTATTCCAAGGCCGCCGCGCCATCCATGTTCAGGTTGATGGGCACGCGCTTTGGTATTTTACCTGCGCGCACATCCATATAAAGCTGATTTCGTTCCTCTGTCATTTTATGTAAATTATTCTCCATTTGTCTCCCTCTGTTCCACCCGAACTTAATTTTTCCGGTTCATCATCTCTTCACGCATTTCTGGCAGTTCTTTTTCATTGATATTGTAGAAAAACAAAAATACAACGCCAACAAGGAGTAATCCTGCCGGCAGCAGCATCGAGATCATGTTAATGCCGCTCACCACCTGGGCTGTTGGTTCAACCCCGGCCTGAAAGCCGGTTGATGCCAGCCCGAAGGCAGCGATGCTGGTTGAAAAGACAGCTGCAACCTTAATGGACAGCTGGAATACGCTAAAGATTGCTGCTCTGGCGTTTTTACCGGTTCTATACTCACCAAAGTCAACAATGTCTGCGTACATGGCTGTATTCACAACATTCCCAAGGGAATAACCCAGGTACCCGATGGACGCCAGAATCGTAACCAGTGTGGGATTTCCGCTGTTTAAAAACATCAGTACAAAACATACCGCCATCACAGCGTTGCCGCACATATAGGTCGTTCTCTTGCTGAGCTTTTTAGTGATAAATGGAACCAGCGTCGCCCCGATGAACAAAAGAATATTAACAGAACCAAAGAATACAGCAACCTTGGCCGGATCGTTGACCACATATTTAAAAAAGTATGGGAACATCGAAAATACCAAAAGGCTTGCTAGAATCCGGGTAACGTCGGTCAGGAAAAGCAGCAGCAGCGGCCGTGTTGTCACAATCTGTTTGAGCATATCCTTCACGGAAGGCCCATTATTTTTAGTGTCCTTAATTTCTTCCTTACTGCTCATAACTTTGCGGTCTTTAGTTGCAAAGAAAAGAGTCAGATAGGTAAAGACGATCATCAGGCCCACGAAAACAGCTGTCACCAGGAATCCCTGCTCGGTATAAGCGTTCGCGCCGCCAAAGAAATAAATCATTGGAATCAGCGTCCAGCCGGCAATAATTTTACCAATGGCAGCCCCCTGGCCACGGAAGGTGGAAAGCTGCACCTTTTCCTTGGGATCATCGGTTAGGGATGAGTTCATGGAGGTATAGCCAATGTAGGCCACATTCGTTGAAATACAGAAAACCGCATATACAATGGCTCCTACTGCAATCAATGCCGCCTGCGGCAAAAAGCTCAGATTAACAAATAAAATCGCGTTGGTGATAAATATACATATCGCACCGATAAACAGCCACGACCGGTACTTGCCCCAGGGCAGATGGCTTTTTTCGATAAACGGCCCTAAAATCGGAACACTGATGGTGTCTATAATCCGCCCTACAGTCATGATGATCCCTGCCGTTACCGCCGAAATACCAGCTACATCGGTAAAAAAGATCAACAGATAGGAATTTGACAGAGTTACCATCATCTGGAATCCAACATCTGCAAAGCCATAGGAAAATTTTACAAAATTCCCCAGTTTTCCTCTTGTATCATTCATTATTTTTTCTCCCTCTCTACCGTATCTTTTCATATCAAAAGCTTGATGATAAATCCGAACAGTTTTTCCTGCGTTGCCTGCCAGTATGGCTCCAGATAAACATTTTCCTCATAATCCAGACCGTTAGCCTCACAGTATTCTTCCCAGCTCGCCAGATAGTTTACTTCCTGATTCATGATTGACCTCCTAATATTTTCCGTATTCTTCCACAAATTCGTACAATGCCTTAACATTTTCAGGTGTTCCGTCATTGGGGTATGTAATGCCTTTGGAAACCGTGAAAATATAGCCTCCGCCGGGTGCCAGAATATCCATTTGCTTTTTGGCCTCATCGATAACCGCCTGCCTTGTTCCATACTGCAGAAGCGATACATCGTAACCGCCGGTAATACACATCACCTTTCCAAGCTTGTCCTTAGCCAGCTGATGATCCATGTATTCAAAAACACCAAGGATACGGCCCTTTGGCAAATCCTGCAGATAGTCGTAGTAACGCGTCCAATCCCCCTCAAAATAAATGCGCATGTATTGTCCTCTTGCCGCCATCCGTTCCACCAGCTCTTTAAAGCTTGGCCACCAGAGTTTTGCAAAGTCCTTTTCCCGCATAAATACAGGCATATGGAGCGGCATACTCACCAGCTTGCCCGGTACTGCCGGGAGCTGCGCTGCCAGCCGGTCCATCAAGGGCATCACCGCTTCCGCTGCTGCTGCCACCTTCTCAGGCTGTCTCCGAATGTCCATGGTTATGGCAGAGAACCCGCGGATCATATCGGCGATATAATCCATCGGTGCCTCGACAAGTCCTCCACCGGTCAAAGGAAGGCCATATTTCTGGCTCACCCGGGCTGCTTCCATCAAAATCGGCGTATTCATATCATTCTGAATACTCATGGCCCGTACCAGCGAAACGCTGCTGCTGCCATTGGCCGGGTCTAAAGCCTTGTAAACTCTAGGCAGTATCCTGTCGACAATACACTTAAAAGGATCTGCAATCAATTCGTCGTATTCCTCTGTTTTCATACAGCATACTTCAGGGTGCTGCATGATGCCTGTTTTCCCTTCATTAAAGCTCTGTGATTGTAATGATTTGTAAAACAAAGGATTTCTTGAAAATAAAAACGGCGCTGTATCTGTTGCAAAATCCCGGGCCAGCTTTTCCATGGCCTCACCCATGATTTTAGGATCGACTGTCGAACCCTTAATCGGATATCCAGCGTAATCAATGGCCCAGTATTCACCAAACCTTGTTTCATGGGGCACCCTGTCTGGCTGCTCAAGACTAACCGCCTGAATGTAGCGCTTTTCTCTCTCTTCACACAACTTCATAACGTTCGCATCACTCATAATTTCCCCTCCCTATTTTTGAATATAAAATTTTATATTCAATTTTATATTCAATATAATATACTCCGACCGTTTTTTTGTCAAGTATTTTATCTTAAATTTATTTTTTTTACAAAATAACATTTTCATCCTTTAAATCGTGCGGTTTGTAAACAATTATGTTATAATAATTAAAATAGTTTAAAATCGAGGATACTATGGCACAATATAAAAATGGCATTGAAACAAAGAAGAAAATTTTACAAACTTCAAGGGAGCTTTTTTATAGATATGGCTACCGCCAGACGACCATTGCGATGATCGCTGAAAAGGCCGATATTCCAGTCGGACTGGTTAATTACTATTATAAAAAAGAAGCACTGGTTGGCAGTATTTACCACGAATTTATACTCGCGATCAACGAAATGGTTGATGATCAGCTTGCAGCACAGCTGGAAAACCATCTTCAAAAGCATATTTTGTTCAATCATATTTTTTATATTAAAATTTTTGAAGATCCAGCAAATAAAAGCCTCTACGAACTCCTTCTCACCAAAGATCTGGTTTTAAAGGAAACACACCAGTTTGTGCGTGAATCCATGATGGCCGTTATTTCAGAGTTTGACTTGCACATCCAAAAGGAAGTGTTTCAAAAGCTGATGATCGCTGAGTATGGGGCAAGGAAATATCTTCTGAAAGACTGCTTTGAAACCTTGGATCCTGTAAAATCAAAGGATTTTATCAACTTCCTGGCAACCATAACCGTACGGCTTGCAGGTATTGACACAAATATTATTGAAAAGAATTTAATAAAAGCGGACAGACTTCTCAAACTTCTCGATACCTCTGACATCTGCTTTTTAATTAAAAAAGACTGCTAATTGATATTTAAGGACATTTATCATGAAATCTATGCTATGCCAATTTAAAAAAGTTCAGACAAAACCTCTTCCTCATATTCTCAAAGTTATGAACATCAGCGAAAAAAAGCTTTTTGAACTTTTTGAAATGTGGATTAATCAGGGAAATATCACCCCTGTTCATCCGGTTTTTAAAGAGCTCAAAAAAAGGCGCGATGCCGAAATTAAAAGAAAACGTCAGGAAAAACAGGAGCTTGAGCTTTTAAAGTACAAAGAGCTCCGCCAAAGAAAATATTCAAATAAGCAAATCGCAAAAGAAATGCATTATCCTTATGACAAGCTCAATTCCTTTCTGAAAAAATGGTATAATACGCTCAGGCGACAAGGTTTAAGCAATGAGGCTATCGCTAAAGAGCTGAACGCCAGCAAAAATGAGCTGACCCCCATTATTCTTGCCTATGAAGAGCGCCAGCGAATGCATGAAGAAATGCGCAGACGCCGCATCGCGGAAAACAAACGCTATGCCAAGACTCATCTCAAACGTATCCGCGAGGATCTGAAAGGGCCCTCCGAGTACTTTATTTTTGATACCGAGGCAGTCCAGTGCCCGGATGAGCTTATCGAGATTGCCGTCATCGACTGCAAGGGTACCACTGTGTATAACAGCCTGGTAAAGCCCAGCCACAAAATCAACTGGCGTATCAGCTCACTTACCGGCATTACCAATCAGATGGTCATGGACAAGCCTTCCATCCATCAGGTAATGCGTGATCTGCATGATCTGATCGCCGGAAAAACACTGATGTCTTGGGGCATTGACTATGATTCTGTACTGCTGAGAAAATCCATTGATTCCACAGGCATCGATCTGAACTGCAAATTCTGCTGTGCACAAAAAATTCATATGGGGTTGGTGGAAGACATCAACCAGATTGCTCTCCAAAGGGCCGCGGACTGTGATATGCAGAACCACCGGGCTCTGGATGACTGCAAACTCGTGCTGGATGTGCTCAGAAAGGATATTGAGATGATTGACAATAAGTCCGCTGGTTTCAAACAGCGGACACCTGCTGAAAACAACGGCGGCAATACGATCTTTATCCCGCGGTCAGAGCCGCTTGCCGCTACACCCTAAAAGAAAGGAACCGACTCATGGACAACACAGAAAAGCTGACCTATGCTTATCCCGCTGTTTTTACACTTAAAAGTGAAGATAGTATTACCTTTGGTTTTCCGGATCTCGGCGTTGAAGGCATTCCTATAAAAGCGGCCGACCTTCCAAAGGCTTTCGATATTGCCGCCGAAGTTCTTGGAAAATGGATAAACGAATGTTTTATTTTGGAAAAACCGCTGCCTGAGCCCACAACTCTAGAAAACCTGAATTTAACCCCGGATCAGAAGGGGCTGTGGATTGAAATTGTAGAAGCATAAAAAAGACCCATCAATGGGTCTTTTTTGTTATCTTATAATCGGTATAAGTCGTTTCAGCGTATACCTGCTTTCGTATCCACCTCTTCTTTCAAAGGGATTGACGGCGCAGCACCCATTCGGGTAATACAAATGGATGAGGCAGTCGCCGCTCTGTAAATTGCCTCTTCATCACTCATTCCCGCTTCAATTCCAGCCAGATAGTAACCAGTAAACGTATCTCCCGCGCCCGTCGTATCCACCACTTTTTCGCATTCCACCACGGGCTGGAAAAAACTTTTATATGAATCCGCAAACATTGCCCCTTCACTTCCAAGAGTTAAAACAATTTTTGCTTTTGGGAAACGTTTAAGTAGCCCTGAGAGGATTTTATCGGGCTCTTTTTCTCCAGTCAGTGCCGCTCCCTCAATCTCATTGAGCAGAAAAATATCCACCAGCTCCAGCGGCAGATTCAGGCAGTCATTATCCATCGGAGATGGATTCAATGCAATTCTGGCCCTCTTCTCTTTTGCCGTCCGCATCATTTCCGCAATAGCACTTGTCTCGTTTTGGAACAGAACCAGGTCACCCTCATGAAGTGTTTTTCCAACCTTCTCAACATAAGCACTGTCTGGCATGCCATTGGTTCCCCGATACAGGATAATACAGTTCTCGCCATGCTCATCTACCTGAATAACCGCATGTCCGTTTGTCTCCGCAACCCTCTGAAGCAGCCCTGTCCCTACTCCGCTCGCTTCCATAATATCGACCAGAAACTGAGCGTCCTCGCTCCCGGCGAATCCCGCATGACGTACCTCAGCCCCGGCGTGCGCCAAAGCGACAGACTGGTTAAGCCCCTTTCCTCCTGGAAAAACCGAGCGCTCCTTTGAGGATAGCGTCTCACCCGGACGTACGATTTTTTCCATGGAATAGACATAATCAATATTTAAAGAGCCAAAATTCACGATCATCTTTTTCATCTCCTTTTTTCTTCATTATAACCGGTCACACTTAAAATTCCCAGTATTTTATTCTTGAATAAATCTTGAAAAACTGTTAATGTTAGCCATTATAAAATTATGGTATAATACTAGGGAATAACTTTTATAGAAAGGAAAACCGAATGTACTATAACTTATGCCTGCTTTTCACATACTTTTTTCTTTACGCCGTTATCGGATGGTGCTGCGAAGTTGTATTCTGCTCTATTCCAAAGAAAAAGTTTATTAACAGAGGTTTTTTAAATGGCCCATACTGCCCGATATATGGGGTTGGCGCAATCATCATTGTTTCTATTTTAGGACCATACATTAACGACCCTGTCAGCGTATTTTTCGTAGGTGTCGTCTCGACCTCTGTACTGGAATACATTACGAGCTGGGCCATGGAAAAGCTGTTCCACGCAAAATGGTGGGACTACTCAAATCGTAAATTTAACATCAATGGCCGTGTCTGTCTCAGAAACTCGCTGCTTTTCGGTGTGATGGCACTTACTCTGATGTATCTTGTCCACCCGTTTGTGGAGCGTATCATCTCACGTTTTTCACCCTTTTGGCTTGAAGTCCTGGCGACCTCTCTTGCCGTGCTTATGATTGCCGATCTGGTTACCTCTACATTGGAAACCCTCAACTTTAAGAACAAGCTTAACCGTGTATCTGAGCTGGCAACCAGTGTCACTGACGACCTTAAGGAAAAGGGCGTGGAGACAAAGGGACAGCTCACCCAAAAGATTGCAGACGTCCGAAATGCACAGCATGAGCTTCTCGAAACAGCCAAAGACGATGTTCAGAAGCATGTTGATGAGTTTACGGGCCGACTATCTGAAAAGGCCGCCTTCCGACGCTATTCACACAGCCGTATCATCAACGCTTTCCCAAGTATGATTTCCAGGGATGATCCCGATTCTCTGAATCTGTACCGTGAGGCAATGCTGCACACGAAAAAAATCCGAAAGCTGCACAAAAAAGCGAAAAAACAGGCTAAAAAGTCTCAGGAAAAATAATTTGAATAATGTTATAATAAAAGCGGATCCTTCCGGTCCGCTTTTATCATTTTATACATTTATTAATACAGAAAGGACTTTTTATGTCACAAAACAAAACCCTTGTTCTCGCAGAAAAACCTTCTGTTGGAAAAGATATTGCCCATGTCCTGAAATGCAAAAATGGACAAAATGGTTATCTCGAAAACGACCGCTACATTGTCACCTGGGCTCTTGGCCATCTCGTATCACTGGCCGATCCCGAGGCCTATGGCGAAAAATATCAAAACTGGAATATGGAATCCCTTCCCATGCTGCCGGAGCACATGAAGCTCACTGTTTTAAAGGGCAGTGGAAAGCAGTATAAAATTGTTTCCTCCCTCCTGGGCCGCTCCGAGGTTAAAGATATTGTCATCGCGACCGATGCCGGTCGTGAAGGTGAGCTTGTTGCCCGATGGATTCTGGATAAGGCACACTGCCATAAACCAATCAGACGCCTGTGGATCTCCTCCGTAACGGATAAAGCTATCTCAGAGGGCTTTAAAAATTTAAAACCCGGCACCGAATTCAATAATCTCTACCGCGCCGCACAATGCCGAGCCGAGGGCGACTGGCTGGTTGGGCTTAATATTACAAGAGCGCTGACCGTTAAATACAATGCCCAGCTTTCTGCTGGCCGTGTTCAGTCTGCAACGCTTAACATGATCGTCGAACGCGAAGAAGCCATTAAAAATTTCAAACCAAAGCCTTATTACAATATCCTGGCTAAAACACCACAATTCACACTCACCTGGCAGGGCCAGCATGGAAAGAACATCAATTCAAAAGAAACTGCAGAAAAAATATTTCAGAAGATGAAGGGCAAATCCGCTGTTATCAAGGATATCAGCAAAAAGCCAAAGAAAAGCACATCCCCAGGCCTTTATGATTTGACCGAGCTTCAAAGAGACGCTAACCGCCTTTTTGGCATGAGTCCGAAAGAAACCCTGAATATCATGCAGCGCCTTTATGAAAGCCATAAAATTTTAACCTATCCCCGCACCGATTCAAAATACCTGACACAGGACATTGTGCCAACGCTCTCGGAGAGGCTCAAAACAATTTCCATCGGTCCTTATAAAGCGGCTGTCAGCGAGATCCTCAAGCTCGGCATCCATACAAACAAAAGCTTTGTTGATGACAGGAAAGTTTCCGACCATCATGCGATCATTCCCACCGAACAGCGCGTGATACTGGCAAACCTCAGCACCGATGAGCGAAAAATTTATGACCTGGTCATCAAGCGCTTTCTCAGTGTTTTTCTGCCCCCCTATGAATATTTGCAGACAACAGTCACAGCTGATATTGCCGGAGAAGCGCTGACTGCAAAAGGGCGTGAAATTATAACACTTGGTTATAAAAAAGTCTATGAAAATCAATCCGAGGAGGACGACGATGAGGATAACGAAGACCAGCAATTGCCTTCACTGAAAAAAGGGAACGCTCTTGCTGTCTCCCAGATTTCTCTAAAAGAACTCGAAACAAAGCCTCCGGCGCGTTTTACAGAAGCTACGCTGCTGTCCGCCATGGAAAATCCTCAAAAAGTAGTGAAGGTTGACGCTAAAGCTGCCAAAACCCTTGGTGAAACCGGCGGTATCGGAACCGTTGCCACCAGAGCCGACATCATTGAAAAGTTATATAAGATGTTTGTTATTGAAAAAAAGGGAAACTCCCTTTATCCCACCTCAAAGGGAAAACAGCTCATCGACCTGGTTCCTGCTGATTTAAAATCGCCGCTCATGACCGCAAAGTGGGAACGCCAGCTGGAATTGATCAGCAAAGGGAAAAGCGATCCTGAGGCCTTTATCGCGGACATTAAAACCTACACCACTGAACTGGTCAATGATGTTAAAAACAGTAACGAAAAATTTGTTCACGACAATAAAAGCGGACAAAAATGTCCGGAATGCGGGAAAAATCTGCTTGAAGTTAAGGGCAAATACGGTATGATGCTCGTGTGCCAGGACAGAACCTGCGGCTATCGAGAAAATGTGAGCAAAAACACGAATGTCCGCTGTCCCGAATGTCACGTTAAACTGGAAATACGCGGCAAAGGCGACGGTGCTCTTTATTTCTGCAAGCGCTGCGGGTTCAGAGAAAAGGTTTCTAGCTTTAACAAAAAACATTTTGACGGCAACCGGAAAAACAGTAAACGCGAAGCTCAGAATTATATGCGCAAAATGAAAAAAGAAAATCAGGAAGCTGTCAACAATCCTTTTGCAGAAGCCCTGGCAAAGCTAAAGGAATCAGAATAGTTTTTAAGGCTTTCTGACACTTATCAGAAAGGAGATGCCTCTTATGCTTTGTCACAGCCAGTTGAATCTTTTAAGCCAGCTGACAGCCCTCCCTCTTCCAGTCCATCCAGAGGACCTGCCCATCCCTGTTTCTGAGATGGTGGCTGTTCACCGCCGCCATTATCCAAAACTGGCAGGCGACGCAGCCATGACCTCCAAAGAGTGGCGCCATTCTCTGGAGCTTATTCAGGAAGACAGTGCTCTGATGTCACTCCAGATTCTCAGACAGGCCGATGAACCCCGAACTGGGCTTTATGGTCTCTGTTTTACCTCAGATTCGCCTGAAACAGGCATTATCACCTTCAGGGGAACCGTTGGCCTTGGTGGATGGATTGATAACTATAAAGGCGCTTTTTCCGCAGAAACAGACCAACAGAAAAACGCTTTCCGCTTCTATGAAGACTGCAAGGAAGAATTTGGCTTTTTAAATTTTGATTTAGCAGGCCATTCTAAAGGCGGCAATGATGCGCAGTATATCACTATTCTAAACGGCGAGTTCATCAATCAATGCGTCAGTTTTAACAGCCCTGGTTTCTCGGCTGATTTTATCGGCAAATATTATCGGCAAATCCAAAAAAACAGGAATAAGATCACTGCCTATGAAGGCGCCTATGATATCGTCAATATATTGCTGACCAGTATTGCCGGAAAGCGGCTGGTCATTGAAACCGGCTCAAAAACACCTAAAAATAATCATAAGCCTAATCATATTCTCGATACGCTTGGACATATCGGCCTTCCGGGGAAACGACATCCCCTTTACAGCAGCATCCAGAACATGACCGTTGCCATGACCTTTGCTGTCTTTCAGGCCAAAAGAAATTTAAGACGTAAAAACAAAAAAAATCCTGCATAGAGCAGGATTTTTTTGTTACTTTGATTAGCAAGATCATATTAGCGCAAATAAAAAAACAGCCAAAGCTGCTACAAAATACCAAAAAATAAAATGGAGCGGAAGACGAGATTTGAACTCGCGACCCTCGCCTTGGCAAGGCGATGCTCTACCACTGAGCCACTTCCGCTTATTAATCTATTAACACTGTCTGGCCACTTAGTGATCAAAGTGGTGCCCAGAGGCGGAATCGAACCACCGACACGAGGATTTTCAGTCCT
>ERZ781275.830-NODE-830-length-28442-cov-3.898158_pt1 | contig 28442 bp, 26 predicted proteins | sample MGYA00375853_ERZ781275 | MGnify/ENA primary metagenome ERZ781275 (study PRJEB29790, sample SAMN03653691) | human gut metagenome | host: Homo sapiens | place: USA: Dallas, Texas | collected 2012-07-23 | study: EMG produced TPA metagenomics assembly of the Gut...
CACATCAATATGACTGGTCAAAATCCTTTGATCGGTGAAAACTTGGATGATTTTGGTCCACGTTTCCCTGATATGTCTAAATCTTACACTCCAGAATACCGTGCCGTCGCTCATAAAGTTGCTGATAAGCTCGACATCAAGCTGGATGAGGGTGTTTATATCGGTGTAACTGGACCAACTTATGAAACACCTGCTGAAATTCGTGCTTACAAGAGTTTGGGTGCAGATGCAGTCGGCATGTCTACTGTTCCTGAAGTGATTGTAGCAGCACATTCTGGTTTGAAAGTCCTTGGAATTTCATGCATTACAAATTTTGCTGCTGGGTTCCAAGAAGAGCTTAATCATGAGGAAGTGGTTGAGGTAACAGATCGTGTCAAGGGTGATTTTAAACGACTTCTTAAAGAAACACTTGCTGAATTGTAAAAAATGTTGAAAGGCGGAGTGTCTGGGTTGGTAATTAAACCCGGAACAGCCTTTCTATCTAGCTGATAAAATCATTAAACTAAAGAAAGGTAGAGTGTGTTCAGATTTGAACACGAGCGAAAAACTATCTTTCAAATAAACACAGAAAGGAAGGGCATCTGAGTTTGAATTGAACTCGGGCTAGTCTTTCTATGGAATATTAAAATTAAGAAAGAAAGGAATTGAACCCACCCTAAAAGCGGTGGGAAAAAGATAGTTGGTCTTGCGAGCATCGCTCACTGCGACCATCTCCTATTTTCCCTTTGCTTTTGACGGGTTTGGTATCTTAACTATGTCTATTCATATTTCTGCTAAGCAAGGCGAGATTGCTGATAAAATCCTTCTTCCAGGGGATCCGCTTCGGGCTAAATTCATCGCTGAGAACTTTTTAGAAGATGCTGTTTGCTTCAATGAAGTCCGCAATATGTTCGGCTACACTGGAACTTATAAAGGCCAACGTGTTTCAGTTATGGGGACAGGGATGGGAATGCCCTCAATCTCTATCTACGCGCGTGAGTTGATTGTTGACTACGGTGTGAAAAAGCTGATTCGTGTCGGAACAGCGGGCTCGCTGAATGCTGATGTCCATGTCCGTGAATTAGTACTGGCGCAGGCGGCTGCAACCAATTCTAACATTATCCGCAATGACTGGCCACAGTATGATTTTCCGCAAATCGCTAGCTTTGATTTGTTAGATAAGGCTTACCATATCGCCAAAGATCTTGGTATGACAACCCATGTTGGGAATGTTTTGTCGTCTGATGTCTTTTATTCAAACTACTTTGAAAAGAATATCGAGCTTGGTAAGTGGGGCGTTAAGGCTGTTGAAATGGAAGCGGCAGCTCTTTACTATTTGGCAGCTCAACACCATGTGGATGCTCTTGCTATCATGACCATTTCAGATAGCTTGGTCAATCCTGAAGAGGATACGACAGCTGAAGAACGCCAAAATACCTTTACCGATATGATGAAGGTTGGGTTGGAAACCTTGATTGCAGAAGCATGAAAGTAGATGTCAAAGAAGCCATTCTCTTTGCTATTTCCCGCTATGACTATGTTTATGCGTATAAGCTGGCTGAGCGAGCAGGAAGCAGTGTCCAGTCTGACTTGGTCTGTCTTCTTGGGGCTTTAGCGGAGCGAAGAGAGCTCAACATCCAATCTATGATGAATCTAAAGTTGGAAATCACTGGGTCTGACCTAGCTGATTTTCAGCTTTTTTGCCATGAAAATGAAGCGGATGAGCAGCTAGTCAATTACCTTTATGATCTGGAAGCCAAGCTGAGAAATGAGCAGCTGATTGATTTTATCCGAGCTGTCAGTCCGGCTATTTATCGGATTTTTATGCGGCTAATTAGCATGCAAATACCGGATATTGACTGCTATATCCATAATTCGCGAGGGGCTAGTTACGACCGTTGGAAGTTTGAAAAGATGCGAAATTCTGATAATCCTGACCTGCAAAATTTTCATGCGGAAAGCACGGTCAATTCTTCTAGTTTGACGGAGCTGATTTTGCAGTTGAATTTGCCCGAATCTGTCAAAGAATCAGCACAGCAGTTAAGAGAGTTAGAAAAGTCAGTCCGCAATCCGTTGGCTCATCTTATCAAGCCTTTCGATGAGGAAGAATTGCACAGGACGACTGGTTTCTCGTCTCAGCACTTTATGGCGCTTCTGGTTGATTTAGCGCAGGAGACAGGCATTGTCTACCAGAGGGAACCTTTTTACTTCGACCGAGCGAATGAGCTCATAGAAAGTCTCTTATAAGGAGTAGCAGTATGGATGAGATTGCAAGGCTGCAAGAATTAATAGACCAAAGTCAGAATATCGTCTTTTTTGGTGGGGCGGGTGTTTCGACGGAGTCTAATATTCCGGACTTCCGCAGTTCAGATGGGATATACAGCGTCAAGCTAGGACGGCATTTTACAGCGGAGCAACTGGTTTCTCACACTATGTTTAAGAGCTATCCACAGGAGTTTTTCGACTTCTACAAGAAGTACCTGCTCTATCCGGATGCTAAGCCCAATGCAGCTCATGTCTACTTGGCAGACTTGGAGAAAGCTGGCAAGCTTAAGGCTGTGGTAACTCAGAATATCGATAGCTTGCATGAAATGGCCGGTTCGAAAAAGATTCTCAAGCTTCATGGCAGTGCGGATAGAAATTACTGTCTGAATTGTCAGCGATTCTATGATTTGGATGGCTTTCTGGCTCTGCAGGGTACCATTCCTCGCTGCCTTGACTGTGGCGGTATTGTCAAGCCAGATGTGACTCTCTATGAAGAACCTCTAGATATGGAAGTTTTCCGTCAGGCAGCCCAAGCTATCCATCAATCTGACCTACTGATAATCGGTGGCACATCCTTAGTCGTCTATCCAGCAGCCAGCCTCATCCAGTACTTTGCAGGTAAGCATCTGGTCGTCATCAACAAGACCAGCATCCCTCAAGACAGCCAGGCAGATCTAGTCATTGAGGGTAAGATAGGGGAAGTGTTGGGGAAGTTGAAACAATAGAAAAAACACCTGAAAAAGCTTTTTCAGGTGTTTTTTGCAGTTTATTTATCAAACTTCACTTCCTCAATCAGATACTCAATGAATCGTTCTCCCATTTTGGATAAGCTAGCTTTTTCGTGCTGGATGTAAACCAGTTCAATCGGATCATCAATGTCCAGTGGGATTGACACGATATTATCTCCGTTGAGGTTGCTGTTGAGGATACCGGTTGCAATCGTGTAGCCATCCAGACCAATCAAAAGGTTAAAGAGGGTCGCGCGGTCGCTGACCACGATAGATTTTTTATGGTGTTCCTGAGAGAGAATTTCCTCAGAAAAGTAGAAAGAGTTGTGAGTCCCTTGGTCATAGCTGAGGTAGGGGAAGTTTTCTAAGTCAGATAATTGGACCAGCTTTTTCTTGGCAAGTGGATTGGACTTGCTGACAAAGATATGGGGCTGGGCTGTGAAGAGATGAGTTGCAATCAGGTGATTGTCATCCAGCATCTTGGATAGGACATCGCGGTTGTAGCTATTGAGAAAGAGGACGCCGATTTCGCTGCGGAAGTTTTTTACGTCGTCAATAATTTCCCAAGTTCGAGTTTCCCGCAGAAAGAGCTCGTATTTCTCCATATCGCTTTTTTTAAGCAGGGAGACAAAGGCATTGACCACAAAAGCATAGTGCTGTGCAGAAACGCTGAAAAGCTCGCGGTGAGCGACAGGGTTTTTGTATCGTTCTTCTAGAAGCTGCGTCTGCTCAACCACCTGCCGGGCATAGGAAAGAAACTCCATACCGTCCTTGGTCAAGGTAATTCCTTTGGGATTGCGAATGAAAATCTCGATACCCATTTCATTTTCCAAATCCCGTACAGCATTAGATAAGCTAGGCTGAGTAATGAAAAGCTGCTTGGCAGCCTCATTCATGCTACCGGTCTCGACAATTTTGATAATATAGTGTAACTGTTGAATTCTCATAGGACTATTTTATCACAAACTGGGGATTTTTTCCTGGTAAATCAATGAAAGCTAGCATAGTTTTATAATTGAATTTATTAAATAGACAGATGGTAAAAGAAATTCTATTGGATATAGTGACATTTTTGAAGTTTTTCATAGAAAGATTTTATTCAGTTTATTGTAATAAAACGGATTTTGCAATTTCAAGTTATTCGTGATATGATGATTTTTAGACTGTAAAAGGAGTAGTTATGAAGAGAAAAGAAGATTCTTTTGAAGATATTGCTTTTGAGTTAGAGAAGGAGACATCTAAGTCTAAGTTCTTACCATTCGTTCTATTAGCCATTATTGGCTTTTCTATCGTTGGAGCAGTTTTTTTGATGCTTTCTATATCGCAAAAGACTAAATCTAAGCAACCGGTGAGCCAGTCAAGTCAGATTATTTCACCATCAAAAAAATTAGAGGATAAGAAGACTGAAGTAAAAAAATTCGCTGAAAGTCTTACAGTTCCTCCAGGAAAAAGTGCTCCCTTTCTTTGGACGGTTGACAAGGCAGTTTCTCTACACATGGACAAAGATAAAGGCGGAGCGGTCTTGGAAGATGTTTTAAAAGAATTTGGAAGACCTGTTGAAGCTGGTTCGTGGATTGACTTTTCATCAAATAATGAAATTCAAAAGCATATTCGTCTTTTTTGGAAAGAGAAGGATGGTGCTCTTGGCTATGTTTCTTTAACCTTTGCTGAATTTGATGGTGTCTATAAGCTCATTTCCAAGTACCATTCTAACCTTGCAAGTGATGAAATTAAGGTGGATCAAAATCCTAATAGAAACTTTTTATGGACACAAGAATATATAGATAGTCTTGTTATTGGTGCTAGAGAAGGTACTGACAAAGGTACGGTTTATGATGAGATTGTTTCAAATGTTGGTTTGCCGCTGTATCAGACGATTTTGGGAGAGGACAATCAACTTCAAATGCGAGTTACTTATCATAATCCTTATTCTTTGACAAATCCGGAACAATTGAAGTCTGTCAATCTAGAATTCTATAAGCAAGAAGATGGAACATGGCGTTTGGTTTCTAAACAAAGCCAGTAAACTAAAATAAAAAAGACAGAGGAGATAATCTTGAGAAGGAGTAGTAAGAAAAAACATGATGCCAATTCATTTAGAGATATCAAAAGAGAACTTTATAAACAACAAAAGATAAAAAGAGAAGAACTTAGCATGATGGCCATACAGGAGGAGAAAAAAAGGATTAATTCGGCCTTTATTCTTCTTTGTTTGACCTTGTCATTTGCTTTGTTCTTTGGCTTCTATTATTATTCTCAAAAGATTCCTAGAGCCAACCTTAAGTACAAATATAACAAGACAGTATCGTCGGTTAGTAGAGAAAGCTCTACTACTCAGCAAGATGAAGCTGAGTTAGAAATGGACAAAAAACAGAAGGAACTGAAAAAGAAAATTGTTGAGGAAGATGAAAAAAAGTTTGTTTTTAATTGGACATTAGACAATTTTGTAGAACTCAAAATAGCCAAAGTCGGGGAGTGGGAAAATAATCCGACTTTGGAAGAGGTTATTACGAAATACGGTAAGGGTTCAAATGTGAGTTTTACCGAAAATGGATTGACACTAACTTATAAGACAAGAATTGTAGATGTTCCGAGATATGGTTCATCAGGACATCCTCAGGAAATCAGTTTGGGTTTTTATGACCCCGATTCCAATGGAAAAAAGTACTATTTAATAACTAAAACGGCAGTTTACTTGGATGACATTCATAACCTACCAGCTATCAAAAATGAGTTTGTTTTTAAGTGGAAGCCAGAAGATATGGATACATTGACAGTAGGTGATAGTCAATATGGAAAAGGTGGAATGACATATCAGGAGATTGTTGCTCGATTTGGACTGCCTTCAGATAGTAATTTTTCTGGAAGCGATACAGATTATAGCCCGTTATCGTTGAGGGTGAATTATTTTAATATTCATCGTCCACCTGCTGAACGAAAATTGGATAGGGTGTCTTTGATTTTCAAGAGGCAGGAGGATGGTAGCTTTTGTCTTGCAGATGCAAGAAGTGAATTTGACAAGAGCTGGTAAGGCTGTGGTAAGTCGGAGACATGAAAATTCTAATATTTTTTTGCCTTGACAATCCTTATCTCTAACGATATAATGTTTACAATTTAACCTTTAATCAAGTCCAGTGAGGCTGCAAGGTGGGGAAACGGTATAAGAGGCAATTGGCTGCCTTGTTTTTTGCGAAACCTTGCTGCGGCGAGGTTTTTTCTTGTAGAAAGTGAGGTTGTCATGGTTAGTGACAGTTGTAAAAAGAGATTTGGCAAGATTATGCTGGAGCAGATGGAGCTACTGGAGCAAGTAGAGATTGCGCCTAATATTTTTTCCATGATTCTAAAGGGACAAATGGTTGCTCAGATGCAGGCTGGGCAGTTTTTACATATTCGAGTACCAGATGACAGCAAGCTTTTACGCCGGCCTATCTCGATCGCAGAGATTGACCGAGACAATCTGACTTGCCGCATCATTTATCGGATAGAAGGCGGTGGGACGGCTATTTTTTCTCAACTGCCAGTCGGCTCGTTTCTTGATGTTATGGGACCTCAGGGCAATGGTTTTGACTTGAGCCCTGTAAGGGCAGGTGACCACGCTTTGATTATTGGTGGTGGGATTGGTGTCCCTCCCTTGCTTGAGGTTGCTAAAGAATTGCATACCAAGGGTGCACAAGTGACAGCTGTACTGGGATTTGCTGACAAATCTGCTGTCATTTTGGAAGCAGAAATGAAAAAATACGCCGAAGTCATTGTCACGACGGATAACGGCTCTTATGGTCGCAAGGGCTATGTATCAGCAGTTGTGGATGAGGTGTCCCAAGACTATGCGGCTGTCTATTCCTGTGGAGCGCCAGCCATGCTCCAGTATGTCAATCGTAAGTTTCAGGACCATCCGCATGCTTATCTTTCTATGGAATCCCGTATGGCTTGTGGCATGGGCGCCTGCTATGCCTGCGTCGTTCATGTGGCAGGTCAGGACGAGTCAGTCAATAAGCGCGTTTGTGAAGACGGTCCGGTCTTTGAAACGGGCACGATTATTGTCTAGGAGGGGAGAGAATGAGTGACCAACGTTTAAGAGTTTCTTTGCCAGGCTTGGACTTGAAAAATCCAATTATTCCAGCATCTGGCTGCTTTGGCTTCGGTCAAGAATATGCCAAGTACTATGACTTGGACTTGCTGGGTTCTATCATGATAAAGGCTACGACTTTAGAGCCCCGCTTTGGCAATCCCACTCCACGAGTGGCAGAAACGCCAGCTGGGATGCTCAATGCCATTGGCCTGCAAAATCCAGGTCTTGAGGTTGTTCTAGCTGAAAAACTGCCCTGGTTGGAAAAGCATTATCCCGACCTACCAATCATAGCTAATGTAGCAGGCTTTTCCAATCAAGAATATGCCAAAGTTGCTGGAAAAATTTCTCAAGCCCCTAATGTCAAGGCTATCGAGCTCAATATCTCCTGCCCTAATGTTGACCATGGAAATGCAGGGCTTTTGATTGGCCAAGTTCCAGAGTTGGCTTACGAAGCAACCAAGGCAGCAGTAGAAACCTCTGTTGTACCAGTCTATGTTAAATTAACCCCAAGCGTAGCAGACATCACTCAGGTAGCTAAGGCAGTTGAAGACGCTGGTGCTGCTGGCTTTACCATGATTAACACCTTGGTAGGTATGCGATTTGACTTGAAGTCGCGCAAGCCTATTATCGCTAATGGCACAGGCGGCATGTCGGGTCCGGCTGTCTTTCCGGTAGCACTCAAGCTGATCCGTCAAGTGGCGCAGGTAAGTAAACTTCCCATTATTGGTATGGGGGGAGTTGATTCGGCTGAGGCTGCTCTGGAGATGTTTATAGCAGGCGCTTCTGCCATTGGAGTTGGAACTGCCAATTTCACGGATCCTTATGCCTGTCCGACCATCATTGAAGACTTGCCAAAGGTTATGGATAAATACGGCATCGAAAGTCTTGAAACTTTACGAAAAGAAGTTCGAGAGAATTTGCTTTAAAGTTACATTTTTACTTGACAATCCTACTGTGAAATTATAGAATGAACTAAATATAACCTTTAAAGAAGTCCAGAGAGGCTACTTTCCATCTTTTGACGATGTTAAAGATTTCTTGGAGCATTTTCCGGAAGATGAAAAACTCTATGTCAAAATCGGCATGGAATTCTTCTATGCCATCGGTCCTGAAATCGTTCATTACCTGAAAGGTCTTGGACACAGTATTTTCTTGGATTTGAAACTGCACGATATACCCAATACAGTACGCTCAGCCATGTCTGTCTTAGGAACTTTTGGTATCGACATGGTGACGGTCCATGCAGCAGGCGGTGTAGAGATGATGAGCGAAGCCAAGAAGGTCTTGGGGGATAAAGCTAAGTTGGTTGCGGTGACTCAGCTGACCTCGACCAGCGAGGAAGATATGCGTGATTGCCAAAATATCCAGACTACGGTTCAGGAGTCTGTTGTCAACTACGCTCGGAAGGCCAAAGAAGCCGGTCTGGATGGCGTAGTTTGCTCAGCTCAAGAAGTTGAACTGATTAAGGCGGCAACTGCAAATGACTTTCTCTGTGTGACGCCGGGTATTCGGCCAGCTGGATCAGAAATCGGCGACCAAAAACGGGTCATGACTCCGCAGGAAGCCCATCAAATAGGCAGTGATTATATTGTAGTTGGCCGTCCGATTATCCAAGCTGAAAATCCTTGGGATGCCTACCACGAGATTAAGAAGCAGTGGAATAGTTAGGCAAAACAAAGAATTCGAATTAAATCAATATATAAAATTGATAGCATCATAAACATTCAAATTTATAAGGAGCAAAAAATGACTTTAGCAAAATTGATTGCGCGTGATTTATTGAAAATCAAAGCTGTGTATTTGAAGCCAGAAGAACCTTTTACATGGGCATCAGGTATCAAGTCACCTATTTATACGGACAACCGTGTGACCTTGGCTTATCCAGAGACTCGAACCTTGATTGAAGATGGTTTCGTTGAAAAGATTCGGGCGGAATTTCCAGATGTAGAAGTCATTGCCGGAACTGCGACAGCGGGCATTCCTCACGGAGCCATTATTGCAGATAAGATGAACCTGCCATTTGCCTATATCCGTAGCAAACCAAAAGATCACGGAGCGGGCAATCAAATCGAAGGTCGCGTAGCGTCTGGGCAGAAGATGGTTGTCATTGAAGACTTAATCTCTACTGGTGGTTCGGTCTTGGATGCGATTGCTGCAGCGAAACGTGAAGGTGCGGATGTGATTGGCGCAGCAGCTATCTTTACCTATGAGCTACCAAAAGCAGAAAAGAACTTTAATGATGCGGGTGTGAAATTAATAACGCTTTCTAACTACACTGAGCTAATCACTCTGGCCGAAGCAGAAGGTTATGTCAGTCCTGAAGGATTGGCCTTGCTTGAGAAATTTAAGCATGACCAAGAAAATTGGCAGGCCTAGACCGAATACAAATAAAATGATCTGACCTTTATTCAGGTCATTTTTCAGTAAAACGTCCTTGTATTGCCTTTAAAAATGGCTTAAAGTCTTGGTGTTTGGTATAATAGAGCTATGTCTAAGATTTATCATCTATCCTTTTCGATATTACAGAAAGTTATGCTGATTACGGCTGTTCACTGGTTTCTGATTGCCATCTGGCATGTTGCAGAGCTGAATAGTATAGCTATTATTGCTTTTGCTGGGTTAGCGTATCTAGGCTATCGCTATCGGCATTTGCTAGGAAAAGCTTATCATTGGCTGATGAAGCATAAACTTCTTATTATGCTAGCCGTCTTTATTTTTCAGCTGATAATGCTCTTTTCAGCAGAGCTTTTGATTAGGCGGGATGCAGCAGTTGTCTTTACAGGGGCTTTCAAGACTCTAAAAGAAAGCTCCATTTCCAGCTATCTGACCCGGAACCCTAACAATGTCTCACTCTTTCTCTACGAGCGCTTTTTCTTTAATGTATTTGGGGAATCCGGTTTATGGGTCATGCAGGCCTTGAATATTGTTTATACTAACGTAACGGCCTTGATTCTCTATAAGGGCTGCCAAAAGTATTTTTCCCAAAAGGCTGCAGATGCTGTCTTTAGTTTATATGTGCTCTTACTGGGATTCTCTCCTTATTTCTTTTCAATGTATACCGATATTCCGCCTCTGCCTTTCATTAGTCTGCAGATTTTCCTAGTTCTGGGATTGCTAAAGGGAGAGGAAACCAGTAGACAGCTGGTTTGGCGCAGTATTTTGCTTGGGCTGATGACTAGTCTGGCTTTCTTCTTTAGGCCAACAGTAATGATTCTGCTGATAGCTGTCTTTGGAGTCCTCTTTTTCAAAAAGAACTGGAAGAAGTTCTTTCTGACACTAGTCGTTTTTGCTTGCAGTTTTGCGATTAGCTACGCCCCGCTGCATTACTGGTCCAAGCATCAGACGGAAGTGCCGATTATGAAGGGAGAGGGACTAGCAAAAGGTCCCCTGCTCTTTATCAATCTAGGTCTGACCTTTAATGGCCACAATCAGGAAGATATGAAAGAAGGGCTCTTGCAGTACATTGAGCCTGATAAGCAATATGACTATAACAATGGCATGTTTGCCAAGGAATATGTTATCAAGGAAATCAAGCGGCGCTTAAGTGAATATAATCCTTTGACTTTAGCTCATCATCTCTTCCACAAGCAGTCTCTGACTGTGGCAGAGGGAGATTTGGGCTGGCTCTACCGCAGTGTTGAAAATGAAAAGACGCCTTATATATCGCCTTTTTACCAAGATACGAAGGATAATCCTTTAACTCAGTTTGTCCGTGACTTCTTCCTGAACACTGACAAGTCAGAATTTGTCTATTTCTCGCTGTCCAAGCAGGTGGTTTGGATTGTCATGGCAGCAGGACTTGTCTTTGCCCTTTGGGAATATCGCTCCAGTGATGAGCTGAATTTTCTAACCTTAGCTGTTTTTGGTGGCTTGCTCTTTCTGCAGATTTTCGAAGGAGGAAAGACCCGTTATCTGATTCAGTTTTTGCCACAGATTTTGATTCTATCCGCCCTAGGATTAGCCCAGTATCCTCAAGCTCTAGGGAAGTTTCGCTTTTGGACTAGAAAGAAGGAGTCTTTAGAATGAAAAGACCTGTTCCTATCTATGAACCGCTTTATAGCTTGAAGCCTATTGCCGAGAATATCTGGATTGTCGACGGTGATTTGATTGAGATGGATGCAGTGCTGACAAATCTGCCCTTTTCTACCCGCATGACTGTCATCAAGTTAGCAAATGGCCAGCTCTGGTGCCATTCACCAATCCAGCCAAATCAAGCCTTGTTTGATCAGTTAGACTCTTTGGGACCAGTCTCACACCTCGTTTCGCCTAATAAGATCCACTATGCCTATATAGCTGACTGGAAGAAGCGTTATCCTGAGGCAATTGCTTGGTCTAGCCCAGGAGTTGAAGAGAGAGCGGCCAAGCAGAAAATTCCGGTCTCTTTTGATGAAAAGCTGACGGATAAGGTTCCTGAAGCTTGGGTAGGCCAGATAGATCAGTTGGTTTTCAAGGGAAGTTCTTATATTGAGGAAGTTGTCTTTTTTCATAAGGACAGTCAAACCTTGATTTTGACAGATTTGATTGAGAATTTTGAAACAGAGCATTTTCCAAGTCAGATTCGCGGCAAGGCTTATAAATTAGTTCGTGTTGCAGCTCCGGATGGCCAGACGCCTATTGATTATCGTATGACCTTTATCGGTCATCAAAAAGAAGCCAAGAAATGTCTAGAGCAGATGCTAGCTTGGCAACCGGAAAAAATCATCCTAGCCCACGGTTCTTGTTTTCTGGAAAATGGCAGAGCAGAACTCAAAAGAGCACTTAGGTGGATAAGATAAGAGAATTTTATCGTAGGAAATGAGAGGAGACATATATGCAACATTCAGCTTGGCACGCTTTGATTAAGGAGCAGCTGCCGGAAGGTTATTTTGCAAAAATCAATCATTTTTTAGACGAAGTATATGCTTCAGGGACCATTTACCCACCTCGGGAAAAGGTTTTTAATGCGATTCAGACGACAGATTTAGCGGATGTTAAGGTGGTTATTTTAGGGCAGGATCCCTACCATGGACCGAGACAGGCACAGGGCTTGAGTTTTTCTGTACCCGATGACATTCCGGCTCCGCCTTCTTTGCAGAATATTCTCAAAGAACTGGCTGATGATATCGGAGTGAAAGAGTCGCATGATTTGACTTCCTGGGCTCAGCAGGGTGTTCTCTTGCTCAATGCTGGGCTGACTGTGCCTGCTGGCCAGGCCAATGCGCATGCCGGCTTAATCTGGGAGCCTTTTACAGATGCTATTATCAAGGTGGTCAATGCAAAGTCAGATCCAGTTGTCTTTATCCTCTGGGGTTCTTACGCTCGCAAGAAAAAAGCCTTGATTAGCAATTCCCAACATTTGATTATCGAGTCGGCTCACCCAAGTCCGCTGTCTGCCTACCGTGGCTTCTTTGGCAGCAAACCTTTTTCACGTACCAATGATTTCTTAGTTACTAAGGGATTGGAGCCTATCAATTGGTTAGCTTAGGAGGTAGTATGGTTCAGTTAGCAACGATTTGTTATATCGATAATGGCCGAGAATTTCTCATGTTGCACCGCAACAAAAAGCCCAACGATGTTCATGCTGGGAAGTGGATTGGTGTCGGTGGCAAGCTAGAGCGAGGAGAAACCCCGCAGGAATGCGCTGCACGTGAGATTCTAGAGGAAACAGGTCTAAAGGCCAAGCCCGTTCTCAAAGGTGTTATCACTTTCCCAGAGTTTACTCCCGACTTGGACTGGTACACCTATGTTTTTAAGGTGACTGAGTTCGAGGGTGAACTGATTGACTGCAACGAAGGGACTTTGGAATGGGTGCCCTATGACCAGGTTTTGTCTAAACCAACTTGGGAAGGCGATCATACCTTTGTTGAGTGGCTTTTAGAAGACAAGCCTTTCTTTTCAGCAAAGTTTGTTTATGACGGGGATAAGCTCTTGGATACGCAGGTGGACTTTTACGAATAAGGAGATAAGATGATGCTATTAATCAAAAACGGACGAGTTATGGATCCTAAGACTGGTTTTGACCAAATTTCCGACCTCTTGGTTGAGGGGAAGAAGATTGTTAAAATAGGTCAAGATTTGCAAGCGGAAGATGCAAAAGTTATTGATGCCAGTGGTTTGGTTGTGGCTCCTGGTTTGGTGGATATACATGTGCATTTCCGGGAGCCGGGCCAGACTCATAAGGAAGATATTCATACGGGTGCCTTGGCAGCAGTAGCAGGTGGCTTTACGACTGTTGTTATGATGGCTAATACCAATCCGACTATCTCTACAGTTGAAACGTTGAAAGAAGTACTGGAGTCAGCTAGTCGTGAAAATATCCATATCAAGTCGGTTGCAACAATCACAGAGAATTTTGATGGTCAGCATCTGACAGATTTTCAAGGTCTCTTGGCAGCAGGAGCGGTTGGTTTTTCTGATGACGGTATTCCGCTGACCAACGCTGGCATTGTCCGCCAAGCTCTCGTAGAAGCACGCAAAAACAATACTTTTATCAGCTTGCATGAGGAAGATCCCAACCTCAATGGCATCCTCGGTTTCAATGAGCATATCGCCAAAGAGCATTTTCATATCTGTGGCGCGACAGGTGTGGCAGAATACAGTATGATTGCCCGTGATGTCATGATCGCTTATGATGCCAAGGCTCATGTGCATATCCAGCATTTGTCCAAGGCTGAGAGTGTAAAGGTAGTGGAATTCGCTCAGAAGCTAGGTGCTCAAATCACAGCTGAAGCAGCACCTCAGCACTTCTCCAAGACAGAAGCATTACTATTGACCAAGGGCAGCAATGCTAAAATGAATCCGCCTCTGCGCTTAGAATCGGACCGGCTGGCGGTTATTGAGGGGCTCAAATCTGGTGTCATTTCTGTCATTGCGACGGACCATGCTCCCCATCATGCTGATGAGAAAAATGTAGCCGACATCACTCAGGCGCCTTCTGGCATGACTGGGCTTGAAACTTCACTTTCTCTGGGCCTGACCTACCTAGTTGAGGCTGGTCATCTGAGTTTGATGGAACTTTTGGAAAAAATGACAGTCAATCCAGCTCAGTTGTATGGTTTTGATGCTGGATTCATCGCTCAGGACGGCCCTGCAGATTTGACAATATTTGACCCAGAAGCAGATAGACTTGTGACTGATCATTTTGCCTCCAAAGCAGCCAATTCACCTTTTGTTGGTGAAAAGCTGAAAGGCCAAGTGAAGTTTACCATCTGTGATGGAGAAGTTGTCTTCGAAGGATAATACAGATTAGACTCTGATGAATTTCAGGGTCTTTTTAACACAGAAAATTTTCTAGTAATTTTCTGAAAAACCGAATGTTTGTTGAAATAGTAGTGGTTTAGTTCCTTTTTAAGCCAAAAAGATGTATAATATAACAAAATACTAAAGAGGAGTGTTCGTTATATGAAGAAGAAATTTTTCATCTTACCTGTTCTATCAACAGTGCTTTTGGCACCTGCTTTTTTGGCGCATCAAGTCTCTGCAGAAGAGGCTCAGGCTAGTCCAGAGCCAGCAAAGGCTGAGTTGACCAATCAGCCAGCTGCTGAGACAACATCTGCAGATCAACCAACTGCTTCAGCAGAAGAAAAGCCGGCAGCAACTAGTCAGGATGCAGCTGCAGCTGCTCCGGCTGGTCCAGCTGCGACAGAAGCCGCTGCAGCACCAGCCCAGTCTGAAAATCTGCCAGAGGCTACGATTCTTCATACCAACGATGTACATGGCCGCATCGTAGAAGAAAAAGGCGTTATCGGTGATGCTAAGCTAGCAACTGTCATCAAGGAAGAGCGCGCTAAAAATCCTAAAGTACTAGTTGTGGATGCGGGTGATGCCTTTCAGGGTCTGCCAATTTCCAATAGCTCAAAAGGGGAAGAACGAGCGAAAATCCTCAATGAAATTGGCTACGATGCTATGGCAGTCGGGAACCATGAGTTTGACTTTGGTCTAGATGAGGCAAAGAAATACAAGGAAATTCTTAAATTCCCACTTCTCAGCTCGAACACCTACGCCAACAATGCTCGAGTTTTTCAAGCATCTACCATTGTAGACAAGGATCCAGCGGTTGAGGGAGATGAGTTTGTGGTAATCGGTGTAACAACACCAGAAACTGCTACAAAAACTCACCCTAAAAACATCCAAGGCGTGACCTTCACTGATCCAATTACAGAGGTTAATCGCGTTATTGACGAAATCGAAGCACGCGTAGCGGCAGAAGGGAAGAACTACAAAAACTACGTTGTTCTAGCTCACTTGGGTGTTGACACGACAACTCCGACTGAGTGGCGCGGTTCAACCTTGGCTGAAGCTCTTTCTAAAAATCCTAAGCTCAAAGGCAAGCGCGTAACCGTTATTGACGGCCACTCTCACACAGTAGAGTCTACCACTTATGGCGATAATGTCACCTACAACCAGACTGGTAGCTACCTGCATAATATCGGAAAAGTAACTTTCAAGGCTAATCAGCTGCTAGGTAATCCTCAGCAAATCCCTGCTGAAACAGCTAAGAAAGTCGCTCCAGACCCAGTTGTAGCAGACATGGTCAGCAAGATTAAAGCCAGATACGACGCAGATAATGCCAAAGTTATCGTAGCAAACAGCCCAGTAGAGCTTAATGGTGACCGTGAAAATGTCCGAGTTCGCGAAACCAATCTGGGAAATGTTGTAGCCGATGCTCTCTACGATTATGGTCAAACTGGCTTTGCCAATAAAACAGACTTGGCTGTTACTAATGGCGGCGGTCTGCGCGAAACTATTGCCAAAGACAAGCCAATCACCAAGGGAGATGTCATCGCCGTATTGCCTTTTGGGAACACTATTTCTCAAATCAAGGTGACTGGTCAAAATATCGCAGATATGTTTGCCAAATCTCTGGGCTCTATTCTTCAGGAAAAAGATGGCAAGCCTGTGCTGGATGAGAACGGACACCCCTTGCTAGAACCAAGCGGTGGCTACCTGCAAATCTCTGGAGCTAAAGTCTACTACGACACCACTCTGCCAGCTAATCAACGTGTCCTCCACATCGAGATTAAGAACAAAGAAACGGGTGTTTATGAGCCTCTTGATCCAAATAAGACCTACTATCTGACGACCAATGACTTCTTGGCTGCTGGTGGTGACGGCTATACCATGCTGGGTGGCCCTCGCGAGGAAGGACCATCTATGGATGTGGCCTTCGCAGACTATCTTGCAAAAGCTGATTTGACAGCCTATGCGGTTATCAATCCAAACTCACGCGCTATCTCTATTTCATCCACAAAGGATACAGACGGCGATGGCTACACAGATATTGAAGAAATCAAGCAAGGAACAGATCCGGCTAATGCAGCTTCCTACCCAGCTGGTGCTAAAGCAGCTGATCCTGCAAAACAGGCAGCTCCACTGGTTAATACTCCAAAACAAACCAAGCAAGTACCTGTCCATGTTGCCAAGACCTTCACTAAGGATCCTGCGGCTAAAGAACTGCCACAGACAGGCAGCGAATCAACAGTTGTCCTGAGCTTAGTTGGTATGGTTTTAGGATTCTTTGGGTTGGCAGGAATCAAGAAAAGTCATAAAGAAGACTAGTTAGAAGACACAATAAAACGGAAGTTGTTCACTTCCGTTTTATTTTTTAGCCTTAGGATTTTGATGTGTGATATTCAAGCCCCAAGGGATTAAATTTTCTTTTTTCTGTTTGATACGTTGGATATTGTCCTTGTGCCGGAGGATAATAATTAAAGCTAACGCAATAATAATCAGAGTAAAAAAGAGATCATAGCTGGGCAATATAAAGCCGACTAGAGGAAAGAGCAGCGCCGACAGGATAGCGATGACTGCTGAGAGCACACTTGCCAGAGAAATCATACTTCCCAGATAAAGGATGCTGGCAAAGATGACAATCAGATAGACAAAGAAGGCTGGTGAGAAGCCCAGAACAACCCCTGCACTGGTTGCCACGGCCTTGCCACCCTTAAAACCAGCAAAGATAGGAAAGGTATGGCCAATCACAGCCAAGAGGCCAAAGACAAGCGGCGAAACTCCCTCAATATGCAAAAAGAAAGGCAGCAGGGTCGCTGCAGTTCCTTTGAGAAAGTCGATAGCAAAAGTAGCCGTCCCAGCCGTCTTTCCCAAAATGCGGAAAGTATTGGTCGTTCCGGTATTGCCACTGCCGTATTCCCGCAGGTTCTTTTTAAAGAAAATTTGCCCAATCCAAAGTCCAGTCGGAATAGAGCCCAGTAAGTATGCTAGTATTAATCCAATTATCGTGTTCATCATGATTTTATTATACCATTATTTCGCTTTCTTACAATAGAAAAGGATAGAATTTATAGCAGGAAATGTCTACTCGGATATTGGATTGTTCTTCGTGTAAAATCAGTCCTCATCAGCAGTTTTTTCAAAAAAATCTTTGCAATATTTGCCAAAAACTTGTAAGATAGAAAAGATGAATCATTAGGAGGTTCTTGTGGCAAAAAAGGAAATCAATATTAACAATTACAATGACGATGCGATTCAGGTATTAGAAGGGTTGGATGCAGTCCGTAAACGTCCAGGGATGTATATCGGCTCAACCGACGGAGCGGGACTCCACCATCTGGTCTGGGAGATTGTGGACAATGCTGTCGATGAAGCCCTGTCAGGCTTCGGTGACCGGATCGATGTGACTATCAACAAGGATGGCAGTCTGACGGTTGCAGACCACGGACGCGGGATGCCAGTCGGCAAGCACGCTATGGGGATTCCCACGGTTGAAGTCATTTTCACAGTTCTCCACGCCGGCGGTAAGTTCGGCCAAGGTGGCTATAAGACCTCGGGTGGTCTCCACGGTGTAGGGTCATCTGTTGTCAATGCCCTGTCCAGCTGGCTGGAAGTGGAAATCACGCGGGATGGGACTGTTTACAAGCAACGCTTTGAAAATGGCGGAAAACCAGTCACTACGCTCAAGAAAATCGGCACGGCACCTAAGTCCAAGTCTGGGACCAAAGTGACCTTCATGCCGGACGATACGATTTTTTCAACGACAGACTTCAAGTACAATACTATTGCCGAGAGACTGAAAGAATCCGCATTTCTTCTTAAGAATGTTCGCTTGTCTCTGACCGATGCGCGGACTGGCGAAGAAGTAGAGTTTCACTATGAGAATGGCGTTGAAGACTTTGTCAGCTATCTCAATGAAGACAAGGAAACCCTGACTCCTGTCCTCTATTTCGAGGGCGAGGAGAGCGGATTCCAAGTTCAGGTGGCTCTCCAGTACAACGACGGCTACGCCGATAATATCCTGTCCTTTGTCAATAACGTCCGCACCAAGGACGGCGGTACCCATGAGACGGGACTCAAGACCGCTATTACCAAGGCTATGAACGACTATGCCAGAAAGACCGGTCTGCTCAAGGAAAAGGACAAGAATCTGGAAGGCTCGGACTACCGCGAAGGTCTGGCTGCTGTCCTGTCCATCCTCGTCCCAGAGGCACACCTGCAGTTTGAAGGCCAGACCAAGGACAAGCTGGGCAGCCCTTTGGCTCGTCCGGCTGTGGACTCCATCGTCTCTGACAAGCTGACTTTCTTCCTCTTGGAAAATGGCGAGCTGGCATCTAACCTCATCCGCAAGGCTATCAAGGCCAGAGATGCTAGAGAAGCGGCCCGCAAGGCGCGTGACGAAAGCCGGAACGGCAAGAAGAATAAGAAAGACAAGGGCTTGCTCTCTGGTAAGCTGACTCCAGCTCAGTCAAAGAACCCAGCCAAGAACGAACTCTATCTGGTCGAGGGAGACTCTGCCGGTGGCTCTGCCAAGCAAGGCCGTGACCGTAAGTTCCAAGCCATCCTGCCCCTACGCGGTAAGGTTATCAATACTGCTAAGGCTAAGATGGCCGATATTCTCAAAAACGAAGAAATCAACACCATGATCTACACGATAGGAGCGGGTGTTGGTACAGACTTTACCCTTGAGGATGCCAACTATGACAAGATCATCATCATGACCGATGCGGACACCGACGGTGCCCATATCCAGACCTTGCTGCTGACCTTTTTCTATCGCTATATGCGCCCTCTGGTCGAGGCTGGCCGCGTCTATATCGCCCTGCCGCCTCTCTACAAGATGTCCAAGGGCAAGGGCAAGAGCGAAGTTGTCGAGTATGCTTGGACTGATGGCGAGCTGGACGACCTGCGCCGCAAGTTTGGCAAGGGAGCCATGCTTCAGCGCTACAAGGGGCTCGGTGAAATGAACGCCGATCAGCTCTGGGAGACGACCATGAATCCTGACACCCGCACCCTCATCCGTGTCACCATTGAAGACCTAGCCCGAGCCGAACGCCGAGTCAATGTCCTCATGGGCGACAAGGTCGAACCACGCCGCAAGTGGATTGAGGATAACGTTAAGTTTACGCTTGAGGAGAGTGGGGTGTTTTAATGGGAAAGAAGATAGAAAGAATTACTGAAGATAAATACAAACAAAATAAAAGGGATATAGAGAATTTAACTAAATTAAAAATAACTGATTACTCGGAAGATTGGAAAATAAGATTAGAAAATATAAATCATAAAAAAATTTGGGTTTGTTTATTACTACTATTTAGTCTTTCTGCATTTATTATAACTGCTATTTGTTTTGAACCACCAATAAAGTTACTGGTTTTAAGTGATTATATTTTCTTTTTTTGGGCATTGTTTTTAATGTTATGTTTCATCAATTCTATAATTACATTGGGAGTTGTATCAATATCATTTTCTAGACTTTCAATAAAAAGATTAAAATATTTTACAGTTACATCTTCTCTAATTCCTTCTGTTATATATGGGTTGCTGTGGCTGTTAGATTCCAAATACCAAAACCGTGTTAATCTTATTGTTGGTATAGGAATTCTTCTATCTTCAATAATAATTTGGATTTATATTGTTTTTATCTTGAAAATACCAAAATATTTATATAAGGAAATTGATGATGGACTCTCTAAGATATTGGGTATAATATCTGCTGTGACATTTATTTTTGGTTGGAATACAAGCAATAAATTTCTTGCTTTTCTCTCAACTTTATTCTTTGCAGGAATAGTGGTAAGTACAATAACTCAACTATATATTCAAAAAGATGAAGTGAAAACTAGGTCTTTATTTTACGAAGAACTGTTAAAGAAGAAACCAGATTATGAACAGTTAAAACGGATCTACTTTTCAGGTGGTGAAGAATTTAAAGATAAGGTACTAAGTAATGAAAAAATGCTAAGAGTAGTGATAGAAAATGAAATAGAACTCCGCCCTGCTACTTCTTCTGATTCTGACATCAACAAACTATTCGCTTTTTATAAGGCAGAACAGCAGACGGATTTTACTAGAGGAAAAATAGAAAATATACTTGTAAATCCAAATTCGATTTGTCTATTGATGGAATACGAAGATAAGGTTATCGGCTTTGCTTATCAAATTACAGATGATGAGGGGGTGACTTCCAATCCCAAAATCATTGTTGCCGAAAGTTATCGCAACCAAGGTCTGGAACGTAGGTTGGAAGAAGAACTTCAGTCGCGTTACTCGGGGGGTACAGACTGAGTAGGTGGTGTAAGAAGATTTTTAAACCCCACCCCCTCATCGGAAAACCCGACAATCTATTTTAAGTGGCAGGGAGCTTGTCGGAATTTCCGACGACCTCCCTATCATTTGAGAAGTCTCTTCGGAAATTCCGATGAGCTGCCTAGCTGACAGGGAGAAGATCGGGAAATCCGACATAAACACTGCCAAGATGCTGGGACAAAAATCTTGAACATTGAAACCATGTTCGTAATAAGTGCGAGACACGGTAGCCTGTTAGGATTCTGCGTTCGCCTTTTCAGGCTCCGCACAACCCTAACAGGCATCGCGGGGGGTGGGACAACGAACTATTCCTTTAAAGGAATGAGTTCTGTCCCACTCCCACAATTTAATAAAATTTTAGGAGAAAAAAATGAAATACAAGATTACAAGTTTAGATATGACCAGATTGGAAGGACAAAGTTTCTTTCAACTGCTTAGCGATAGCCTTGAGGCTGTTAATGCTTTTACGAAAGCGAATAAGACCGAGTTAGTCTATATCAGCAAGGCTTCCGTCATGGAGCCTTTGTTGGAACAATTCCAAGCAAGTCTTCATAACGTTCGTGCAGGAAAATTCACAGAAAACTTAGAGAAAGCAGACCGTGAGCGTGACGATGCTTTAGTGACTTTGCTCTCATTTGTCAAAGTCTTTTCCCGTGTGAAAGTTCCAGCTATCCAGACTGCTTATGAAGAATTAAACCCGCTTTTCAAACAATGCAAAGGCATTACCACAACCAGCTATGAAAAAGAAACGGAAAGCATTAACCACCTCTTGAAACAGTTGGCACAAAGCAACTATCAACCCTCCATACAAGCGCTGAATTTGACGGAATATATCGAAAGCCTAAAAGCTGCCCAAGCAAAATTTGAGAAGGTCTACAAGGAGCGCTTGGCTGAGCAAGCTGAGAAATCACCTAGCCAAGCAAAGGCTTTGCGTCTTGAATTGACAGAAATGTACGAGTTTCTGGTTGATTTCACGGCAATCAATGCCTATGCCTACCCAGACAAAGCCTACTTTGCTAGCCTGCGCGACCACCTCAACATCATCCGCAGCCGCTATAAAAAACGCAAACCAACTAAGAAGGTAAAAGAAGAAGTGGCGGAGAGCAACTAGAATATAACTAAATTTGAGTTGAAAAATTGTTAGTGGTCGCATCGGATTTGAAAGGATTAGAAAATGATAATCAGACCTGCAAGCACAAAAGATTTTCAAGCTATTTATTCCCTTTATCAAAATGAAAAATGGATGTCTTTTACAGAGGAAAAAGTGACATCACTATTTTCAACAAATCTGTCCCATTATGTGGTAGTTGAAGAGAACCAGAAAATCCTTGGTTTTGCCCGCTACTTGACAGATGAAGTCATGACGACCTTTTTAGCTGAGATTATCATTGATAAATCCTATCGCGGAAAAGGATTGGGACGGGGATTGATCGCTGAAATTCATCAAAAACATCCTTTGACACGGATTGAACTCATATCTGAAGTAGATGGATTTTATCAGACAGTAGGTTTTAAACCTGTTGGTACAGGATTTAGAAAATCTGAATGAGAGGAGCAAGCCAATGACGCTTGACAATAAACTGGGGCTGACGGATTCGCTTGAACTAGCCAAGATGGAAGAGAAAATCAGCAAGACCCGAGCTAAAAAAATTTTTGAAGAGCAGCTTCTGGACGATAAAGCAGCTGGCACCTATGCCACTCTGGCCTTTATTCATGGGTTCTTGTTTGAAGAAATCTATGACTTAGCTGGTCAGATTCGGACAGTCAATCTCTCCAAAGGGAATTTTCGCTTTGCGCCTGTCATGTATCTGTCAGCTTCCTTGGAAAATGTTGATCGCATGCCTCAGCAGACCTTTGATCAGATTGTCGAAAAGTATGTGGAGCTAAATATTGCCCATCCTTTCCGCGAAGGAAATGGCAGAAGCATGAGGCTTTGGCTGGACCACTTACTCAAGGATGAGCTGGGGCAAGTCGTGGACTGGTCTCAAGTGGACAAGGAAGATTACCTCCTAGCTATGGAGCGCAGCCCCATTCGAGATACAGAAATCAAGCACGTCCTCAAGCAAGCCCTCACAAAGGACATTCATAACCGCAACCTCTACATGAAGGGTGTAGACCATAGTTACTACTATGAAGGCTATAGCCTATATAAAGCTGAGGAGTTGTGAGGTAAGATAGTTTGCAGAGGAGTGATTAGATGACAATGCTTGAAACTGACCGTCTCATTTTACGGGACTTGCAGGAATCTGATTTGCCGGCTTTGATTGTTCTGAATCAGGATTCAGAGGTCATGCAGTATTTCCCAAAGCCATATAGTCAAGCGGAGTCCTTGCGGCTTTATCAGGGCATTCAAGATGAAGTTAAGGCTTATGGCTACAGTCTTTTGGCTGTTGAAGAAAAGTCCAGTCAGGAGTTCATCGGCTTGGTAGGTCTGCACCATTCGGATTTACGGATTTTTGCTGGAAAAGAAGCTGTAGAAATCGGCTGGCGTCTGCGAAAAGAGTTTTGGAATCGTGGTTATGCGACGGAGGCTGCCCAAGCCTGTCTAGACTTTGCTTTTCAGCAAGCTGGCTTGTCAGAAGTTTACTCTTTTACATCCTTGCTTAATCATCCTTCTCAGAAAGTCATGCAAAAACTAGGCATGGAATTTGTCAAAGAATTTGATAACGAAAAAGTTCCAGCAGACAGTCCGCTTTATAGACATGTCCTCTACAGAATCAAGAGTTTCTCCTAAAAAGGCAGGTATTCCCATGAGAACTGAACCCGAAATGCTAGATTTAATTTTGCAAACCGCAAAAGTGCTACAAGTTGATGCAGTCGCCATGTCCGGCTCGCGGACAAACCCAAAGGCTCCCAAGGACGAGTTCCAAGACTATGATGTGGTCTATATTGTGGAGGATTTTGATGGTCTGGTGGCTGACCTTGCTTGGTTGGACCAGTTTGGCAAGCGCATGATCGAGCAGCATGTCCTACTAGACCATCGCCGCCTCTATCTCATGCTTTTTGAAGATGGTAATCGGATAGATTTGACCCTTTGCCCAAAGGAACACATCAAAGAGTGGATAGATAGCGAAGCAGATTTCACGGTGCTGGATGACCCACAGGGGCTGTTTGCTCCTTATGCACCGACACCCAAGCGCTATTGGACGGCACCCGCCAGTGCGACTGACTTTGACAAATTCTGCAATGAATTCTGGTGGGTGTCAGCTTATGTAGTCAAGGGCATTCATCGGAACCATCTTGTCTATGCGACGGATCATCTGTATGGAATCTGCCAGCAAGAATTGCTCAAGCTTTTAGCTTGGCAAGTGGCAGCAGAAAAGGGGACGGTTGATGTTGGCAAGAACTACAAGTATCTCTTTCAGTATTTGCCTGCTGAGAAAGAGAAAGAATTTACAGCCTTGCTTGACTTTTCTGACCAGAAAAGCCTCACCAAGTCTCTCTTAGATACCATGGACTTTTTCCACAAAGAAGCCCAAGCCTTCTCTCTCAAAACAGGCTTCCACTATGACAAAGCAACTGCAGAGAAGATGATTGAGTATGCTGAGGCAAGACTTCCCAATCACTAACAAAATAAAGAACGTAATTTAAAACATTAAACTACAGAAAGGATAGTTTGGTTACTTATAGTAACTGAACACGGGACTAATTTCCGTAAAATATCCTTTATTTTATAAAAAACTACTCTACATTCTTTGAAAGGAGTTGAACACGCCCTAATTACTGTGTGAAAAAGATAAATTCTCTTGTGAGCATTGCTGACTGCAAGAATTTCCTATTTTCACCTTGTATTTTACGGGTTTTGTATCCTATGAGTAACATTCAAAACATGTCCCTTGAGGACATTATGGGAGAGCGCTTTGGTCGCTATTCCAAATACATCATTCAGGAGCGGGCCTTGCCGGACATTCGCGATGGCTTGAAGCCTGTTCAGCGCCGTATTCTTTATTCCATGAACAAGGACGGCAACACCTTTGACAAGGGCTACCGTAAGTCTGCCAAGTCAGTTGGGAACATCATGGGGAATTTCCACCCCCACGGTGACAGCTCCATCTACGATGCCATGGTCCGTATGTCTCAGGACTGGAAAAACCGTGAGATTCTCGTTGAGATGCACGGGAACAATGGTTCCATGGACGGTGATCCACCGGCGGCTATGCGTTATACTGAGGCGCGACTGTCTGAGATGGCTGGCTATCTTTTGCAAGATATCGAGAAAGATACCGTTCCTTTTGCTTGGAACTTCGATGATACTGAGAAAGAGCCGACCGTTCTGCCGGCAGCCTTTCCTAATCTCTTGGTCAATGGAGCAACTGGGATTTCCGCTGGCTATGCGACTGATATTCCACCTCATAATCTAGCCGAAGTCATTGATGCTGTTATCTATATGATTGACCATCCGTCGGCCAAGGTGGACAAACTCATGGAGTTTCTGCCTGGTCCAGACTTCCCGACAGGAGCCATCGTCCAAGGTCGTGATGAAATCAAGAAAGCCTACGAGACTGGTAAAGGTCGCGTCGTAGTCCGCTCCAGAACTGAGATTGAAAAGCTGAAGGGCGGAAAAGAGCAAATCGTCATCACCGAGATTCCTTACGAGATTAATAAAGCGGTCTTGGTCAAGAAGATTGACGATGTGCGGGTCAATAATAAGGTGGCCGGCATTGCTGAGGTGCGGGACGAATCCGACCGGGACGGTCTTCGCATTGCCATCGAGCTCAAGAAAGACGCAAATACCGAGCTGATTCTCAACTATCTTTTCAAGTATACTGATTTGCAAGTTAATTATAACTTCAATATGGTGGCGATTGACAATTTCACACCTCGTTTGGTGGGAATTGTGCCAATTTTGACTAGCTATATTGCCCACCGCAAGGAGATTATTCTGGCTCGCAGCCGCTTTGACAAGGCTAAGGCTGAGAAACGGCTCCATATCGTGGAAGGACTGATTCGGGTTATTTCCATCTTGGACGAGGTGATTGCCCTGATTCGTGCTTCCGAAAACAAAGCAGATGCCAAGGAAAATCTTAAAGTTAGCTATGATTTCACCGAGGAGCAGGCTGAGGCTATCGTCACTCTCCAACTCTACCGTTTGACCAATACAGACGTAGTGGTTCTGGAAGAGGAGGAAGCAGAGCTGCGCGAGAAGATTGCCATGCTGGCAGCCATTATCGGCGATGAGCGCACCATGTATAATCTTATGAAGCGAGAGCTCCGCGATGTCAAGAAGAAGTTTGGCAATCCGCGTCTCAGCGAGCTGCAGGATACAGCAAACACCATTGAAATTGATACAGCTAGTCTGATTGTTGAGGAAGAGACCTATGTCAGCGTGACACGTTCTGGCTATATCAAGCGAACCAGTCCGCGTTCCTTCTCTGCTTCAACCCTAGAGGAGATGGGCAAGCGTGACGATGACCGACTGATTTTTGTTAGCCCGGCCAAGACGACCCAGCATTTATTGATTTTCACTAGCCTGGGAAATGTCATTTACCGGCCTGTTCATGAGCTGTCGGACATCCGCTGGAAAGAAATCGGAGAACACCTCAGCCAGACCATCAGCAACTTTGATACCAATGAAGAAGTGATCTACACGGAATTGCTGGACAGTTTTGAGGAAGGCACATACTTTGCAGCGACCAAGTTAGGTCAAATCAAGCGAGTGGAGCGCAAGGAATTCAGTCCTTGGCGGACCTACAAGTCCAAATCGCTTAAGTTTGCCAAGCTGAAAAATGAAGACGACCAGGTCATTGCTCTGGCGCCGATTAAGCTGGATGATGTTATGCTCGTGACCAAGAATGGCTATGCTCTTCGCTTCAATATTGAGGAAGTTCCTGTGATCGGAGCTAAGGCGGCTGGCGTTAAAGCCATCAATCTCAAGAAGGACGATGTCCTAGCGGCAGCCTTTATCGCCAACACAGACTCGCTTTACCTCCTGACTCAGCGCGGTTCGCTCAAGCGTATGGCAGTCGCAGACATTCCTGTTACTAGTCGGGCAAATCGCGGCCTTCAAGTTCTGAGAGAGCTTAAGGCTAAGCCCCATCGTGTCTTTGCAGCTGGACCTATCTTTGGCGAAGCAGTGGACTTTGATCTCTTCACAACAGAAGCAGAAGCCAGTGAGGAGCAGATTTTGCAGGTGCTTTCTAATAAAGGAACTGCCTATGAGATTAATCTGGCTGACCTCAGCTTATCTGAGCGCACCAGCAACGGCAGCTTCATCTCTGATACCATTTCAGACGAAGAAGTCTTCTCAGCTTATATCAAGTAATTATCAAACCAGTTCACAAGTGCTGGTTTTTTTCAATTTCTAAAAGTTTGATAGCAGGAAAAAGTCTGAATAACAAAATTTTCTGAAAATTGAAAATAATACTTGAAAATATCTTAAAAAGGTGTAAAATAGGGAGTATCTAAAAATGAAGTTTGGAAGAAGAGGAGAAAGACAATGACTGTAAATCTTGACTGGGAAAATCTAGGATTCTCATATATGAAACTGCCTTATCGCTACATAGCATACTATCGCAACGGCCAGTGGGAAGAAGGAACGTTAACAGAGGACGCTACGCTCCATATTTCTGAGTCGTCTCCTAGCCTTCACTATGGTCAGCAGGCTTTTGAGGGTTTAAAGGCCTATCGGACTAAGGATGACAGTATTCAGCTTTTCCGTCCGGATAAAAATGCGGAGCGTCTGCAACGAACAGCTGACCGCTTGCTCATGCCGCAAGTTCCTACAGAAATGTTCGTGGACGCAGTCAAGCAGGTTGTCCGAGCTAATGAAGAATATGTTCCACCTTATGGAACAGGCGGAACCCTTTATATTCGACCTCTCTTGATTGGAGTCGGTGATATTATCGGCGTAAAACCAGCTGAAGAATATATTTTTACGATCTTTGTAATGCCTGTTGGTAATTACTTCAAAGGAGGCCTGACTCCGACTAACTTCATTGTGTCAGATGACTATGATCGCGCGGCACCGCACGGAACTGGTGCGGCAAAAGTGGGTGGTAATTACGCTGCTAGCTTATTACCAGGAAAGATTGCTAAGGATAAGCATTTTTCAGATGTGATTTATCTGGATCCGGCAACCCATACCAAGATTGAAGAAGTGGGTTCTGCCAATTTCTTTGGTATCACCAAGGATAATGAGTTTGTAACACCGCTCAGTCCGTCTATCTTACCATCCATCACCAAGTACTCTTTACTTTATCTAGCAGAGCATAGACTAGGGCTCAAACCGATTGAAGGAGACGTTCCTCTGGCAGACTTGGGTAAATTCACTGAAGCGGGAGCTTGCGGAACTGCTGCAGTCATTTCTCCTATCGGTGGTATCCAGCACGGCGATGATTTCCATGTCTTTTATAGCGAGACAGAAGTCGGTCCAGTCACTCGCAAACTGTATGACGAATTAACTGGTATCCAATTCGGTGATGTTGAAGCACCAGAAGGTTGGATTGTGAAAGTATAATCTAAAAGCTGTCCTTGATTGGGCAGTTTTTCTGTAATTCTAGCCTATGATAGCTTGCGTACTCAGCCTTTTTCGTGTAAAATAGAAATTTGAAAGAGGTAAGTTATGAGTAAAAAAGATAAAAAAATTGAAATTCAAATCACAGATAGTAAAGTGAAGGTCGGAGCAGACCAATTTGACGGTTATAGTCTCGCTATTGGCAAGAAGGTTATTGGCGAGATTGCTGAACTAGATGATCAGTTTGCAATCATCAAAAATGGAAATGCTGAAAGTTTTTATAAAAAACTTGAAAGAGCCGTGGAAACTTTGATTGAAACCTATAATTTAAGCAAATAGGGCTTGCATTTTCATTGTATCAATGTTATAATAGATAGCGTTGATTGTCGGAGAGATAGCGAAGAGGCTAAACGCGGCGGACTGTAAATCC
>ERZ781275.835-NODE-835-length-28236-cov-4.187325_pt1 | contig 28236 bp, 49 predicted proteins | sample MGYA00375853_ERZ781275 | MGnify/ENA primary metagenome ERZ781275 (study PRJEB29790, sample SAMN03653691) | human gut metagenome | host: Homo sapiens | place: USA: Dallas, Texas | collected 2012-07-23 | study: EMG produced TPA metagenomics assembly of the Gut...
ATGTTGCCATCATATTCATCCTTTCTTTATGTTCACATATCCTCGATGCAAAGGATATGGATACCTCTGCCTGTGTGTGTCGGCTCATCACTCATCACGTCATATCCTGCACGATCGATGATGAAACCTTCCTTTTTTAATCTTTCGATAGTTTCCTCCGGTACTTTATCCACCAGTTCCGGATCAGATGCATAGAAATTGATATCATAGTCCCAGACTTTACGCCTTGCTTCTCCCTCATAGAAAGATTCTTCCCATGTATCATTATTCCAGGTTGTGAAGAATGCCTGCGGGTATTCCTGCGTAGAGCTCATCGACCCTTGTCTGTAGATCGGATATCCTAAGGAATCCAATAGTTTCATAATGCGCTCTTGCATAGTAACTACCTCCCTTTCTTAAATGACATGAATTTTTCTATAAGTTTTTTCTGTGCTCTCTCGATGCTTTCAGCCGTAGATGCACCATAGAAGGCATCATACAGACCTTGGTCTTTATGCATACGGGGTGTCCCATACATCAGGAAGATAGATGGCAGACCACCATCACGGATGCGAAATCCCACCTTTGTAGATGCGCTTAGCCCACTCCATGATACAGATGGCTTTGTGATTAGAGATTCCTCTGTTACACCGGTCAGGTGGTGCCTTCTGATAGCAGGCTCTGCCTTCCTCGTGATGATTTCATGCGCTTCCTTTAACCCTTCACTCACCATAGTATCCAAGTCTTCCAGTATCTCATTGAACTCTTCTTCCAGTAGTTCAAATCCATCGAATTCCATGCTTATCTTGTTACTCACGGTTTGCCACCTACTGAACGTATTTTGAATTTTACAAACTGGTGTCGCATGTCGATATCTTCAGGAGGAGATATGATATCATATGTGCGCTGTGTCTCACACACATAGATCCGGCAGTCTGCTTTGATATCCGGCCGGTACCACGTTTCCACGACCGCTGTATCGCTAATCGTTATAACTCCATTCACGATTGTTTCTGTTCCGCCATATGTACGTAGACTAACGAATAGCTGCATATCACCCGATGCCTCTGCAGGATCGAGGAATATCTTTTTTGTAGTTCCTTTGATATTTTCGTACTTAATCACTGGCAGTAAAAGCACCGGTATGATGAATGGATCTTTAGGCCGGTACATCGCTATCACCTTTTTCGAAGCTCAGCTGCATTGCTCGCTCTTTAAAATAAGGTGACAGTTGTCCGGAACCACTGCCATAGTTCCAGAGATCCGCCACGCCGCGGGCGATCACCCCGAAGGATTCCGGCATATCGATCACACGTGGATCGATACCGGCACTCTTCAGATATGCCTTCGTTTCAGCGATATAGAATGATATCACACTATCTTGATAGTTACCGGTAACACCCAGTGCTATCTTCACCTTTTCAAGAATCAGTGCATCCTCCATGGATGGTCACTCCCTTCTTATCCCTGCGCCGGAACTGATTTCTTCAATAGATAGATATACGCTGGATCCAGTACCTTTCCATCATTTACGACTAGCGCCTTGTCTACAAATTGATTCGTTTCATGGTCGAAATATCTCATCAGCGTAAATTCCATGTTGGAATTGATTGCATATGCCATTTCCGGAACCCAGAACATGCCGAAATATTCGCCGTCAACGCAGCTGTCAAAGTCCTTGAAGATGTCTTTTTCCACACGATTTACTTCGTATTCGTTGAATTTATGCAGTTTATCGCTGGCATCAAATCCTGCTTTCTTAATTGGCTGTCCGGATGTATCCTTCATCGTACAAAGATTGCTGACATACGTCTGCTTCGCCATCACGAATTCCGGACGTTCTTTTTCCATTGCCATAGGGATTTCTGCAAACAGTTTCTTTTCCCACGCTGTCCAGTCATTGATATCGTCTACAGTAAACGCAATGATGTTCGCTGGCAGGATGCGGCTTCCGCTTTCCTTTTTTGCTTCTGTCAGGATACCTTCCATCTCATTGTTTGCCGGAACTCCAGAGATGATCTCCTTATCCATCGCTTCCACATATGCTTTCGCAATCACTTTTCCCAGTTCAGTTTCAAACGCAGCTGTTTCCAGGATACTTTCCAGCAATGTCTTCGCGATACGGATCTCACCGATGTTATATCCGAACTGGACATGCCCAGTAGTCTTTCCACCCTTCTGACGGTCACTTACCGTACCTTCTGTAATTCGTTTGAAGGTTGCGCCGAATGCTCCGATCGGATATTTCATTCCGCCCTTGACATTTGTTTTCTTGACTTTTGTGTACAGCTGTCCGCGGACTTTCTCCACTTCTGTGATAAATGTCTGCATGACTGTGACAGGGATCACAACACCCAAGTCTTCACTGGTATTCGCTTCATTTGCACGAGTGATCAGAACTTCATTCATTTCACCTGTGCGGAAGTATTTCTGGAATGCCTTACGATATTCCATTGTCTCTGTAGGATGTGCTTCACGTTCCTGTTCCCCTGCAGCAGCTGCAGCGCCATTCATATCCAACCCATAGCTTGCTAATGGATTGAATCCGCGCTGTTCTCCGTTTGCTCCGCTCCCGGTTCCATCTTCTTCCGGCAGGGAACGGATCTGTTCATTCACAGATTCGATTTGTTTCTCCACTGCATCCAAACTTTCATTGATTGCCTGGCGCTCCTCCTGCGTCTCTGCTGCCACCAGTGATGTGCGCAAGGTGCTTCTCTGTTCTCTAAAATCATTCAGTAGATTGTTCAAATACTCTTTAATGTTCATACCTCATTTTCCTTTCCTGTACATACGTACCAGTGCTTTCGCTCTATTCATGCAGGCTGTGTCTTTCCTGCTCAGCGACTGTTCTTCTTTTGCATTTTCAAATGCCTGACGTGCTTCATCGCAGCTCTCTTTGTCTCGCAAAGAAATATCTGTATCTTCATAAGCTGGCCATGTTACACCTGACACTTCCCTTACGACAGATATCTTTTCAATATATCGCGTCGGATGCTCTGAATCCAGATCATCCCAGCGTTGTTTACGGATCCCGAACATGAAGGACATGCCACAGATATCTCCTCTATCCACAGCAGAACAGAATTCTCTTGCGGTTCCGTTATTTACGATGTCAACACCAGCACGGATCGCCATCCCGTTCACATCAACAGTCAACTGCATCGTACTGTTTATATTGTCTTTTCGACTTCTCGCCATCGGGATCATATCGGTCATGTGGTTGATAAGGAAGCTCACATCCGTAAGATCTGTTTCATCCAGTGCACCACGGCAGATCACTTCGTCATACCATCCCATGTCTGTTTTGCTTTCATATACGATCGGTCTGCCAACAATGATGCGCTCGTTTTCTGAGTTTCCATCTTCTGAACGTACTTCACACATATAGCTTCTTCTTACAAATTCATCCATCTGTTTCACCACCTTCCTTATTCTTCTAACTGCTTATCGCCAGTCTTTTTCTTGGTCAGCTGATACTCTCTGGCATATTGTGTTTCTATCCAGTTCAGCGACTGCATACGCTTTCCGATCAATTCTTTATCTGGAGCATATCCGAAAGCAACACGTTTTTCATTTTCCCACAATGCACCGGTCTGGCCGAGTTCTTTCACGACAGCTAATGTCTGTGCAGTATCTGCAAATATCAATTCACGCATGAAGAATATGATCTTATTCTTATATCCTCCAGATTGCTGCTTTGTAAACGACTTTTTTGTGAAGCCTTGCGAAGCCGATATGATGATCGGTTCCAGCGCTGCCTGATAAAATGAAGCATATTCTTCTGTCTTATAATTACCCAACACGATATTAGCAGGAACATGCCAGTTCCGCATGATCTTATTGTCAAGGAATTCCAGTGTTGCTTTATCCACTAGTTGCATGTTTCTCGATAACGGTGTATATACGGCTTTCGTATCCATTGGCATAATGCCACTTTCAGAATTCAGCAGCTTTTTTTCGAATTCTTTGATATTCTCTTGCATCTGGTCATCATCTCGCATGATGTTATACTGTACGATCCCGTTGATAGCGCACGATATCTTCATCGCTTTTCGCACACCATCCAACAGATCATCATTGATTCCAATCGTTTTTTTGATATGATCCTGATCCGGACGTCCGAATTCATTCCCGCCCATCAGATCATTTTGTGCGAAATGTGTCTTTAAATGTATGATCGAATCATATGGTACCGTTGATTCATATCCACTTCCAAAGTGCATCTTTAGATACATTGCTCCGTTTGGCGCTTCCATGAACGTTACTTGCTTCGGATTTAATGGGAAATAACCTGTGATATCCCCTTTTTCATCTTTCTGCACATAAATGAAGGCGTTGTATGTAAGTAACAACATCCAGGCCCATTTCTCAATAAATTCACTTGTTGTCATGAGTGGATTTGGATCATCAAGCACTCTTTGTAGTGGCCCATCTACAGGTACTGGATCAAATCCGTCATATCGGACATGAGTAGGATTCAACTTTTTCAACTCATTTACGATACAGTCTAGTGTCTGCTGTACGACATCGTTCGTATAGATGCTCTGGCCATTCCCTGAATAGATAGGGGTGACGCCGTTCATCATCGTCCCGAAATTTAATTTTCCAGGTGTTTTTTCTAAACCAAACATTCCAGATAGAACTTTCAATATCCCCATGTATTCACCTTCTGTTCTTTTTTACATATAACATATATTCAGCACGATTCCTTCTGTAAGTTTCATTTGCGATGATCATGCTTACGGCACCGTCGATTTTTTTACCTGGCATATTCTTTTCTTTCACAAGCATGACATGCCCTGTGTCCCATACTTGGACGCAGGCATTCTTCATGCACCATTTATCGATAGGATTGTTTCCGTAAATGATCAATTCCTGTCGTATTTCCTCTTCGGTGACTTTTGTCGGGGTACTCATCACGATACGATTCTGAGGAATATTTTCATATTCGATATCATGCTCGTCCAATCGTTTTAGAAATTCTTTGGAAAACTTCTGATCATAACCACATTTGACAGTCCATATTCCATATTTTTTGTATAGCTCATTGAACCAGTCAGCTACGATCGTCACATCGATTTCCGTATCATCGACGATCCGCAAATATCCATCTCTGGCCCATTCCTTATATTCAGCTCCTGCCAGTTTATCATCACTATTGTCTAATTTACTGATAGGTATCCAATACATGGAGAGAAGATATTTACGTTTATCGTCAGGGCACATGATAAGAGCTTTCGCGGAACACAGGTCTGTCGTTTCTGCCAGGTCAACACCACCAATGCAGAAAAATCCTCTGAAATCTTCTATATCAAACCCAGTATCATAATCTAACTGTTCTGGAAGCAACCAGGTGGCTGCTTCGGAAACTTTAAAATTGAAGTCTTTTGATAAAACAAACATTCTGTTGGATTTGCTGATACGTGCTTCATCTACTCGATCACGCAGATATGACCATTTTTTCACGACACCGATGGAGGGATTTGATTTTTCCCATGCCAGATTGATTCCCTGTTCATTCGTTTCCCATACTTCGCTTTCACTGTCCTGTGTATAGAGCCAAGGCAGCTTCCGCTTTGCACTTTCTCGATCATCTTCGCGCCTATTGATCCTGTAATACTCTTCCAGCGTTTTATCCAGGAATCCGTCTGCGACGAATCCTTGTGACCCAAACATGAATATCTTATAGTTATCTTTCGTACTCGTTGACTGCTGGATCGGCTTATAGATGCCATCATCCAATAGCGCCCATATCTCATCTATCCCGGCCATGTCGATATTACGTCCTTCTTTATTCCGGCTAGAATCTGATAATTTTGATAAGAAATTGTTATTGAAATTACATTTGATACCTTTCTGATTTCGCCATGTATCTAAACTTTTTGGATCGATTATCAGACGCATCGTATCAATAGACTGATAGCACAGGTCGGCAATCGCATCATTGGTGCCAGAACAGATAATATTCGACCCCGGTTGACCGAGAAACAATTCAGCTAATTCTAGGGCAGCAATCAGTTCCGTTTTCCCGCCTTTTCGAGTGATCAGCATGAGTATTTCCTGGAAACGGTCTACCCATCCGCCTGTATCGATCGATATCATTTTAAAGCTATATGCAACCTCGATGAATGCTTTTTCCCATAGCATCAAGATCATAGGCTTCCCGTAAAATGGGCTCTTTGTTAATTTCACACAGTTTTCTATGAAATCAATACGTATATCAGCATCCGCTGTATCATAACGATATTGTGGATCATCCCATTCTTTAATTAGATGATCTAATTCCGTTATCATATCCATGCCGGCAATGATCTCACCTTTTCGTATGGCTTCCCGATACTTCCACAACCATGTATTTCCTTTATCCATCTCTGCGGTTAAACCATTTTCGTAATTCACTTTCTTCTTCTCCATCAGCTTTATTCATTGCAGAGCGCAATACTTTCAGCGAGTTATTGTATTGCTGCAGCAGTTCTTTATATTGCTTTGCGGCTGGCGTCGCTTTTTGCCGGTTCGAGTCTTTATCAGATACCCGAATGAATGGCAACCTTTTCAAAGCATAGAGCGTTTCTTCAAGAAATACGATATCATCTATCAGTGGCTCCATCATTTTCCTTGTTGCATCATCTGGCAGTTGATCCAGCAATTCTTTTTTTCTGCTCACTCCAATGCTCCTTCCTGTTATAATTTCACACTTTCAAAAATCAATTTTGAAACTTCCGAAAAATCGCTTCAAAAATCTCATTTTTTTGCTTTCGGTGGATTTTACCAATCCCTTACAGTCCCTTTTCAGTTTCTGTTAATCTCTGACCCGGGGGGGGTTATCTTCTTTTCATATGTTCGATTTGCAGTTTATGGTTCAGTGACATTAGATCGAACACATACTGCTTCCCATAGTTTTCATCCAGCTCCGTTCGTTCCAGTTGTTCTTGCACCAGATCGACAAGCATGTTAATCTCAATCATATCCAATGGAACACCACATATATCTATTGTCTGCACGCTGTGCTCTGGTATCTGCAAACCATGCAGCTGTAATGGCTTAACACTTTGTATGCAGTCGCCCACTTGCTCATTCTCCTGCGTAGTCAGTGCCTTATCTGCATAGTTAAGTAGCAGCTCCGCTGTCTTACGATTGATGCTAATTGCTTCTATCGGTTGAGATTCCAACAGATCATTAAGCCAGTTCAATTCTGCTGAACCTTTCACTTCATCTTTATACCTCATATACCGTTCCCTCCTTATGCTGTATACATAGAGAACCATTCCTCTATATACTTTATAGTTTCCTCTGCATTGCTGCGTTCTTGTGCCCGTGCCTTGCATGTATCCGCATCTACATCAATGAACACACTAGATGCATTCAGACGTATTTCCAGACGCTGGCGTTCCATCGCCATTGGTAATCCCGCAATTACATATGCATTTTCCCATTTGCCAGTCCGGTACTTGATCTGCTCATACAGACAGTCACGTACAGCAAATGCATTCATCTTCAGCCTGTCTGGCTTTATGTATCTATCATTTATGGTAATCATCTGATAGATGCTATCCATGTCAACGATGATATCGTTTGGCCCTGCATTATTTTGAGCGAATGTCGTTTTCCCGCTACATGGCGGCCCATAAACGATATAGACATTGCGATATCCTTCTTTTCCGAATCTACGATGTACTTCATTGTGACACTTGAAATGCACCAGCATGATCAGATCCGGATTCAGTGATATCATATAATCGTTGATATTCTGTTCTGTTAATTCTTTTTTGTGATGTGCTATCATGTCATATTTCTTTATGATCGGTCTTCCGCAATGCTCACAATAGACAAGACCATCATCCGGATTCTTGCGTTCATTAGCAAGATATTCCTTCAGGCTGATAAATTCATCTGAGTTATAAAAGTCTTTTTTGTTTTTAAACATTATGCTGTCCTCACCCACATATATACTGTGATATATGGTTGTAGGTTATTGTGAGCTGCACCACCGCCGGTATTGTTATTCGTCGCAGTGGTTGCGTTATTACTTGCTGTATTTGCGCTTACGCTTACAGAGTGTGCATGATCTCCTGCTCCATATGTCTGTACACTATGGCTATGATCTCCAGCATATTGTGCAGCTGTCGTGGATGTACCGCTGTAATCACTCGACCATCCCATCGTCGCCCACTTACCACCGGTTCCACCTGGTACTTTCTGTCTTGTATAGATAGTATGTGTATGGTTACCTCCGCCGCCAGTATATCCTGTATGGCTATGATTTCCAGCACTACCGGACGATGCACTGTGTCCATGAGCGTTCTGACTATGATTGTGTGAATTCTGGCTATGTGTATGTATCGGCATCTCATTCACTGTGGTAGTATGTTTCTTTTCGCCGCTTGTCTTCTGCACCGCATTGAAATCTGCATCATTCTCATCGACGCCAACCAAAACACGACCTTTCGCATACCGTTCCCACGTTCCACCAAAATACTCTGCAGGATTGACATTTCGTATACTAGTGAATATCGAACCGATCGGCCAACTCCCACTAGCTTGCTCTGAACGTTTTGAAATACTGAAGAAGGCTGCGTCTAATTTGCATACCGCTGCATCCTTATCTGTTATCGTCACAAGCGTTCTAAATTCTACATATCCAGTATTACCTTCATCGCTCAACAGGCGCACTTTCATCGTCCCTGCTGTATACCATAAGGTTTTATCTATCCTATAATTCAGATATCCTTCTTCCATCTGCAAGACTGGGCTAGTCGTTACTTTTCCCAGTCGATCAGTTACTTCAACTCTCAGATTCGTTTTCTGCGAATGTAGAGGTATTAAAGATATAATCAATTCATTCTCATCACTTGCTGAATTGCATGATCCATATTGATCTACATCAGCAAAATATATGCTCACGATATTTCTCATTCCACATCACCTCACTATACATCGCGTTTATACGTCCCATTCACGCGACAGAAGATATCTGTTGCTCGTATATATCGTCCATTTACCTTCTTATAAATGTTGTACCGTTGATATCTTCCATTTGTCTTTAAAAATATATGACCTGCAGGTTCTGCCGGTGTTGTTATCGTTACGCCGAACGTTCCTGAATATCTTCCCAGATTATCCAGGATACGACAGTTTACAGTATACTTTGTTTTTTCTTTCAATCCTGTATATGCCTTACTGGTTGTTGTTCCTGATGATACCCATGAACTACCGTTGATCTGCCATTCAAATCGGCTTATTCCTGCTGCTATACTGTATCCATATGCCGAAACAGTAAAGCAATCAAACTGCAGTCCAGAATACGATAATGAACCGGCTACCGGCGTCGCTGGAAGCGTCGTTGCTGTGACACTCGCCACACCTGAATTTGTCCCATAGTTATCCTGTAATAATGCTTGAAGCGTATACGATGTACCTGGTGAAAGGCCGCTGAATGTCTTAGTCGCACTTGATCCATTACTGGACCAGCTCCCATCAATGGAACGTTTGAAGAAATATGCTCCCCATGTCGCTCCATATCCACCAAATCCGAAACCTCCCACTTGAACCGATATAGAATTTGTCGTGTTACTGGTCACCCAGATAGAGCCGGCAGATGGTGCCGGTGGTTTCGGCGTTGTTGCGCCAGCAGAAGCAGAAGAACCCCATACCTCGTTATAATCACGACGGAATTGAACCTCTATCGTGTGATATGTATTTGGTGAGAATCCGCTGAACGTTTTGCTCATCGATCCACCATCTGTTACAGCAAGAGCTGATGATGGGGTGAAATTTGTCCATCCTCCGCCATCTATCCGATATCTTCCCAACGTTGTTTTTACATTTGAACTGATTACACATGTTATAGCATTTTGCGATACTGATGAAACGTATATGCCCGCAGAACCGCCGCTACGGTCTATGGATGGGACAGATATTGCAGCAGTTTTCCACCCTCCTGCTGGTGTATGATATCCTCCTCCTAGACCTACATCGCAATATCCATGAGCATAGACTGGGTTATTATTTGGTGTACCACTAGCGTTATGGCCAATCGTCCACGTCTTATCATATAAGTCGATAGTTTGTGATTTTCCGCCTCCAACATTGATAGCTTTTGTTTGTGTTCCTCTGATATCGGACTTAACTCCGATCCCCACTGTGCCGGCCGCATTATTACAACTATAATACGAATTAACAGATGTTATCCTGATCTGCTTTGCCGTGAAAGTAGTGGTATTTGCAATGACATTCTTTGTCATGGTATATTCCACTTCTATTTTGTAATAACTATTATTCCATACCTCTTTCCATGCCATATTACTGCTCCAGTTTTAGATAGAAATCTCCATCTTTTCCGATGGAATTATCCGGATTTGCTGTACCGGAACGGAATACAGGAAGAGCTGCAAGTTTTGTATCAATCTCCTGCTTGGTGTACACCGTATCCTTTGGTGCAGCTTCTGCCTTGCTGTGATTGTCTTTAAATCCATTTAGCTTATCCGCCATATCCATCATCCTTCCTTAAAACATTTTTTCTTCATCCATCAATTTTCGATGTTCAAATTCCTGCTTTTTCAATTCCAGTGTCTGCGGATCTGATGTCCATCCGGCTTCCTTGTCCCAATGCTTCAGTAGTATGAGATTCGATGTCGGATCCGGAAGCGCATGTTTTTCCGATGTCTTGGTTTTTATGAGCTTCGGTTTTTCTAATTCCTCCACGTCGATGCCATTCTCCATTAAAATCTTTTTAACGGACTTATCGAATTCTATACGCTCCACAGTCTTCTCTGTTTCGGTGTACGTAAATCCTGTAGCTCGTTTAAACATCGCACATTTCAGTTCCTGCACGGTACTGATACGGCTATTTTTGAGCAATTCCGAAAATTCCGGAATTTTCAAATATTCATAGAAGGCACTCTTTCCTATACTGAGTGCCTTTATTAGTTCTTTGTCCGTTGCTCCCTGTCTGCACCACTCGGCTATTTCCTTGAATCTGGGAAGTACATGTGTTTCGTACTTACTTCTTCTTCCAGAATTTTTTCTTGCCATCGGTGGTTCCGTAGGCGATGTAACGCGTCGTTCCTGTGCTTGCAGATGTGTAGACAAGCCAGAAGTATCCATCCGCTTCCTTCACGGATTCATAATTCAGCGTCATGCCTTTGTCGTAATATAGTCCAGTCTCTCCTTTGCTGAGAGATGCATTGTTACGTACACGGATGCGGTCTACGGTAGCGACCATCGTTCCAGATGCTGCAATACCGGCCTTCTGCGCAGGCGACTTCTTTTCCGGCTTTTTTACATAATCATTCGCCCGTAATGCTCCAAGGGATCCGGCATATGGCATCGTAATAACATTAGCTACCTTACTGCCCTGATTCTGGCCAAGGAACTGCCCTGTGCCGTCCCCGTTATCCGACAGATACATCGCGATATGTCCATCTGGTGCAGCTGCACACTTACCCCAGATGCACCAGTCTCCTTCCTGCATATTTTGTGTCTCCACGAACTTTTTCAGAATCCCGTTCTTCTTACGGTCATTCCATAGATCCGGAACATATCCTGTCGTCGTGCAGTTATAGACCGGGTATTTCATCAGCTGGCAAAAATATGCAAACAGATCCCAGCACTGTGCGCCGAATGCGCCGTCTACATCATAGGCCTTCCCTACGACCTTTTTATAAAATTCTTTTGCTGTCATATGTTTCCTCCTATTTCTTTTTTGGTAATTTGTGTACTTCTCTGAGCATGACTTCTACCGTTCCGTTTCCGCCTAACGCCTTATATGGCCCGTTTAAATACTCCAGCTCTTCCAAATCATCAGATGTGACATATCCACGATTGATCAGAAATTCACATTTCTGGATGATCCTGTCGTGCAGAATGGCTTTTATACCATCCTGCAGGGCTTTTATGTATTTCAGTATCCATGCGAACATCGTCCCGAGAAAAATCAAAATGGCCCAGTAGTCTTTGACGAATGTAAGCAACTCCATGCAGCTATTTTCCTTTTAACTGCTTCATCACTTTGTCTGATGCTTTCGCTTCCCTCGTAAAGGAATTATTTTTCCACCATGCGATAAGTGCCGCAATAATCGTGAATCCTGCTGTTACCAGCTGATACACTGTATCATCCGCTATACTGATAGTTCCTTTCCCAAACACGGCAAGTAGTTGATTAACAAGTGCGATGAATAGGCATACTGTTCTAGCAACTGTGGCCGGTTCCACTCCTGTTCCTTCAGGTCGGATGACTTTCTTTTCTTCTTCCATGACTTTTCTCCTTTGCTTCGCAGAACCATTGTTCTGTTCGATGCCAGAATCATAAGCGATATGTTCCTTTTTCACAATACACGGAAATATCCTTGCTTTTATCCCTATTTTCTGCTTTATTTATCCCTTTTTATTCCCTGTTATTCTCCTGTTTTTATCCAATACAATAAAAAAAGATGCAATTTTCATGCATCCTCTTGCTCACAGCTTTTCATCTTCAATTTCTCCCATGATTTCTTTAACAATATCATCTGCATATAATACATCGGCCACCAACTCCACGAGCCTACGCTTATGCTTATACACCGTGTTATCGTCCAGCCCTAGCTGTTCAGCTATTTCTTTATATTTCATTTTCTGGAAGAATCTCATGTCAATGATATTGTAATATTTATCACTCTTTATGTTATCTACTGCCTTTTGCAGCTTTTTATAACAGGTATCCGTGTGCGGATATAAGTAAAGTAGCTTCTCCGCCTTTTTTATCCGCTTGTCGTCCTTATGCATTGCATCTCCTTTCCTCTTCCCACATACGGTCACCGATATATTTATCAATATTCAGTGCAGTACTGCGCAAATCCGAAAGAGTAAGTATTTCATTATTCTTGATCTTATCCCGCAGTACGATTTCTCTAACTTCGGCAACTGCATCCTGTACTTTTTTAAAACTTGCCCTATTCCAGGTTGTCATCTTTCCTGTTTTTTGATTTACGACTTTTTCCACGATATTAAAGCACTTGTCATCTGCGTCAATGTAATACTTATCTGTTACTTTTACCATGCTGACCCTCCTTATATCTCAAACGCCCATAAAAACCATATCACCAAAATTGCAACCCCAAACGCTGCATGCAACAAAGCCATGGCCTGCGTTGACAATGCCAGTTTCCGCTGTGGCAGCTGCTCTCTGCCTTTGTTCCAGGACTTTATGTCCTTGACAACCTTATACAACGAGTAAATATAAATCACTGCAAATATCACGATAAACATGATCCTTGAAAATAATCTTAATCTTTCCATTTCTTATCTTCCTTTCCCAACGCTATTTTTATACATGTTTCCGGTGGCTTCCATTTAAAACCATACTGCCGGTAAAATATATGTTCCGGTTTTTGCATCCACTCTTTTGTCAACTGCAGAGAATCATATGAATCTACGTGTCCAGAAGCACGTGTGACTAGTACCATATCATCAAATGGTACACGCACACATACTACCGGATCCGATATCCTACGCATTTCTTCCACAGCGTCTTCTGGTGTTATCACATCATATACAGTTACCATGTTGCGCTTCTTATCCTGCCCTTTTTTAATATCCCATCCACACTATTCTTCGGAATAAAACGACATTCTTCTACCGGTGCACGAAATGTTTTTAATGTCTGATCAATAGGATCCCATACCTCTGCCTTTATACAGCAGCTTCCGCTTTCTTTGTCAGTATACTGATACAGATTCAGAATTACATCGTAAACAACCCCGTGTAAATGCATCTCAAAATTATCTCTAAACTTATCATAATTCATTTTTCTTTCCCTCCATGTTATGGAAATCTCTATATGTCTGCAATGCTCCTGTTACTGTTATCATAGCCGTAATCTCTTCTCTGGTCTTAGCCAGTTCTATTTTGACTGAATCAGTATGCAGCTCCGTTTTCTTCATCCGCTGTTCTTCATATTTCAGGGTATTGAGATAGGTCGTTTTCTCAACGATGATATTCTGCATGATTTCCAACGCTCTTTTCTGTGTCATTTTCCTTGTCACTCCTCTCTAAAATATGTTACATACACCATAAAACTGTAACGTATTTTCGGATGTCTTATGGCGTACGTAATAGCTGATATATAAAGGCTTTCTGCTCATTTCGCGGTGTTCTTCAACAAAAAATATGTGCAAACTTTTTCAGTTCCGATTTTCCTGCTTTGCTAAGTGCATACACCACTCTTTCCAGCATTCTGCATTTGATCCATCGCAGAAATTTTCATTACAGCATTGTGGCATAAAAGCATATGAAATTGCCGGGCATTTCGGACCTTCGTCCATTTTTCCACCGTTGTTCTCAAATTCAATGCGTCCACATGCTCTTGTGAGTGCGTCTTCCAATATCGTGCAGTGTTCGATCAGTTCCTGTAATGATTCCACCCATTCATAAAACTGATCATCACTTTCAATCTTCATTCTGGTAGCATTTTCGATTTGTTCTTTTAATCCATCTAATGCGCTTTGATATTCGTTCATTTTTTACTCTTCTCCTATCCGCCTATATAAATAGACTGCCGTGTCTTTTGTACATCGTTTACGTCCCACATAATATACAATAGCGTTGTGGATGAATCGCTGTGGTTATACATTTTCTGGAGTGTCAGCAGCTTACCGCCGTTTTTATAATACATATAACCAAATGTTTTACGCAGGCTATGCATCGCAAAGTTATACGGTATATTGCATTCTTTTTTTATATCGTCCATGATTCTATCTGCCTGCTGGCGGCTGATTGCTCGTATCACGCCGTCCTTTCTTTGCGACGGGAATAGATACTCATGTTCTGTCAAACGGAGCGTATCGGCGTACTTCTGGACGTCCTGCACAAATTTTTTATTCAACGGAAATATCTGTTGTTTCCCTGTCTTGTTTTCTTTAATATGCATATGTCCGCCTGTGATATCTCCTACTTCCAGCTGTAGCAAATCTTCGGTTCGGAACCCTACATTGATCGCAACCATGAACAGCATATAATTCCTGTAATATGTTTCATATCGTCTTAGCTGTCCCTTCTGTTTTGCGCGATCTCGCTTTACTAGCAGATACTTCGATATCCTGTGCAGCTCTTTTTCATCCTTGATCGGCAGTGTTTGTTTTTTTCCTTTGGTCTTGTATTTGATATGGCGCGTCTGCTGGCGGTCTCTATAGCTTGTTTTCGCCATCATTCATTACAAACTGATATTCGGTTCTTGGCCGATCAGTCTGAGATACTGGTATTCTTCTGGTTCCATTTCTGCAAAAATCGTATTGTCCCAGCCTCCTTCATCTTCATCGTACCGACACCATACTAATCCACCTTCATCATCCACTGTCAGCGGCGTGTAGCGATAATATGCAGGCATATCTTTTGGGTAATATGTCATAACTTTTTTATTGAATATGGGACAAAATTCTTCTCCTGCTTCCACGGCATTATCCCACGTATATGTTTTTCCGCGTTCGTCTGGTGTCAACGCCTGCCCGCAGTTATGACAAAACTTCTGGCCAGCTTCCAACATAAACCTTCCACATACAGGGCATTTTTCATAAATTATACCTTCTTCAGATGTTATAGGATGCTCGATTTCGATTTCTTTTCCACATTCACATTTAATGTATTTATATCCACCGATATTATGACGCTTTACAATTTCAACCATTTTAGGTAACATACGATCTAATGCAGGCTTAATATCGTCTACTGGCAATGTGTCATCTATCTCTTCAAATGCATTTATTGCCTTTATGATAATATTCTTTTCTCTTTCATTCATTCGTTTTCCTTTTCCTCCTTCGTAAAATCAAATAGGCTCGGCATATCTCTTTGATCTTGCGCGTCTTTGCAATACCCTACACCGTCCCGAAAGTAGTCCTGTGATAATTCGATACCATATCCTTTACGTCCCATTTTTACGGCCATCATCGGCACGGTAAACAATCCGGCAAATGGGTCAAGCACGGTATCCCCTGTATTGCTGTAGCGGTTAATGATGCGCTCCACAATATCTAACTGTAAAGGGCATACGTGCATCTGTACCTGCCGCCGGCTCTGCTCTGTGTTAAGCGTTCTCATGCGATTGATATCATCCCATACTTCATCTGTCCAGCTTCCTGGCGCTACGACCATAAAAGATGCCGGCAGTTTGTCCTGGATATCCAGCTGCTGTGCTATCTCACAATGCTCGTGATAATCATATACACTACTCCTTGAGTATTTGCGATATGCTTTCTGCAGGTCTTTTATATCCATCTGCAGGATCTCTTTTTTTGCCAGTAGTCTGTCACCGGAGCTGCGCCAGTAACCATGCGCGTCGATCTGCCACTGTGCCCGGCCATACTCTTCCTTGCTCTTGGTAACCGGCTCATCGGCATATGCGTTGCTTCTATCCGTAGGAATTTTGCGGAAAAGCAATATATATTCCGGGCATCCTACGCCCATCTTACTTCCATCCTTGCATTGCTCCGACCATCCCAGTCGGTACGTCTGGTTATTCTCCCGCACGACATCCGTCACGACGGTGATCATGCCGAAATACTGAAATCCGTGTTTTGTATAATGCTCAATGCAAAAGGCATGAAACGGCTCTATCGTCGGCATTCCGGTACCGGTAGCATTGCCGAACAGCACTCTATCCTTTACATGTATTGCAGCTACACGCCCAGGCTTTAAGATACGCAGCAGCTCCGGCGTTAGAAAATCCATCTGTCGGAAGAACTCTCCTGTTGTCTCATTATGACCGAAGTCATTATATGTCGGCGTGTATTCGTAATGGTTTGAAAACGGGATCGATGTATGGATCAGGTCGATACTGTCTTCATCCATTCTTTTCGTTTCCTGCACACAGTCGTCATTTACGGCCGTGAACAGCTTCTCTTCTATTGCTGCACTCAATCCATATTTATGTACGATTTCCACCATCTTACGGACAAGGTGGTCGTGATTTTTCCACTTCTCCAGCAACGCTGTTTTTATGTTTTCTTCATCTTCTGTGTATATAACATCGATGATCACCTGCTCCTGCTGCAAAAAGCGATATATTCGGTGTATGGCCTGGATGAAGTCGTTGAACTTATAATCAATACCCAGGAATACAGCACGGTGACAATGTTTTTGAAAATTGCATCCGGATCCGGACATTGATTTTTTTGTTGTAAATATCCTCGTCCGCCCCTCTGAAAAGTCAATGATGCGCTGTTCTCTGGTGTCGATATCCATAGAGCCATATATATCCACTGTTTCCGGTACGGCTTTTTTTAACTCCTTACGCTCATCCTCCAGGTCATGCCATACCACGAAGTTGGCACCCGGTTCCGCGTCTATAATCATTTTTGCTTTATCAATACGCTGCTGCAGACTTTCACGTTTTAATTGCGCTGCATCCTGCAGAGATCCTGCAGCATCTTGATAGAGCTGATACTCACCATTTTTTCCAACGATGTCGCCGTGCTCGATTTTTAGTTTATGCCACCGGATGTCCATTTCTGGCAGGTCATAGCCGGCGTCACTGTACTGTGGATCAACATCCGATGGCTTTGTGACAAAGATCGCCCAGCTTGACATCCACATCCAGAACTCATCCTCCTGCGCCGGCAGCAGCGTCAGATTGTTTGCTTTCGTGCTGTCACGTTTGAAAAAACGTGTGAGTGCCTGTCCAGTGTCCATGATCTCCAAGAAGCCGGCGTAATGTATCAGCTCTTTGTATCTGTTTGGTGATGGTGTCGCAGTTGCGACGATCTTATATTTTACCCCCTTAAATTTATCAATGAATGTCTGATATACCTTTGATCCGAACGAACGCAGTACAGAAGCCTCATCCAGTGACACTACCGCGAAATACGATGGATCTATGTCACCATCACGTACACGCTCATAATTCGTGATCATGATATCATTGTCACAGGCTTTGATATCCTGCATGCAGGTAACATATACAGGTTTGCTCATGCCAAGCAGCTGCACAGCGTCATGCACAAATTCCTGCTTTACACCCAACGGCATGATGAGCAATGCTTTTCCGTGCTCATGCTTCGTTATGATTCTGCAGTATTCCGGTTCCATGATCGTCTTTCCGAGCCCAAATGACGCAAACAACGCCCGCCGACCACCTTTTACAAGCCACTTAACAATATCTCTCTGGTGCGGCAGTAAGACCAGATGCAGCTCGCCTGTATCAATATCAAATCCGGATACCGGTGCCTGCTCGATCTTGCTGCGGATAAATTCAAGGTAATTCATAACATTTTAACCAGGCCTTTCAATTCCTGATTTAACGATTTTAGTAAGTTATATGGGAATGGGTTCTTTTCCAGATATTTAAAATATGTTTCAGTGTCAACAAAACTATCTATTCCACTCAATGTGGCGTGTGAGAATGGTGTATCAATGATCGTATTCAGAGCATCTATATAGTTTTCATTCACTATCTTTCTTTTTGCGTTTCCGATACAAATCTGATTTTCGCCAAGCATATTCGGCATCGCATATGCATAAAGCTGTGTTTCTGCTCCTTCATATTTTTTGTAGCAAAATGCTTTTATTGTTTCTATCGTTTCTCCTGTAGCGTATATAAAATACAGAGCATTTGGAAAATTTACATGATAACTTTTTCCATTATAGAAAATCATTCGCTTTACGCCTTCCTGTTTAACCACAACGCAGCCATTTGTAAAACCGATAATGCTGTCCGATAAAAGTATCGGTTTTTTGCATTTCTCTCTATCTCTTATTTCCAAAATTTTTCTTACCAATTCATCAGCGTCCACTTTTTTGAAATATTCTTTATTCCCTTTCCTCTCCAATATTTCAGCATCATCATTATTTGACATAAGCCTTATGACCATTTCACTCAAAATAACACCTCCACTTTACTTCTTTTTATACTGTTTACCTGTTCTATAATGATGTGCCCTAATCTGTCATTATCTGATTCCCCATTTATGAGTTCATACAGATCCCAGTATTTTTCTGGTGATTTCCTTATTTGCTCGCCTGCGTTAATATGGCCTGAGAGTAAATCAAAGTCTGGTTCAAGGACATGTGAATCCTCTCCGTAATCAACTACGAAATTATAAAAGCAATTGCCAACACGAAGCAGCTGAATATCGTCCGCAACTGCTTCTATTGCATCTGCCATAGCATCTGATGATGCTTTTAGCATCCAGATTTCTGTATAGTCACAATAGTCATATCCTATATCTTCATTTATTTCACCCCAATTATTGATATCAGTCTTTCTAAGCAATTCACATACTTTTTCTACTTTTTTCGGGTCGTGGTCACTATCGAAAATATACTCATATATGCTGTCACGGATATCTAACTCAAAGTTTGATCTATCGTTATTAAGAAAAAAACGTTCTACCATATGATGAACATCCGTAGTCCAGTACGAAAATCTACACTCCGGATCTATGCATGTGCATACTCTCATAATCATATCCATGCAATTCGATTCTGCAATATTACTTGTGACATCATCCATATGCATGTTATATCCTGGCTTTGAAAACAGATAATCACAATCCATTCCTGCAATAGTTTCACGATTCTTATATAATGATTCATAAATTCTTTCTATTTCAGAATCTGGATAGTATTCATATACAGCTTTTACATATCTGGCTACAGGTGACAGAATGCTATCATTTTTTATATCTGTAATGTATGACCTTAAATGGTTCAACATCTGTCAATCCCTCCATAATCTTTGCGCTTATAATACCGTTCACCAATTCAAGGACCTGTGTTGCCATCTTTAAATTCGTGATCATGTACTGACGATTCTCAGCTGCTAACTCCTGGCAGCTTTTATCATTCGGATGTCCGGTATCTTCCAATTTATACGACATGCCGCGTGTCTGACCGACGGTGTTTCCGGATGCTCGGATGCAGGTATATATATTTCCAGACCATTTTCCATTCGCGCTATCAATATATATCGCTTCGTCAAATGACGCGAACGACTTTTCCAACAATAACCTAGTACTGTCATTATCCACACATCCAATAATCACCGGTGTCAGATCTGGATATCTATCCGTCACTATGTTTTTTATCTCATCGGCACTCACATACCGGTCCATCACATCGCATAAGCAACCGTGAAATGCATTTATTTTTCCGGCAAGAGCGACCGCTTTATTCTCTCCAATGTCTTGTAGTTGATATGCTTGCCGCTTCATGTTTTTTTCTTCCACGATATCGCCGTCTATGATCATCATCTTACTTTCTGTTCCAAGTAGCAGCTTAGGGATATCCCTAGCAACGAGTGACCCTGTTCCTCCAACCCCTACAATAATAAACAGGAAATTCATGCAATCACCCTTTCTTGTACTGTTTTCCGTATGCTACGAGTACATTTTCTTCCGGTCGAAAATCAAATGATGTTTGTTCAGCAGAAAATGAAAAATATCCATGTTGCAGCATCAGCTTGCATATCTCTACAGCTGTATATTCCTGCCCGTCTTCAAATATTCCGCTCAAATCCAGGTACTGATTTGCATATTGCAGTCGGAACGGATATTTATATTTGTTATTATCTGCTTTTTTTGCTGTAGGTTTCTTTTCTTTTTTTGTTTCGCCGTTCTGCTTCGCAGCTACTTTTGTTGTCTTTTTATCTTGTTGTTTTGGCTTCTCCGGTTTATCTTTCTTCTGTTTTTTCTTCTGGTCTTCTATTGATCCAGCGACCAACATATCCATTAAGCTCACGCCACTACCTCCGTATCCTTGCTTACATATAACATTGCAATCTTATATACATCTTCTATTTCGTCATGTGTCACTACATTTGTTTTTGTAAAACCAATGATTCCATTTTCGGTACCGCGGATTACTTTTTTCAGCTTATCAGCATCCGCACACATGCATAACGCCATCCCGTGATACTCCTGTACTTCTACCACAATATCAATTTCATGGTCTTCTTCTCCCGGATTCGGCAAACTTTTAACATGTAGGATGCCATCTTTCATTTGAAGTTTTACATGCTTTGTATATCCTCTTACCATATCGATTGCGTCCAGTAACTCTTGAATATTCAGCTTTAAAGTTACTAATGGCTTTTTATGCTCTGGTTTTGTTGGGTCATATAGTGCGGTTGTTATCAGAGATGTATAAAACATTCGATTTTCCATTGTAAATACCGCCACCCTTCCGTCTGTAGCAACTTCTGCATCCTCTTTCAGATATTGCAGGCTTTCTTTTGGTATATTGATCTTATCATTCATACCGGATGCTTTATATTTTATGTAAAATAATCCTCCATCCGTAGCGATGATACCCTCAGAAAACACTGTGACACCATTCATTTGCACTCTTATTTTGTCATATCCTATGAAATCTTTACTCTCCGCTATATCTTCCGGCGTGACCGACAGGACCTTCATATCTCCCGTTTCTGGTTCTTCCACATGCACATCCACCATATCTGTCAAAATAAATTTTGCTTTAGTTGACTTAACGGTTATCTTTTTATTTTTTATCGTTAAATCAAATTCTCCCAGCTTAGCAATCGTTGCATAGTCCCGTTTTGATATTGTAAAATCCATATCTTCTGAGAGACCGGCAGCTCTGTATTTGCAAATGAATCCCATTCCAGCTTTGTCTGTACTATGAATAATGATAATTTCTGCAGCTGCTATTGCTATTACACGGTTATACTCCATCGCATACCTAGTATCAAAAAAATCACTGGATAATCTCATATCTCCACCCCGCAATCCCTTGCTGATAACTGACCAGCTGCTACCTTCGACCTTTTAGGTCTTACAATCAGCTCATATCCTGCAGATGATAGGTATTGGATCATATCGTCAGCCGGCATCATTGCTCCAGTATCCAGATACAACAATAACCCTTTATCTCCTGCATCATATTTTCTCAATAGCGTGCATACATCACTGTAATCTCGTACAGTGATTCTTTCAGACGCCAGAAATGCATCCTTGAATGCTTGTTCCACTTCTTCCGGCATTTCCGCAGCTCTAGCCAAATAGTTCACCATTTCCTGTTCACATACATGTGTTTCTTGCAGGAATAAATTCACGCATTTAGTTATCTGCGATATGTCCATATTGTGCTGTTTGATCAGCTTTCCTGCTTTTAAAAATTCCTTTTCAGTCATATCCTCTTCTCCTTCTAATCTTCGATCACAATAATCACGCCCCGAGTGTCTCCTGTTAATTCTCCGGTTTTTAATCTGTTCACACGACAATAAAAACTAGAGATCGTTATACCTAAATATGCAGCACACTCGTGGGAATTTCCAACCATTTGTAGATTGTCATCTTTGTCATACACTGCATATGTATGTACGTGCCTATCGATTTTCTTCATGCGCTATTATCACCGTCCTTTATCGGATCCCATTTGCGCAGCTGCGCATATATGTAGATGCCGGCATTTACTTGATTCACAAAGACTTGTGCATTCTTAAACACATAGCCTTTGTATTCTTGTTTTAGCATACGTTCAATCACAGAAAAGTCTTCTTTCATTGCCCTAGCATGTTTACGCTTAAACGTTGAATGATTCTTTCGAATGGTTGGCTGTTTCAGGTTGCCCCGGCTCGTATTCCACCTGCGCTTTCCACGCGGCTTTTTCGTGATATAGTTTGCCATTCCTGTTACACCATCTTCGTCATAATCAATCGGTCGTAGTTCGTTCCGCCTACCTTTCTTCCATAGCCTGTTGAGTTCATCCATTGTCAGACCTCGATCTATTACAAAATGATGATGACAACGCACTTCGTCTTCTTGCCATTCTGTAACATACAGATACTTTGCTCTTGGCTTTCCCTGCTTCTTCAAACGTTCATTCACGCGCCGGAAGTAATTTCTGATATCTTTCAATGCTTCTTCCAATGATTCTGGCTCTTTTGTATATGTAAATGTTATCCAGTAACCTGTCATGAAGTTAGCGTTCAGAAGTCGGATCACATGCTTTCTGGCATTTTTATCGTTGAGGTTTTGCATCTCCTCTTTTGTGGGCTTTCTCCTGCCTACTGGTATTTGGCTCCATCTTGTAAACTCCGGAAATATCTCTACTTCCAATTGTGTACCTGAGTATATTGACTTTGTAGCATATACACTTTTTATCTTCCCATTCCTTAAAGCACGTTCGATTTGTGATTCCGATAGCATACTTGCTTGCGTATCAAATGCTCGTTCATAGTCATAGTCGAGGTAACGCTGTTTCGGCGGTCTTCCTCGTTGTCTATTGTGTTTCTTCATGTATCTCTTCCTTTTCCGTCGTTTTGTTAATATCCATTTCAAGGCCGGTAAGGACTATTCAAAAACACCTTTATTTCCTTGCATTTTCGACACTTTATGGTAAAATAAAAGTAAGTTGAATAGTCAACTGCTCACTATTAAAAGAATGTTCTGCTTGGTAGGTTAAAACATTCTTTTTTTATACTCTTCTGATTGCGGTGAGCATATCGTCGTACACCTTTATCCGGTGCTTGTATTTCATATTCTCATCGATTCTATAAGCCCCGACATAGTGCCTTTTATTTGTGATCAGCATGAAGATGGAATCGCTGCATAGAGCGACGCGTATGTCATTGCTCTTGTCTGCTTCCTGCATTTCCTGCAGCAGCTCCGTCTGCATCTGTTTTATCGTCTGCGGCGTATCGTCCTTTGCGTATCTCATTTCCTGTTTTGCTTCCTTGTATGCCTGCATGATGATATGCCGTAATATACGCGCATCATCTTCTGACGATTCTGCCAACCTTTCATCATTCAATATCATTCCATCGTCAAACTGAAATTCAAAGCAGTGAATCGCGCGTATTGTGTTCAGTTTCTCCTCATAGACAGTAACTCTTTCCTCTTTCAAAATTTTAATAAGATATGACTTTACACATTGATACAGATTTCCGTTGACGATACGCCGTTCCATATCATCGTAATCTTTGAAAAACATACGTAATGGCATCTTATTCCTCCTGCGCGTTTTCGCTCTTTATTTTGTATGCAATACAGTGCATAAATTGACTATTGGATAATTTTGTGCTGTATGGAGATATCCCTATTGTTTTCTGTATTTCTCCATGGTCTTGACTAATTGCTTTTTCTTTAACATATCGGATACATCTTTCCACTCTCGATGCTGTCGTACCAGCTATTTCTGCAATATCTGGATATAATTCTTTTGTCACAGATAAATGCCCGGTTTTCTTTGCTATAATCAGTGCCACTCCTTCTTTTATATATTCAAACCCTTTTAAATCAGGTGTTATTCCTATGTTTAATAACATCGTTGATATACGGTCCATTTTTCTTACCTCTTGCCATTCGTTTTTATGTGCACTATCGTGTTATAAGTTCCTAGGTTTTCTGCTACAGCTTCTGATTCACATAAAATATCAATATGGTTACCTGTGTAGTTACCAGTGTCCTGCGCCACATACTCTTTACCATTTATCAGCACACTTGTACCGTATGGTATGACCGCAGGATCAACACCAATGGTCACTCCGACTTCTGGGTCAGCTCCACTGGCTGTTGCCGATGTGATGTCCATGCCATAGTACGTTATTCTAAACTCACCGGGCAGAGCTGTTCATTTCGGTTGTGATTCTAGGTATGCTATTTCTTTATTCTTTTCTTGTAGCTCAGCATTCTGTTCTTTCGCAACCTGCCGGACCATCTGCAGTTCTTCGTTTGTCACTCTGTTCAGTAGCTGCAGCTTTTCAACTTTCTGTTCCCATTCAATTTTTATCAACAAAGTGCATACCGATACTGCCAATATGATTGCGCCAACCATGGACACTTTCCATATTTTCATTTCCAATATTCCTTCGCTTTCCGGATAATGCCGCAGAATTTTGATACGGTGTTCATGTCTTCCGTATCAATAAGGAATGCGAGAAACTTTTTTCTGTTTCATCCAATGTCAAGCCCTCTACGGCTTTTTTTATCAGCTCACGTTTAGCCATGCGGCTTTCTGCATTGATTGCTTCATTTGCTGTCACGTTTATTCCTCCTTATGCAACGCCATATTTGATTGCCAGTTCTTTTACGATTGCTGTGTATATTTCCACTAGCTTCTTGTCTTCTGCGATGATATCAAGATAATTCAGTTTGTCTCGCTTGGACTTACAAATACCTTCATCCGCCATGCGCCGGCGTTTGTTCGTCAAGCGCTGTTTCAGACTGCATGCACCTCTGGATTCCAGCAGTTTGTATGCTTCGCTGTGTACTTCCCGGAAAGTTTCATGGTCTCCGCAGATGTTTCCAATCTTGCGCATGACCTTTTCTGTATCATCTCTCCATGCTCTTGTATCTATCGCTACAACATTGCGGATACCCTGTATTTGTGTTTCTACGGAATCGAGCTGCTCCTGCTGTTTTTTCTGATTCAGTTCGATTTGTATCATTAAACGCAGGTCAGGTGACAGATCCTGCATACCTATTGCACTTTCTTTTGCTTTGTTTTCGATAGAAACGAAATAACTTCTTGCTTCCTCACCTTTTTCATTCTTTGCAGTCATAGATAGCTTTTTTGCGAAATCAGCTGTAAGTTTGTAATCGTCATTCCATCCTTGTCCACACCCAACGCTATCTCGATCGGTGTCTGATTCGTCGTGTTCATTAACTTGTTCATTTCATATTTCTCCTGCATTTTTCTTGCTGTTTCCATTTAACCCTCTTAAGAAGAAGATTATATATCCCAGCCTTTCATCGTCCTCAATATCGTCAATTAAACTATAGAGCATGTCTTTTACGCTAAAATCACTTTTCTCTGGTTGAGCGTGTATGATTCGCATCGCAAGATTGAATATTCTATCCAATCTGTCTTTGTCATAAATTTCATAGATACATTCATGAATATATCTCCGATACTGTGTGATTCTCATTTTCGAATTCTGATTCTTGACACTCTCTACACTTGAAAATCTATTAAGTGATGATTTTCTTTTGCGCCATTTTAATTCTACATAATCATAGATCAGTTTCAGTTCTTTCTCATCGTTGATATTATCGATAAAATGTTTGATTGCTTCGCAATAATATTCTTTGTCCATCCTGTCACTCTCCTTTCTCACTGCATCACAACCTTTTTCAATTTAGGTTTCCTTTTCTTAAAATAATCTTCATAACAACTTAACGGTATGACATTCTTACGTGGCATCTCTTCATCACAGATTTCATACTTTTTCTTAATCTTTTTTATAATGTCGCATGCTGTCTTTGCGCAGCATCCACGCATTTCTCTGATATCCTTGTTCTGGATATAGATTTCAAGATCTACTGATTGCTGCCATGCTTCCAATTCCTTACGCATAATGATTTCCCTCCTTGTTCAAACCATCTAATTTTTTTCTATTTCGCACAAGAACTTTCCATTCATATCCCAATACTGCAATACCTGTCCACATGGGTCCTCAGGTATTCCTTCACCTCTCAGTACCTCTATAACAATAACTTTTTCAACCTTCACAGCATTTACTCGTCTACATCTGCATTCATTACCATAGGTTTCCATGAGGACCTTATCTATATATTCCATATGATTTGCACCTCCTTTCCTTAATATCATAAGATTTCAAATCCTTGTTTACAGTCTTTCTTCATGGTACTATTTATCTATAAGGGAGGGGGGGGTGAAGAATATGAAATATGCTTACCACATAGATAGACTACATCGATTAAAACAAGGCCAGTTAATATCTTTGCATCAGTTGACAAAACCGAGTATTGGAGCTAATCAAATTAGCATCCTTGGCATTGCAGACATATCAGAATTTGCACAAAGACATATCGATTGCTTTGATGATATGATGAATGGCGCCCCCTTAAATAGAGAAGATGCAAATTCACTTCAAATCGACATGCAATGTGAAATAATTCGAAAAGATTTTTTTCCTCATTGCCCATCACGTTTTCAAAGTTTCTATGCTTGTGAATCACGTCAAGATGTCCATAAATGGCTTTCTGCTTTTGAATATCCCAGTCCAAAGATATGGAAAATTTGCTATAATGGCAACTCAATGAAATTTGACGCTCGATATCTTTCATGTAATACGCTTGAATATGAAGATCAGAACAAATTGTATTCATACTGGAGACAGGAAGTCTCAGAAGATCCGTTATTTGAATTACTTGTCTCTATGCCTGTATCAGTAATTGAAGACATTACCGAATCCTTTTATACACATTCAATTTAGTATGTTTTACATATTTCTGATCAATTTGTTTAGGTGAAAATACGTATTGGTGATTCGTATGTACCAAGCCTTCTATAGTCTTAATTTTTTCCCATTTTTTATCATCAATAGTAAGAACAGTGAAGATAATTCCGCCTATGGGTACATTTTCATAAATATTGTTTCTTGACTTCACCGAATTGGTCGATTCTGTGAAGTCTTTTCTCTGTTCCATTCTTTCACTCTCCTTTCCTTAAACCGCTGGTGATTGAAATCCGTTATTGATATTTACGCCAATCGCTATTCCTTTAAAGAGAATATTAAGGTCATGGCTAATATTCAAATTCCATTTGTAAATAACTTAGTGTTTTCGATTCCTTGTTTCCAGCCTTTCTCTGTGGTACCATTTACCTAAACAGAAAGGATGATTTACATGAAATTTGTCTTTGCTTGGTTATTAGTAAATTGGATGTCTTTGTTATCTCTCATCATCTCAATCTCATGTGCATATATAACATGGAGGAGTTATCTTAAATCAAGGGTAAAATTGAAAATAATTTCACTTGACCAAAACTACTCCCTTGGATACACATACTACAGAAAAAGGATAATTTTATTTATGCATCTTAAAGTCGATAATATTTCATCCAGTGACACCGACATATCTGGTGCTGAAATCGAATATAAAGGACAGATCTATCATGCTGAATCTTTTCCTTCTGATTGGTGCAACAGTAATGGTAAGCACGACTTAATATTCAGTTATAAAGACGATCTGACCTTACGCCCGTATTTTGACCTTAGGAGTGAAAACCTCCTTTTCCAAAGAGTTATATATCATGGTACAGTAAGTGGTTATCTAACTTTTCTAAATTTTCCATTGATAGAAAGCGATATTGAGTTAAAGCTCATTCTTCATACACCTACAAAATCATTCAAATGCATACTGAATGCTTCGCCTTTCCCAGAAAACATCTTTGTTGAGAATCGGATAAGACCATAATCATTTCATTATCATGGATAAGATGCTTAAAATCACACCAATGATTGACATAATGAAGAGTGCCAACGCTTTTCTCTGTTCCATTCTTTCACTCTCCTTTCCTTAAACC
>ERZ781275.842-NODE-842-length-28017-cov-21.251127_pt1 | contig 28017 bp, 15 predicted proteins | sample MGYA00375853_ERZ781275 | MGnify/ENA primary metagenome ERZ781275 (study PRJEB29790, sample SAMN03653691) | human gut metagenome | host: Homo sapiens | place: USA: Dallas, Texas | collected 2012-07-23 | study: EMG produced TPA metagenomics assembly of the Gut...
GTGCTTACAGCGTATAGCTGCTTAGCACATTATTGAATTATTAACGAACTATTGTTAGATACTTTTAACCGTTATTTCATGCATAATAATATTCATCTGCGTACCTTTGCGCGCAAAAAAGAGAAGAAATGAAACATTTATAATACCGAGAAGTATTTTCTAGCTTTTTTGATATTTGGATGAGATTTGGGAAGACAGTTTCTGCCTACCATAGCAATGGAAGGTTCATTCTCATCATTGGAAGGGCTATACCTAAAAATGATGATTTTTCTATAGGGTCTTGTATATTACAGAATAATTGTGTAATTTTGCATTCTATTATAGAAATATCAATACAATTATGAAGAAAAGAATATTCATTTTAGCAGCCTTACTGAGCACAGGATTGATTGGTAGCATGACTGCAACAACCAAAAGTTCTCATTCAGAGATTATGACGAAAGAAGCAGATGGCAGTTACATTATCAACACCACAACTTTGGGTAAAGATGTAAGGGGATTTCGTGGCAACACCCCTCTCTCTATCCACATCAAGAAAGGAAAGATTATAGATATCAAACCGCTTGCCAACCAGGAAACGCCCAAATTCTTCAATAAGGTAAAACAGGAGTTGCTCAATAAATGGAACGGCATGAAAGTCAGCAAGGCCGCTTCAGTCCAAGTAGATGGAGTTACTGGAGCCACTTTCTCAAGCAAAGCTGTGAAAGAAAACGTAAAACGCGGTATTGCTTATTACCTGAAACATAAATAAGAGAAAACTGGAAAGAAAGGATTAAGTGTAATATGAAATCATTTTTCCGGATAAAACAGGTTGTAAATCTTTTCATTTGTCTGATTGTTGTTTCATCACTTGCCATCACAAAGCATTATGAACTGTTTGGATACTCTCTCAAATCTGAACAGAAGGCAGAAGCTGCAAGCAACGACACGATACGCATGTTTGGAAACGGAAGAGCAGAGATTAATACTTCTGTTCTAGCATCCAACATCATGGGATATGGAGGAAAGGTTCCACTCAAAATAGTAATCAGGAATGGCGTTGTAGAAAACATCATTGCATTAAAGAATGATGAGACCAAGGAATTCTTTGACAATGCCTCTACTCTGTTTGAAAAATGGAAAGGTAAAACGATAGACAAAGCTATAGATATGAAGGTGGATGCTGTCACAGGTGCTACTTTCTCATCCAAAGCTATCATCGGAAACATGCATCAGGGACTTCTGTATGCTAAAGCGCATTTAGCGACTGAAGAATCAGAAAATGGTAGCAGCAGTTTAAGTCCTTCCGAAAACAACAGTTCTTCCCTGTTCTCTCTCAGAAACATCATAGGGATAGCTGTTGTCCTGATGGCAGCCATTCTGCCATTGTTTATCAAGAACAAAAGATACCATTTCTGTCAACTGATACTGAATGTCATTGTGCTCGGCTTCTGGTGTGGTACCTGCCTTTCTTATACCTTCCTGCTGGGCTTTGCAGCCCATGGCATGGAAATATCGGGCAGCATCATAGCGATAGTCATGCTGGTAACAGCCTTTATCTATCCGCTTTTTGGAAAGAAGTCGCATTACTGTACCCATGTATGTCCGTATGGCTCCCTGCAACAGGTAGCTGGCAGATGCGTGAAATACAAGTTGAAAATGAGCCCCGTTACTATAAAACGGCTTGATAAGCTTCGCAAGATGATATGGGCATTATTGATGATATGTATATGGGGAGGAGTTTGGAGCAAATGGACTGATTTTGAACCATTCTCGGCATTTATCTTCCATTCTGCCTCATGGATAGTGATTGTGATTGCGCTTCTTTTCATCGCAATATCCTTTATAATCACACGTCCCTACTGTCGTTTTGTATGTCCAATGGGAACTTTGCTAAAGTTCGCTCAAACTTCTGTCGTAAAATGAAAAATCCCGGCATGAGATAGCTTGCAGCTATTCTCTTGCCGGGTCTTATTTTTAATGAAATATTCTGATTATTACTCAGACAGCATTGTTACCTCTATCCGATGATTCTGTTTGAGCAGAGTCTGTGCCATCTGCTGCACCTCTTCAGAAGTAAGAGAATCCACCATCTTATAGTAATCTTTATCAAAATCGGCATCATCATCCAACTCATGCCAGATAACATAACTCCAGTAGTCGTTGGTGATAATCATCTGCTGGTATTGTTTTTTCAGATATTTCTTCACCTTATCCATACTGCTGGCTAAAGGTCCCTTATCTGCGATGTTCTGAAGTTGCTGGTAGATAATAGGATTCAGTTCTTCATAACGCTTCGGATCACTCTTGTAGGTAATGCGAAGTAAGGCATTTGGAAGGGCATCCTTCTCAAGGTTGAAACTGACTCCTACTCCATAGGTACCTCCCTTCTCCTCTCTTACAGAATCTGTATAGGCTATCTGCAATACACGGGTCAGGACATCCAGCACCAGATCATTCTTTGGCGAGAACGGTACGTTGCCTGCGTAGAATACGCTCACGTTGGCAAGGGGAGTTTCCTGCTGATGAACAAACTTTACCTTTTCGTTCTTCATAACAATCTGCGGAACATTTGCCTTGTCTGTCTCCTCCTTCTTATAGGTCGAAGGCAAGGTAGCCAGATACTGACAGAGTAAAGGACGAAGTTCTGCCATGTCTATCTTTCCGATGAAAACGGTTTTGAAATTGCTAGCATCGCTGAAGCGTTCACGATAGATTTCCATAATGCGCCCGTAATCAGCCTTGGCAAGAACCTCACCGGTGACAGGAGCCATACGCAGGTTATGGTCATAGAGAACGGCAGAAAGGGAGTCATTGTAAACCACCTTGGAACTTGCATTACGGTTTTTCAGAAATGACAGAGTTCGATTCTTCAAACCCTCAAATGCCACACTGTCTTTACGGGGTGCCATGAAATAAAGGTGTGCCAGCTGGATCATGGTTTCCATATCCTTTACAGAAGATGAGCCTGTTATACGCTGGCCTTCACTACTGATGGATGGAGTCAGCCTGATTGACTTTCCTGCCAAAGCCTTACGCAAAGCAGTAGCTGAAAAGTCGCCTACACCCGCTTCTGTGATGGCACTTGTCAAGAGAGAGAAATTAGGTATATCCTCATTTCCGTAAAGTGAGGTTCCACCTTCAGCGCGCATGCTCATCATTACCTGGTCTGCCTGATAGTCGGTAGGTTTTACGTAAACCTTCATACCATTACTGAGCGTAATCTCTGTCATGCCAAACTTGCCGTATGGTTTTTCAGACACAATCTTGCCCGGTTTTGGCAAGGCAGATATCAACGTAGAAGGAATCTTTTCCTCCTGATACGGTTCATATTGCTTTTTCTGGGCAGCAAGTACCGTAGCTTCTATTTCTGATTCTGAAGGAATAACAAATCCTTCCTTATCAGGACCATACATCACAAATACCTGGTTTTTATCCGTAATGATGTTACCTACAGACTGATTAACCTCAGCCAGGGTTACTTCACCATCAAACTGCTTTACCAGTTGCAGATTATAGGCTGGAGTAAGGATAGGCTCTCCTTCAAGGAAATGATCCACGCACTGGCTTACGTAATGGCCGTTGCGATAATCCTTCTCCATCTTCAGTTTTCGTTCTGCTGCATTGAGATAGAGTTTCTTGGCACGTTCCAGTTCACTCTCTGTAAAACCATGCTGTCGGGCACGCTCTATTTCACCCACAGCCTCGTAGATACCACCGAGTACGTGATCCTGCTTGCAGCTGATGCTCATACTGAAGGCATCCTTGGTACGGGAAACAAAAAAAGCACCATTCCTTACGGTAGCACTCATGAATGGAGGATTTGCCACCTGTTTCTTTTCTGAGAGACGGCCATTGAGCATGTAAGTGATGAGTCCGCTTACATAGTCATCACGCTGATACTTTACCTGGCTCTTTTCGCTGTCAGGAGTGGCATCGGTTTTCATGTAGAGATGGCCGATGATGATAGGCTGCTCCTTGTCCTTCTCAATGGCAACTATCATCTTGTCGTTGTTATTTACGGGATAATAGACACGTTCTGCAGGATTCTTATGGGCTTTGATCTTACCGAAAAGTTTCTGGATTTTCTTCTCCATCATATCCACATCGAAGTCGCCCACTACCACGATGGCCTGAAGATCAGGCCTGTACCACTTCTGATAATAGTCGCGCAAATCTCTGTAAGGAAAGTTATCAACAACATCCATACTGCCGATAGGCATACAATCTTCATATTTGCTTCCCTTGTAGATTTTTGGCATCACATTCTCCATCATGCGCTGCATGGCCATACCGGTACGCCGGTTTCTCCACTCTTCATGAATAACACCACGTTCCTTGTCTATCTCCTTAGGTTCGAGATTGATATACTGGCTCCAGTCGTTGAGTACCAGAAGACACGAATCGATAATGCCCTCACGCTTGACAGGGGCAGCCCCGATGTGATAGACTGTCTGATCTACAGAGGTATAGGCATTCAGGTTGGCCCCAAACTTAACACCTATGGTTTCACACCAAGGCACGATTCCCAACTTCTTCCCCTTGCCAGGGAAATGCTTGGTACCATTAAAAGCCATGTGCTCCAGAAAATGAGCCAGTCCACGCTGACGGGGTTCCTCAAGGATGGAGCCTACGCGCTGGGCAATATAGAAATCGGCAAGGCCTGCCTCTTTATTATTATGTCGTATATAGTAAGTCAGTCCATTCTTCAACTTTCCCTGTCGCACGGAAGTGTCCTGCTCCACAGTCTGAGCAAACAATGAAGCTGGAAACAAAGAGAGAAGGAATAATCCCAAAAACTGATTCTTCATAAATTTTTCTTTCTTAAAATTATACAAGAATTCCTATTTCTTCAGGAAAGAGGCTGTTGCATCTGATTCGAAATCATTGGTAGAATTATTGGTATCAACCCATTTGCCATCAGCATTCTTCTTACGGATTACTGACTTGCCGTAGCGGTTTTCATCTTTGTCTACCTGACCACAATGAGCCCATCCTGCATCAAGGTTTGCAGATACCAGATTCCATTGCCACATAGATGCAATAGAAAGATTAACCGCATCCAGTATCCAGGAATTAGGAACCTTGATACAGTTCTTGGCTGTCATCGGATAAGCATTACCATTTACTTTCATCACATAGCTGGCATCGTAAGTATTCTCTTCGAGATACTTCTCCTTATCGCCATGCATACGGGCAATGGCATAAGTCTTGAAACCACGGTTATGCAAAGAGAAATAGGTAAGCGAACTGCAATACCATTTATCCAGATTAGGAACACTGGCATTGTCATCGTCTGTGAAGCGTGGATTTGAACTCTCATCATAGAATTCGTAATCAGCCTTACTTAAATCAAATGAAGCTGAGTTTGCTTCTGTATGATTCTTGGCATTCAATGCCAAAACAAGAGATTTGCCTGGTTCTACTGCAACTTCCGTACCCTTTCCTGGAATCATATAGATAGCATCTACCGTCATTGCTTCGTTCATGATATCCGGATTATAATCATATTTTGATACTGTGAGGAACTTAGATTCCAGAACCGCTATACTGTCTGCATAGAGCGTAACATCAGAATTATTGGAAAGAATGAAATACTGGTCATCAGAATACTGCTTTCCTTCTGGAGTAAGCGTACCCGTGAAGAAAATCTCTGAGATAACGAAACCTCCCTTAGCATTGAATGTGTTCACAGCCAACTTGACTTGGGCATTGCCGGATTTTACACTCACATTCTCGCTCTTCTGATTGATTTTACTGCTACCGGCAATACCATCCTTAGTAAAACTCAGGTCACCGCTGATGGCAACATTGTATGTTCCTTCAGGCACATCGGCAAGAGATGCCATAAAGCTACCATTTTTTTCCTGGAACTGCTCCTGGATGAACGTTTCATTGGTAGTTACATTGGTAAAAACCGCTTTGGCATTGGAGAGAACTACATTCTCCAGTCCCAATGGCATTTCAATACTCAATGACACAGGAGTGGTAACTACTTTGTCATCATTGTCGCTACAAGAGGTGAAAGTCAATGCCAACACCGAAAGCAACATCATACTCTTTAAAATTAACTTTTTCATTTTTCTACTTTTAGTTACATTAATACTATATTATACTTTAGAATGTGATACCAAGAGCCAAATGCAGATGGTGCTGGTGTTCGTTTTCAGAACAAGTTATCCAATCTCCACCTAATTCGGCAAACAAGCCGATCTGTGAGCCTGATAGCCGATAATCACTACGTATCTTAGCAGAGAGCATTCCATAGCCTGCTTTTTCAAACTGGTACTGATGATTGATCATGTCCTGGAACGAAGCCTTCATATTGGCATAAGGCATGACGATACCAGAACTGACATTACCATAATAGGCTGCCGCCATGTCCACAGTAAGGGCCACAATTCGGGAGAGACTGCGCATCCACTGTCCACCCAATCTTCCATAAATCTTAGCAGCCTCCATTTTGCGTTCAGGATAGACATATCGCTCACGATTGCTCCAATATCCGATCTTTCCATTCAAGCACCATGTACCAGAGCCACTCCCCCATCCGTAAAGTCCTCTGAGATAGGTATCTATAAGATAATTCTTATACATCGTAAGTTTACCGATAATAGGATAATATTGGGCAGAGGACTTTCCAATGATGTTTTCATCACCACTACGTCTGACAAAAACAAGGTTTCCATCTAAGGCTACCTGACGGGTCCCGCCCATGTGCTTCCATCCAAAGGAGACTTCTGCAGAATGATAAAACAACTGGGTTAAGGGTACGGAATTCAAATCGGCAAGCATACGTTTATATTGCCGTCTCCAAAGCTTGGCATGACCATAAAAACCAGTTTCGTTCAACGGATTGGCATCCAGATTTATTCCATATCCTCCACCTTTATAATATAAGGTGCGTTTATCTCCGGAGAAACGACTGTATTCTGTTCCCAATCCTGTCATTTGAAACTCAGGTATAACACCCAGTTCCCGATAGAAATCCACATCATTGGTCTGCTTGTATACATTCCCTTCTAGACCGGCAGCCCACTGGTATTTACCGAAATCATAGGCAGTACCAAGGCGTAGAGTCAGATCTGTGACAATACCTCGCATTCTCGGGTCCACATTCCGATATTCATGTTCTGCTCTGAAAATCGCTTCAATACCGAGTTGGAATTTCCCCTTGCTAACAGCATATCCGCCCTGAAAACCATACCGTTCACAATGTGTGTCACCTCCTAGAGTATCTGCCAGAATATAAGGATTCAGCAAATCATAATCAGAAGAAGAATTCCAGCTGACCTGATATTGCTTTCCCGTCATGTAAGATGCTGCCCCCCAAGCAGAAGAATGGTTGCTCAAGCGAAGGAAGGTTTCAGCCTTGGCCTCAGAGAGGAAATGCCCTGTTCCCTTCTGCAGTACAAAGGGAGCAGATTGATGCAGGTAATCCATCTGGACATACACTTCAGAATAAGGCAGCGTGAGGCTAAGCCCATGAATGGCGGGATTTTGCCATGCTGTCTCCTTCTGCCAGTTTTTCCACGTAGCATGATGCTCTATCCTGGCAGAATCTGTTACTGCAGACCTTCCAGTAAACCAAGACACACAGCACAGAAATAATATGAAATATCTCTTCTTCATGATTTACATCCAAATTATGTTCAACATCGCTTCATTATGTCCTTCCTTTTCCAATCCCACATAATCGGTACTTGCCCTGAACATCCTGATGTAGGTTTTACCTGAAGCGTCATGATATTGGGCAGTACCCTCTACCAGGATAGCATAAGAACCCCGAAGAATACTGGCTCTGGCTATATTCCCTTCAAATGATGATACGGTGAAAACCTGGGTGGTATTCAGATTGGTAAGACTTACCGTACCCTGGATCCTGTCGAGAACGATATCCGTTTCTCCCTGCAACACGATGGAAGCTTCGGTAAACAGGGAATCTTCATCCTGATGACAGGAGGAAATGATAAAACCACAGGTCATCATACATATAATCAACAATCTCTTCATATCTTTACATTCATTTCTAATCCAAAATAGGGAGTTACATGACGGCGGATCGTTACTCCATTGTTTTCATATTCGGGAGTATAATCCAACAGTTTGTTGCAGAACAGAGCTACATTCAGTTTCTCATCAAAGAGTTTCTTTGTTACCTTGAAATTGACATTCATGGCAAAAGGTTCTCTGTATTTGAGATAATAGCTGTCGTTATAATCCCTGATCAGATACCTGAGATAAGCATCATTTTCATCACCTGCTTTCCACTCATGCATCACACCGTCATTATCCATATATCTGGTAGGATAATTACTCACTTCTTTACTCTGTTTCAGCGTATACCATAGGCATTGGGCGGATATTGAGAAGCCCAACTTCAACTTGGGGACATCCGAATCTAACGTGAAATTGGTATTGAGCATTTCATTCATATTGCCTCCATCATGTTCATAATACCCCACATACTGTATCTGCTTACTGCCGATAACAGCACTTGGGCGATAAGTCTCTACCACAGAATTACGATAAACCGTGCGGAACCATGCTCCGTTGATGGTGAGTCTGGTGAACAGTTTTTCTATTCTTCGGGTAGCAAAGGTGTATTCCACTCCCCGTTTGAGAGTCTGACTGCCATTGGTGTAATAACTGTAGCCCCTCAGTTCCTTACGTTTCTCAAAGGGTAATCCTTCCAAAGAAGGTGGAGCCGACAGTGCATCGGCATTAATTCCCGATGCATCATACCATCTATATATATAGGGAGCATAAGCCGTCTGCAAACGGAAGCCTGAAGTCATATTCTCCCTAAAAAGTGTGACAGACAATCGATTGCCTCCTATATTGATGTCAGTACTCACCTCCCATTTGAAATTACGCGCTGGCTTCAGATTCTGATTGGTTGCATCTATCACATACGTCATCAGGTTGATACGGCGATACGCTGGATTCGTATGGTAATAATTCAGCTGGGTTAAGTCCAGATATACAGGATCAGGGTAAAGCTGTTCCAAAGTAGGCATTTTGGTATGTTCACCTATTCCACATGCTATTCGGATAAAGGATGGTAGCTTGCCAATATTGAATTTCGGAAAAGTCAAGCCGAGATTGATACGGGGATCCCAGAAAAACTTACCATGCATCTCATAATTATTGGGCAGATTCAACATCTGCGTACCTCTTATACCGGCTACCAGTTCAAGAGAATGACCAGCAAAAGGCAATGTCAACTGTTCCTCAGCATAAATTCCCCACTGTTGGTTGGAAGGTATTGAAGAAAGATTTCGGGGACGGCATGACATGGAACCTGCATAAAGAGGGCGGGTTACATCATAAATCTGCCCCCGTCCTTTATTTTTGTCGTAATTCCAATCGGTGCCTAAGAGCAAGGTATTGGAAACCACAAGAGAAGGAACCTGGAATTTACCATTGACCTTAGCATAAAGATTGAGCGGCTTTCCTTCTACATCATGATAAGCCACATATTTATAGGGAAGGATAACACCATCATGAACCCCTTGTGTAGTTGCTGTAGCTGCCACTGTCTGGCGGGTCAGCTGTACCAGTTTGGTTCGCTTGATAAGGTCATACTCATAAGAGGCTGACAAAGTCAGATCCAACGACTTAAACCAAATGCGCTTCTTGGGAGACAGACTTACATGTGAATTTAATGCATATTTATTATATTGCGATTTATAAGAATCTTCCGCCTGATTATTGAGATCCGGGTCAACTTTATCATTATCAAAAGAACCGGTATAATCGAGATTGGACGAAATCTTCCAACGGTAAAAATCTGTCAACCAAGTTTTTCCGAACCGGGCAGAAAACGTCAGTCTCCTGTAATTTTCAAGCCGGTTTCTTGGATCTGCCTTCGCATCGAGGTAATCAACACTGAGATTGAGGGTCATCTGCTGGGGAGTCCATTCCAATCCTTTTGCAAGATAAAAGAGCTTGCTTCCCATATCTGCTTTCAGACGGGCATTCCAGTCATTTCCACCTCTCCTACGTTCTATTTTCACCAGACCACTTGTCAAATCGCCATATTCTACCGATGGAATGCCACGTACCACCTCTACTTTCTCGATATCATCGGTAGAGATGCTACGCATATCCACTCCGGCATTCATATTTTCTCTGGATGTTGTTGCTGCATCCCAAGACCCAGCCACATATTGCATATTGGCATTGGTACTGATGGGAGCTCCATCTATTACAAAACTCGTTCCGAGGGAAGTGGTAGTATATCCTGAAGGACTTCCGGCTTCCCGAATACGAATCGTATTAGGGCTACTCAAATCAGGATCTTTGGAACGTCCACCAGGCAACAGTTCGAGAATGTCCGTAAAACTTGAAGGCTGCAGGTGCTCCATGGCATGCTTCTCGATAACAGAAGCAGAAGCCAGACTCTTGGACTCCTGAGCTGTAACCACTACTTCACCCACAGACTTGATTTCCGGTTCCATTTCATAGAGAGCCTGGTTTAACTTACCTAAATAGTTCTTGTATCCTATATAAGTAATCTTAAGAGATTTACCTGCATTGGCTGCATCTATGGAAAATCGCCCGTTAATATCAGTGATAGCTGCCACTTTCTGAGAACTACCCACATACACGACAGCACCGATAATCGCTTCATGAGAATCTTTGTCCACAACTTTGCTAGATATAGATTGCGCCTTTCCCATCAGACTCACCTCAAAAAGCATCATAAGCAACAGGATATGTTTCATACTAATCTTTTAACTTATTTTTTTGGTGCAAAGATACGACAAAATTAAATTGTTCACAATACCTAAAAATAGGTAATCTCAAAAAAACATTCTGGATTTCCTGATTCACTGCCTTTTCAAGCTTTTGTTTTCAGAAGAATCCGAGCTTTTTTTTATAAACATTCCGGCATAACCGTCATCACTTTAGCCTTTTTACGTGCATAAAAGAATGGAAGCCCAAGGGGCAGTAAGCCAAACAATCCAAAATCCGATTAAGCGAGTGCAATGAAAAAGTGCAAATCTGCCATTTACAGGAATCACCCTGGGCAGATTTGCTAAACATTTGTGTTAAATTTTGGGGAAGGACTACAGAAAATATAAAATGGACACGTAATCCAACTAATTTTCGTACTTTTGCAACCAGATTACTCTCTTCTAAGAAGAAAGCGCAAATGATGTAAAATGTAAGCGTGAGTGAGGTGATATAGACAAAAGAAGTCTTGATGGCAACATTTCGAAGAAAGATACGAAGCATGCGATGCTGAATGACTTCGATTCACCATTCGACATCAATGTAGATTTATACAAGTAACTGTTCCTCTGTGACAGTTTGAAGTAAAATGAAAGTATCTACGAAGCCCGATGAAACAGCCTTCGTAGCCCATCGTAAGTACTTTCGATGCCCCGCCACCCTTATAGCGTAGCGGTTCTGAGCAACGGAGGGCGGTTACATCCTTCCTTTCAGAGAAGGGTTTCTGTCCCCTGTGAGGGGAACCGAAAGGGTCGTAAGGCCTATTGTGGCTTGGTTAGGATGTGGAGCTCCCTTTGGCTAAAGGGAGACGGGGGGATTCGAAAAAACTCCTTTTGGCTGGCATTGCTAGCTAAAGGAGTTTATCATGATACGTCTTTCCAAAGTGCGTCGGATCTGTTGCTACAAAACCATTTCCAGCTACATATCCTTCACTTTTTGCCATGGCTTCGCTTTCGTCCCCTGCAATAGTGGACGTAACCTGTGAGTGGATATTTGTCTCTTTCATCATGCGAATCAAGTTCGTTTTTTGATGTCGTTCATCTGAATCTCTACATAAGAGACACAGAAACTCCTTGTAAAAATAAGATAATTGTTGGAAACTAGCAAATTATGCGTGTTAAAAAAATAATAAAAATGATAGGGACACCTTCGTCTCTACGAAAGAAACAAAGATGCCCCTATATATAGTAAGGTATCAGATAATGTGGGTATAAAAGGTTTATTAAATGATATTTAAAAACTAGAATATACTATCTTACAGAAATCTTCTGACCCTTAGCCTGAGCACAGGACTGGGTAGATGCCTTCACGATGTAAATGCCGGATGGAACTCGCAGAATCATTCTCTGCTTGGCAGGCAACTGATAACTGTGAACCATCTTGCCATCCAATGTAAATACCTGAACCCTGTCGAGCTTCTCACTACCCAAGGCAGAAACAACAATCATGCCTGCAGCTGGTGAGTAAATCTTCACCGGTGCGCTCTGCTCTTCAGCCTCCATGCGGTCGATGCCGGTTGAGGTACGGGTCTGGGTGAGGAAGTATCTTCCGTGGTCACCCGCCTTCACCTTCACAGCCTCGCCATCATGAAGTTCGGTATAGCTTGCCGATGCAGCATCATAGAGATAAACCGGAGCATCGAGCTTGTTCACACCCTTTAGGGTAAGTGAAACCTCTTCAGCCTGCTGGCTCACGATGCCGAGCGGAATCCAGGACAACTCAGGAACCGCATTCACAGCCACCGCCTCGTTTCCGGCAACGGTATAAACCTGCGGAATATCCTTGAGGTTCTGATCATACAAGAGATCCACATCCTCCTGGTCATCATAGTCGGCAGAAGCCTCCGGACGCAAAGCGATGCGTGCCTTTGAAATCTGGCCGTTGGAATTCTCTGTCGTCGCTTCAATGCTCTTGACATAGTCTGATGCCATCAACAGGCCAGGAGTGATAGTGCGGTCAACATACATCGTAGAAGTGAATCTTACATTTTCTACCATTTCGCCTTCTTTCTTCTTGACAAAGAACGACTGGGTAGGCTGGATAGCGTAGTTCTGCTTATCCAATTCTGCATTGGAAATCGCCTTCACCTCGCCATTCTCTACCATCCATATTGCCTTTTGCAAACCAGTATTAGCCTCGAAGAACTTAGCCATCGAGATAGAGCAGGTATATGGATTTGCCACAAGATAGAATCCGCTGGCGTTATCTGCTCCCAAGTCCTGGGTCTTCTCTGCGAATGTCTTCTCTTCATTACTGTAAGCTACGAGAAACTTGCCATGGCCAGCATCTTTCGCAACCCGAGTCTTGCTTGAAGAGTTCTCATTACCTTTATAATCGAAGTACTGGTATTCCTTATCTTCCTTTGGCAAACGGAGAATCGCATTTGGCAATGGAGTACCATCTGTAGGTCTCTTCGGCAAGAGCGCATTACCCGCCTTGATAGAGAAACCACCGAAGGTTCCGTCTGTGGCATCGGCATAGCTCTCATCCACCTTATTATATACGTGGCTCCAGTAGCCGAGATTCATATCAACATTTTCTGGAGCAGCTACACTTGGGTAATGAGATGCAGGATAATCTCCCTTAGGAGAGATTTCCATCACATCACTCTTCATCCAGGCTCTCTGATAAACCGGATACTTGCTTCGGCTATACACCTTATCATCAAACTTGATATCCGTAAACGCCTTGGTTTCCTGTCGTCCATCAATTGCTGGCACATACATATCACCGGCGTAGATATACTGCAGAGGCGAAGCCATGGTGTACCACTTGTTAGGCACCAGCTCCTTCTCTACCCAAGCCTTGTCATATACCAGATAGCACTGGTCACGAAGCTCGCCCTGAGGTTTGAAGTAAATCTGATGGCAGGTATTGCCATAGAACTTCTCGCACTTCAGATTACCTTCTGTATCCAATCCCTTATTGGCATCTGCCTCATTCCAGTAAGCCATGATGTCGTACTGGATATACTTCGTAGCCTCATTACCCTTGCCATTGGTCAGCTTGGTAGCGATGGCATTGGTACTACGGTAAACGATATTACCGAGATCAGGGAATGGCAAACCTTTCAAGTTATCAATAGTAACCTTGGTAAACTTCATTGGCACATAGCTGTTCTGTGTAGGAATATCCTTTGCAGAAGCTGGCGTGCTAGACATGCTACTACCATAAGCCAAATAATTTGGATAGTCATCATCATGTAATTCTGTAGATGATGAGCGATGCCAGTTATCATCATTATTCCAGTTGGCATTCATACCGCCATCGGCAGTAGGAGTCCAGGTAATGAACTCCGGTACAATCTTCACCTTGAGATAAGACTCGCCAGGGCAGCTGGTAGTAGCCGCAGAAGCAGCACCCTGCTCGAAGACGAATCTAAGTTCGTAGTAGTATCCCTCGTGGAAATTATTCAAGACATCATCAGAGAACTTGAGATCGAGGGTAGACTGTGTATTTGCCACGATTTCAGGAAGAGTGTTAGAACTCAATGTTGCAACAGGAGTTGCCAGCAATGTTGCCCCAGCTGCATTCCACAAAGGATCATTGGTTGTAGCAACATAAACATAAGCCGAAGCCGTACCTGTTGCAGACTTGCTATCATCAATGAAGGTCAAAGTCTTGTCGCTTTCCCCGCTTTTATAGCTTGCGCTATGCAATGGAACCTGCAAGTATCCACTCTTTTCCTTCAGCTTCTTCAATTGTGGCAAACCGATACGAAGCGATGCCTCATAACTGCCGTCATTGAATGGATAATCCACATTATTGAATCCGAAGTTTAGCTGCGGACCATCTTTAGCAATACGCAGAGGCACAGCAATTTTCTCTGTACACATCAGATATTCGACGCTACCAACAGTAAATACCATTTCCCCATCAGCATTTGTTTTAGCCGTTTTTGGGTTCATATAAATTTTATGAGCACCATATCCTATTTTGCTAACAGGTATCTCAATGGTTGTTGATGGTGTTGCATCGACAGGCGTACTGCTGTCATCAATATACCACAAGAATGGCACACCAGTAAGCGTAATCTTTTCGCCAGTAACAGGATTAATTGTCGTAAGACTACCTGTAAGTTTAACCTTAGGGTCAGAATCAGTACAATTCACACGATACTCTGTAATGACTTTACCATCAGTATCAGTAATCATTGGTGTCTGACCAATCATCTCAAATATAGCACTATAGATAGAGCAGACATCAGAAGGTTTACCCCAATTGGCATCAGGTGCATCAGGATTACTATCAGCACAGATTGACACATAATACTTCTTACCCTTGGTGAGTGCGAACTGATGATTAGCCAAGATAATATAGGTTTCACCATCAGCATCTTTTTCTATCATTTTGACACCATCAATTTCATACTTTGCACAGGTTTCCTCTGAATCAAAGACATCAACAGATGCATAGCTCTTGTTCGTCGTAATTTCTTTAGCTGTAGCATCATCAGGTCCTTTTAACGAATAGTTGTAAAGACCTTCTCCTGTAACAGGGGAACCATCTTCGTTCACTAAACGGTAATGAATCTTCGTATCCTTATGGTTAAGTATAGCATTCAAAGTTTCGTGAATGGCACGTATCTTCAACTTGATGCTACCTGTACCCGTTTCACCGCAAGCTGGTCGGTCCTGATAGATTTCAACCTTGGCCGGCTTTAAATATATACGGATATCATCAACAGCATAGTCAGCACCTTTAGTACCCTTACTATAGTTATCTATTTCGATACGGAAGTCAGAATACTTTTCTACTTGTGCTTCTTGCTGAATCGTAATCTTACCATATACCTGATACCATTTAGCCTCTGCATTACTAAGACGGTTTGTGCCAAATTCACCGGAAGAGAAAGAATGTAATAACTTTTTGTCCTTTATATTACCATATTCATCCTTCTCTAAGCCAAATAACCTAAACATAATCTGAGGCTTGACATTTTCGTAGGTCATATCAGCAATACAAGCACTAAATGCCATCTGCTGACCAGTACAAAGACTTGCAGTAAACTCAGCAGAAGCGATGGTACGGCTTTCATCTGAAGCATCTACATAAAGGAATGAACCCGACTGAGATTTACCTGTTGCCTCGTAAGTTCTATCATGCAGTTCTTTATCCGAATACCACATGTAACCATCTGTACCATTATTTCCAGCACCTGAGATATTTTCTATATTGGCTGTCTTATAAATACCATATTCACCATGCTGAGGAGAATGTTTGGTATTATAATATACATTGCCAGTATCATTCTTATTTGCACTCTTATCAATCAAATCCTTATAAACGAAACCATAACTGCGCCTGTTCCATGCTGATGGATTCTTACTTTGATTATCATCAGGACTTGTAGGCGCAGACAATGTTTGTTCTGGACTATCATTATCAAAAGAGACAACAGCTATATTGTTATAGTTCTCATCAAGATAAGATATTTGGCGAGTCACATCATCAGCACCCATTTCTTCGAAAGTCTTTGGATAGAAACGGAAGTATCGTATACTGAAATTGGCCATTGGGCTACTAAAATTCCCAGTCCCATCCTTAACATAAGCCACTACGTAAAAGTGATCACCTGGATTAAAGGTTGGTTTGGTAACAGTACCACCATCCAAACCAGTCCACTTTGCATTATTCAGAAGACTTATACTCAAATCAAAGAAACGTGGGAAATCAGGAACGTTACCTGCTCCAAGAATACACATCTTGTCTCTGGTACCATTATAAGCTCGCCATTCTATCGTGGAAGCCTTCTTGATATCAGAAGAAAAGTCTGCTTCCGTAATCTTACGTTGAGCGATAATTGCATTTGTCTCTGCTTCTGTTGAACCGGCAGGATAATATACATGCTTATTAGTATTGGTAACTGGATAGAAATAATACATAGTAGGATCTACAAAATCCAATCGCAAAGTCATCTTCGAGTTGTCATCCTTAAATCCTACCGTAACATTCTTATTATCCTCAAACGTAAGGTCCTTGCTATCATTTACAAGATCTTCCTTGAGAATATCAGCCATTTGCGTAGACGGAATAATATGGAAAATGTATCTGATGGATAAGGTTGGTTCATGTTCCATATAGGTTCCAGTAGCATCAATTCCATCAATGTAGCGGCTTACGTCACAAGCAATTGTTTCACCCTTCCAATTTGGGTCACTAGGACGAGTATACTTTACACCCACTGTTGACTGCACAGCATGCTGCATCAAATTGAAAGCCATCAATCCCTTATCTACATTATCTGCATCTTTCACAGAATTCAATAGAGAAGAAGTTCCCTCTACAGATAAGTTTGCTGATGCATTATCTGTATCATAATTATACCATCTGAAATAACCTAAAGGCTCCAATTGGTCACCAGAGGATTCGAAATTCTGTATAGGCAACATAAGAGACACTGTCTTATGGTCAGTATTATCAACAACATAGGTATACTCCCATGTAGACACCTTCTGGCGTAACTGATTCTTCGAAGCATCAATTACCTCATAATCTCCATCTGCATTGGCATAACCCTTGTAGTGTTTGAAAGGAGCATCTGTTGCTTTCTTGATATCATAAATCAACTTACCTTTAATTGTTGGTTCTGTGACAACAAGATAATTTTCAAGCACTGGGGCTTCATCAGAAAAATATACTTCTATACGACTATTCTTAAAATCAGTTTCATTATTATAGCTAAACGCAATATATAAATCTGACTTAGGAACAGAAGTCTTATCTTTTGAATAATAGAATAATCCTTTTGAATTCTTGTATTTGTACTCCCCTTCCCCTTCGAAACTAGATGAAGTAAATGCACCATTAATATCTCCAGCTTCAGACACTGTAAAATAATTTATAGAACTAATTGGCTTGTTCGTTGTTTTATCAATAATACTTACACGATAGTATATTGGCTTAGTAGCTGATGCTACGTAATTACCACTAGCATCCTTCGTATAGAGACTAAAATCCTTTATTTGTGAAGCAATATCGGTAATGACAAGTTGTTTATTCTTTATTGTTGTCTCCTTAAGATAAAGAAGTTTTGTCTTTAAATTAGCTGAATACGCAGCATCCAAATCATTAAGGAGTGGAGCTTCCTCCAAGCTGACGTTAAACTTGATGTTGAACGCATCAGGTTCCTTAATCATGACACCATACTTTACATTCGTACCTTCTTCCAGTTTAGTATTGGATACGACACAAGATACCTTCAAATCATCCCATGACATTTCGGTAGGGAAAGTGAAGGTAGGATTCAACGCTGCAGACAATGTGCTGGCTGCATTATCAGAGAACCATGTGTAATATATTTCTTTTTCTGTTGTCTTATCTTTACGAAGAGTTAAGCCAGATGCAGTAATGCCAGGTATAGCATTACCGCTCTTGTCCGTAATCATCCATCGTACATAGAGGTCAGTTACTTTACTCAAATCGCTTACACCAAGAGCTTTACAAAGTCGCAGCTTATTTTCTTCAGTAAGCAGTTGTACATTTGCTGTCTTCAAAAAGAATGCCTGACGGAAGTTGAAAACCTTAGAAGCATCCAATGAAGAATCATCGGTTGCATCAAAAGTCAACTTATCCTTCTCTGATTGAGACAACAAATTATAAGCAATCTTCGCCTTAAGAGTTGGCTCTTGGAGAATAGTATTATTACTAACATCTGCAGCTTCATCAGAAAGATAGACGTCTATCGCATAGTTAGACATCACATCTTCAGCATTCTGTAATGTAATTTTATATCCAAAAAGTTTTCTATTAGCAGAAGTCAGCTGATCAGAATAATAAAAAGTACCTTTATCATTCTTACAGCTATTATTACTTAAAGTTGTATTATTAACTTCATTATAGTCACCCCATTCGGTAGATTTCTCTATTTTATATTCACTAGCTTTCAGAGTAGCATTGGTTGTTTTATTGCGCAAGTTGATACGCAAATAAATCTTCTTAGAACTCGTATCAAACGAACTTCCATCAGAAGTAGAAGATAAAGATAATAGAGACTCTAAAGAAGAAGCTAGATCAAAAGAATAAGATGTACTACCATCTGCCACAAAATCTGTTACAGACATTTTGTTTGTACCTGTATAATCTTTCAGCACAGGAATATCATTCTGTGACACCAACTTAAAAGTGATTTTCTTTTCTGCAGTTGCTTCAGAAGGTGCATTAAAAAATGCATCGCTAGAAGATACTAAAAGAACTATCTTATAATTAGAAATATCTTCACCAGCAGTAGTTATCTTAACACTACGCCAAGGATCTACTCCATAAGGCTTACCTGCTTTCCAATGATCCGTTTCTTTGTTAAAAGAAGTAAAATGATAAGTATCAGAAGCATTCCATGAAGATATATCCACTAAGCTACCATCTGCATTGTATACATACCAAGCAGAGTAATCGTTCATAGTCAAATATTGGTCAAAACCAGAAATTGTAGCAGAATTACCACTAACCAAACTCATAAAAGTCTGTTCAGGTATAGCTCCCCATATAGCATTTGGCAGCAATGCAAGCATTGCTACCAACATATATCTCATTACACTATTAAAAATCTTAGACTTAAACATAAGCTTCAATGTTTTTTAATATTAGTATATTATTCTATTTATATCTATAACTCTGTCTCGTATATTTACGAGCAGCATAGCTTCTTAAATCCTTGGTGAAAAGTATCTTATATATAAGTTCTTTTCCTGAGGCACCTGGCACAGGGACGGTGACCTTGTAAAGGGCACTCTGCTTATCGGCAGCATCATCATTGAAGATACCTTCGAAATAGCCGGTGGTTGTATTCCATGATGGAAGGGTTTTAAACACCTTCTTGGCATTAGCTTCGGCAGCAGCTTCATCAGTCATACCATCTTCTTGGATTAACTCCCATGTTACTTGGGTATAGTCGATGGTGCCGGAAACCTCGGAGTCGTCACTTGCTTTTACTACCTTTGGCTGGATATGGAATTCCTCTTCCGGATAATAACAGGTATAGGAAAGAGTGGTTCCGTTATCTGTTATGGATGGATAGAGACCGATTGCTGTAAAGGACTTAACATCAAACTTCAACTTGTAATCATCTAAAGAGATTGGTAGAATGTGATGGTCGTTACGCGCTATCGTTGTCCAATCCTTGAACAAGGCGTAACGCTTGACTCCTGCTGATGTATTCAGGTTGATGATGAAATACTTGGAAGTATTGCCCGCTGCGCTTTCATTCACATAAAACGAAATCTCATTCTCTTCTGTATAATCTGATGTATTCGCTGCAATCGTCTTTGGTGAAGGCAATGTATATTGATAACTCTCTGTAGCTGTCTGCCCTACCAGATTCGGAGTGCATACCACCTGATCCTTATCAGCATCAGAATGCTTTGGCAGCAGTTTGACATTCTCCTTATCTCCATTCTCACTACTGTTCTTTGTAATATCGCTGATGGTAATATCATTGATTACCAAAGGAGTAGAACTTGGATTCCTAAACTGAAGTGTAACCTTTGCCAGCATTCTTACTACCCAAAGTTCAGTGATGCTTGGCTTACCGGAAGCATCAATTTTTACTTCCTGCTTATTGCTCATAGGAATGCCTTTGGTAGTAACATCGAAGCCATTACCATTCATCTTCCACTTCTTGTTGTCGAAATTGACGATTGCACCTTTTGAGATCCTAAGTTCTGTAGCAGTAAGATTGGCAAAGGAATAAACCTGATAGGTATCACCTTTAGGAAGATCCTTGATTGTGACTTCATCTTTAATGCGATTATTAGCCGATACATCCGTATTCTCTGCAAAAGAAACAACCTTGTTGTCTTTCACAAAGGCTACTACCCAACTCTTCATGTTTTCTGCATCTACGCCATCATTCCATGACAACGTAGCTCTGGTTCCGGAAGAAGGAGCTGTAGAAAGAGTCATGTGGACGGTAATCTTGTCGCCTTGGTTATCGCCTCCACTGCCTCCCAATATAGGGTCAGCACTATCTGTGGAGCAAGCCGAGATTAAGGCTAGCACCATCAGAATCAATGCCGTATGTATCGTTCTAATCGTTTTCATTTTCTCTGAAAGTTTAATTTCAAACTATACTTTCTGTTTATCTATTTATTTCGTTTTTACATTGTTGTCTCTTCGTGAGTATAGGTTGCCCATTTTCTCACGTTGAGGGTTACCTTCAATCCATCCGGTCCCTTTCCTGTAATTCCATCGATACGAACTCGATAAATGTTATTGCGGACAATGCCGTAATGCATTATATCATTAGTTGTACCATTTCCCCTTGGGTCGCTATGGCGAATGACGTAGGTGTAAGCCTTATCTTTACCTTTCGATTCATGACCAGCTATTGGCTCTTTTTTTGCTGCATCCCAGTCTTCTGCCTCATAATACTTACCCTTAAAGACAAGACCTGTTGCATATTGCTCATTATTATCAAAAGAGGTGTTCTCTTTTACGTAATCGAGAATATAATAAGCCGTCTCCGGATTGTACGGTGCTGCAGCCTTGGAGCCAGTAGAATTCGTATGGTTTTTACCAGCATTATGAGTCTTATAAAAATCTTCATAAGTATCTGTTGCCCAATGCTCTTCTGTTTCCTTAGGATACTTAAAAGAAGCCTTGCTTTTATCTTGCGAAGTAGGATCTACCACATAATTAGTATTATTCTTATTTTCATCTGCAGTTTCCAAACCAAGATACTGCAAATTAGCTAATGATGCATCCGTAGCAGTTCGTTTAAAAACATATTCCTGTGAGCTCAATATGTTATAAGGACGAACATACTCTAGTACAAAGCCACCAATTACATCAGTACCCTGAGTAACATTATAGCAATAATTGCAGTAAAGACTGTTTTTATCCAACTTATAACGCTGCACATGAGGCATGATGTCTATTCTTGCAGCCAAACGCTCTATCACATGGTCGATAAGATAAGGATCCTCCTCCGTACCGGATCCACCTTTAATTTCCAATGAGCTCTGTCCATGAGAAGACATCACGAAGGATGAAAAACCCTCTAAATCTCCTTTTTTAGTAACTGTTGCATTATCAGCACGATTAAAAACATCAGTAATCAACTGATCTCGGACATCAGACAACTTACGTCCTTGATAAGCAGATAAATCACCAACATTAGCTACAACTAAAAAACGGAGTTTAGTATCATGCAATAACTTCGGATCTACCTCTACTGCTACTGTACGTTTGCCATCAGAAGACACATTAGGGAAGTAGATTACTTTTTCTATTCTTGCCTCGCCATCTGTCAAATCATTCTTGGCAGAATGAAAGAACAGCATAGACATATTATTTACTGTTCGCTCATAAGTTTCTCCTTTATGATCACCATTACCAGATTCGCCACCCCAAGGTTTTGGTTCAAAAGTATTATCTTCCGCTCTTGTTGTTTGTGAGTCCTCACCAGCTACGTTTACAGAAACTGATAAAAACACCTTGCTATTATTGTTCGCAATAGGCAAGTCGCAAGTGTTGTCGCTCGCACAGGATGCGAACGACATCACCAGTAAAAAGACTAGTAATGAGCGGATTATCGATTTCATCTTAAACATATACTTTATAATTTAGGGCTTACAAGAAGCCAGTAGGACTAATATTTTTTATTTTCGATTCTATTTGGATTCGAGAGTTTTAATGGAGTTCTTCGAACTGGATGCGCTTGCTCCAACTCAGTACATTCACGCTGATGGTGATATAGCAATACTTGAGCTTGCCACCCTGAATAAAGAACTGAAGTTTGTAATCGTAGGCACGGTCTAGGAATTCCTGTGCACTATAACTGTACTCCTCGCTTGTACGAAGACGACTCAAGAGGTCTGGCAAGTCTACATTGACTACCGTATTTCCGGTCTCCTTATTCTTAATCAGGAGTCGGCCATCCAGGTTGTAATCTTCGTGCTTCAGAATGCGGGAAGTCATAAAGTCAGCATGGGCTATCTTGCCCTGCTCGTCCTCATCTACCGTATTCCATGTAGCATGAGGGGTATAAATGAGTTTACGGCTCTCATCGAGAGAGTTATCCCAAAGGATGCGGGCATTATGGTCTTCGATGGTCATCGTGTAGTCGTTGACATCCATATTCTGTGGAGAGTCTAGGTCACGAAGCGCCACATTGATCTTTTTGGTATCACGCACCAGAGGGATGGTTGCATAAGAAGGTTTTGAGGATGATACCTCTACTGCCTCCAGCAGTTTACCATGCCAGAGGGTATCGAGAGGAAGGCTGTTGTTGACAACCTCATCATACTCTCCCCTATTTTCATGGTCGAGATTCACTTCCAGTTCCTGCATCTTATCTCCTATAGTCGATGGAGCGGTACGAACGAACTTGGCACGGTCTGAAGTTAACTGGTCGGCGTAAGCATTCTGTCCAGCAAGGGCAAGAAACTGATATTTACCTGGCTGCAGGTTTTCGACGTGCATCACGTAATTTGGGTCTTTGAGAGACGATGATAGCGCAGAATTCGTCTCGGTCTGTTGGGTTATATAGTTGCCGTTCTCGTCGAATACATACAGCGTTACCTGTCCAACATGGTCGTTGAACATGTCGGCACGCTGGAGGTTATAATCATACTTAAACTTCACATATACACCATTAGGACAATCGCTGTAATCCTGGTGCCACATATCGTGGCATGAGGTCGCGACGGTCAGGGTCATGGCAGCTGCCATGACACCCTTCAACCATTTATTTATCTTCTGCGCTATCATATCGCTAATCAATTATTGTTTTATATACTTTATCTTATAATGTATCGAATTACTGACCGAGAATTGCTCCCTGTGTACGCTTAGCCCAAGAGAGGACGTTGATCTTGACAGAGATGTAAGCAGCCAATTCATCATCAGGATCACCAGTAACCTCAGGAACAACTGGGGAACCAATCTTCTTGATACCCTCTACATTAACAGTATACCAGTTGTTGCGAAGTACACCATAACGTCCAAGATAGTTTCCTGCTTGGTTAGCTGTAGGATAGGCACCGTCGCTTACAGTAGGTTTTGGAGTCTCTGATTTCTTCCAAGGTGTCAAATCATCACCAAAATGCTTGATTCTTACAGGATAGTATGAAATACCTTTTGCGTAGGTAGCTACTTTGATGGATTTTACAATATTATCAATATCTGCGGTAAATGTAGGAAGAGTACTACTTGTAAATTTACTTGAACTGGTAGACTTGAATGTAATTGTCGGAGTATTGTTACCTGCATCTGTAATGTCGGCAACCTCCAAATCAGTTCCTTCTATCGACATACCTGAATTAAGCAGAGTTTTAAGCCACGCCTGTACATCAGTATTACTCAAGAATGCAGCCTTGACCGCATCCTTCATACCATCTGAAGTGAGAAGGCGAGCCTCGTCATCATTAACGATATAGAAAGTCTTACCATCAGCTTGAAGCTGTGCAGCAACGATAACACGTGTTGTTACATTTTGATTCTGGTTAGGAACATCGAAAGTATTTTCCAAGCAATAATCATGCTCACCAAGATTCTTCAAAGTTGCAGGTGCTTTTTTACCTATGGTGCTGAAATCTGTTGACAGAGAAGATGGTGTGGTATTATAGTTAGGGTCTTTCGCCCAATAGGTACGATACAATGACACACCACTCTCCATAGGAGTATCACCAACAAAGCGATAAGGCTTAGCTGGTTTATCCGGAGCTACAGCATTAGTTGCAAGAGAAAGCCATTCTGAAGAATTGGAAGTATTCCTCAAATAATAGGTCTTCTTATTCGTATTATCTAATATCCAACCCTTAATAGTATATGGTACTGATATATTATCGGTCAAATTACCTGTAGTACTAGTAGCTGTAACATCTACCTTGGCCAATGCACGCTCTACATAAATAGTTGCAGAAGAATTAGCCTTAGCCAAAGCCTCTGTAGCATAGATATGATCTTTATCTATCTTAGAAGCAACACTGATGGTTGCACTAGAAGGGTCATGAGCACCACCTGCTTCACTTGCCAAAGGAGCATTCATCATCAAGAAACCTGCTGTTTTAAAATCAGAAGCATTCTTGGTCAATTCCAAGTTTTGCAAATCTAAGATCTTCTTAGTTGAAGGAAAATCTTCACCATTTACCTTTAAAGTAGCATTAGCATCATCAACAGCAAGTGTTCCATTGTTATTCAATACAACAATAGCATAAAAATTTTTAGTACCATCTGCTAATCCACTATTAATCTTTTGGGTAATTTTGGTTGTGGTAGTAATATTATCTGTACTAGTTCCAACCAAGTTCATACTCAAATTATTCAACTTGTAAGCTCCAGCAAATGTCGCATCTGCCTCATTTGCACCTTCAAACAGAATCAAGGTACCATTTTTAACAGCATACTCATCAACAAGTCCATCATCAAACTTGTCGTTTTCTGCACGACTCATAGAACCACTACGTGTAGGCAAATTCAATGAAAGCGAAACATAGCCATCACCACTCTGATTAGAACCTGTGTTGTAACCACCACCATTCAGATCATCGCTACTTGAACAAGAACCGAGCATCAGCCCTGCCAATGCAACGGAAAATAATAAAGTTTTCTTCATCTTGTAAGTTATTATTGTTGTTATTAATATTTTATTTCTTTACTTATAACCGCTCTTAAAAATCTAATTATATTACATTTTTATATATTTGGTTTACAATTCATCTAATACGTTATATTTGAGTTTCTTTCTATATTTGTACTTAGAAAAAATATGCCTGGTTTAGGAGACTGTCCCAGGTCAGGGCAGTGCCCTGACTCTAAGGAACAGCTATATTATCCTAAACAGACAGTATGTATAACTTTATAGATTCTGTAAATTTTCTTTTGCAGAAGCAACACCAGCCTTGGCTGCCTGCTCCAGATAATAACGAGCTTGCTTCTCGTTGCCCTTCAGCATCTCATAGACACCTCGGGCATTCTGGGCATCGGCACTGGTTCCTGCCTTGTCGAGATATGATTTCGCACCATCTGCATCACCGGCATTCAAGCGGGTTATGGCTGCATTCAGATTCGCTGTCTCATTCTCCGGGAACATGCGGACGGCAATCTCCATCACATCATTAAACTCCTTGCTGCCTGGCTCGTAAGTCTGGGCTACCATGAACATCTCCTCCTGGCTCAACTGCTGTGGCTTGGTCTTGATAATCTCCTTTGCCTCTTCCACATCGAAAGGTTTCACCTTATAAGTAATATGGTAGTCGGAATGGCGGAGGGCTGGATACCAGGTGTCGAGCATAAAGCGATACTCTGAAGGATACTGCTTCTTAATCTTCAACTCGCGGGCATCCGGATTCAGACTCTTGTCTGCAATAATTGCCAGAATGGCATCCTTATGCTCCAGGTTGCTACCTTTAATATAAGATATCAGACCATCCCAATCCTCTGGAGTAGAAGAAACCGTGAAGAGATTGTTTGGCAACTTCACCATCCGGCGGACATATTCGGTCAGCGTCTTGGCACGGTTCTTTGCCAGATAATCATTATGGGTGTAAGGACTCTCAGGTGATGCATAACCATGAATGTTGATGCCGCTCACTTCGAGATTCTTATCTTCCTTCAATGCATTGATGGTGCGGATAATGCTATCCAACTGTTCAGGATTACGGCGGTAATCAGGATGCAGCTCTATACGGTCTACCGGGAAATCGATATAAGCGCGCTTATCCAGATGACGGACCTTGATTGCCTCTACCTCCGGACGGACGAAAGAAGCTACCGGCTGGCGACGGCGAGAAATCGTGAAATCATTGCCATCCTGCAGATCACCACAACCACAGAGGTCTTCATGAATATCCAAAATCGTAGTTTCTTTCCTTAGAAGAGAGAGGAACGGAGGCAAGATACTTCACGGTCTGCTGCTTCTTATTGTCTCGCTTCACCACCAAAGCCTGAGGTGAAAGCTGCAACTGTTTCTTTCCAACCCCTCGGTCAAACATGATCTGCTGTCTTCTACCGTTGATAACAATCTCCGGCATCTTGAGCAGCTCACCTTTATGCTTGATCATCGGAGTATAGACAAGCTGGTTGTTGGTAGGGAGATCCAGGGAATCGAGATTGAGATCCATCGCAACCGTAACCAGGTCATTATGATGAGACATCTGTACATTAGATACCTGAATTTTTTCAGCAGCCAACTTGAGACTCTTGCAATCCTGGGCTGCAAGAGGCATAGCCATCAAAAGAGAGCTGAATAATAATATGTAGTTCTTAAAATCTTTCATACTCATAGATTATGTTTAATGAGTTACAACATATAAATAAGAGAAATGGCTGCCTTGGTAGGACCCACGTAGTTGTCATGAGATGACTTCTCCTTCTCGCCACAGGCACCGCACTTGAACTTGTCGTACTGGATATAATCATATCCGAAACCTACAGAGGTTTCCAGGTTCCAGTGCTTGGAAAGAGGCCATTGATAACCAGCGGTCACACCACCACCTACATACCATCCTTCATAGCGATGGTCGCGTAGTGATTTGAAGATGCCAAGGGGTAACTTCACTCCTCCTGCATTAAACTGTCCGCCCATGGCATGAACACCCAAGAACCAGCCATTGAAGCTCTGGCAGAACCAGTAACGATATTCTGGTTGCAAAAGCCAATGACGGAGGCTTGACTGGTCGCCACCGGACTGTTTCCAAGGATTGAAGCCAAAGAATACCTGAGCGGTATGCTTCTTGCCTAAGGCAGTCTCGACACCGAGATTAGGAGTTGTTGTAGCCCAATATAAGAGGTTGGACTTGACTCCCGTGTTTTGCGCATAATTAGCTAGCGATACAAATATGAGTAACACTGTAGCTAAAATTAATCGTTTCACCATCTATTAAAAGAGTTTAGTTAAGTCTATTTTTTTCGCTTTTACTATATAAATAGGTAATTATAAAAATTAACCGTTTACATGATAGTTCGCATTTTCTGGGGGGCAAAGGTAATAAAAAAAATGAATGGGGGGGGATAAAATGTATTTTTTGGTGGAAAAAAAACATTTTAGTACGTTATTTTGCTGATTTTATAAATGTAAACCCTACAATTCATTAACATTTTATACATAAAGATCACTCAAGAAGATTCACCATCATTTTTGAGAGAAAATGATAGTGTAGACTATGAGAATACAGAAAAATATATAAAGGTAAAAGGGATTTAAAGGTAAAAAAGTAAAAGGGTAAAAAGGTAAAAGGAGCTGCGCCCATCTATCTGTGGGAAAAAAAGCTGGGCGATAAGAAAGCAGAACTGTAGGAAAACAGAAAAGCCTCAGAAATCTTTCGAAATCTGAGGCTCTTGATAAAAGGAGGCGGCTAC
>ERZ781275.849-NODE-849-length-27780-cov-4.118052_pt1 | contig 27780 bp, 27 predicted proteins | sample MGYA00375853_ERZ781275 | MGnify/ENA primary metagenome ERZ781275 (study PRJEB29790, sample SAMN03653691) | human gut metagenome | host: Homo sapiens | place: USA: Dallas, Texas | collected 2012-07-23 | study: EMG produced TPA metagenomics assembly of the Gut...
CCGCCACACCAGCCCCAGGAATCATAAATATTATGATAGATCATAAGTACCTTTGACGTATCCGCATTGATAATCCATGGACTGCTGGTTATATGTCCATATACATTATCTCTTGTGTAGACATTGGAAAAATCCGTTAGATAGCGCAGCATAACCTTTCGATCTGCTTCCTCCTGCATATTGCAGGGCGTATAGGTATTTAGCTCTTCATATAGCGTCATAAAGAATTACCTCCCATCCATGCCAGCAGGGCTTCCTTGTACACCCTGAGCGCCGTAGGTATCGCATAGGTTTCCAGTAGCTCATCCTTCGTGCACCAGATCCCCTCCACGACCTCCTGCTCCAGCTCCAACAGAAATCCGTTCATATGCCATTCCACATGAGAGAAAATGTGCTTTGCTTTTCGCAAGGGGACCACGCGGAGAAGATGGTCCTGAAATTCCTGCATTACCGCTTTTTTGCTTTTCTGTTCATCCAGCATCATAAATTCATACAACCCTGCAAGCAGTCCCTGCTCTTCTCGTTTATGCAGATAAATTTTATCTTTACACAAAAGCACGAGCACTGTCTTTTTTTCAATTCTTCTGGCTTTTCCAGCCGTCTTGTTGGGCAGCCGGTGTGCCGCTCCGCTCTGATAGCCCATGCATTCACTTGCCAGCGGACAAATATTACAGCGGGGAGCCGCATTTGGCACGCATACCAGTGCGCCGATTTCCATCAGAGCCTGATTAAAGGCATCACTTCTGTTTCCCGGTATATATTCCTGTATAATGCTCTGAAATTTTTTCTTTGTGCGCTCCTTCAAAATGTCATCCTCGCTGACAAGCACACGGCTGAACACACGCAGAACATTCCCATCTACTGCCGGAACACAGCGCTTATAGGCAATCGAAGCGATAGCTCCAGCTGTATAGGCACCGATTCCCGGAAGCTTCAACAGCTCCTCATAGGTATCCGGAAGTACACCGTTATGGTGCTCCATGCATTCCACTGCACATTTTTTCATATTGCGGACACGGTTATAATAGCCGAGGCCCTCCCACAGCTTACGCAGTGTGTCCTCATCTGCCTGCGCTAAAGCCTCCAGAGATGGCAATGCCTGTAAAAAGCGTTCAAAATAAGGCTTTACTGCTTCTACGCGCGTCTGCTGGAGCATTATCTCACTCACCCAGACGCGATAAGGAGAAGCATCATCTCTCCATGGCAGGACACGTGCATTGTGATCGTACCAGCTTAACAGCTGTTCTGTAAATTTCTTTTTATCATGTTGTAGTTTCATGCGTTTATTATAGCACATGGCAAAGATGGCAGGCAAAGAAAAAGCCACCGAATAGCGCAGATTCCGGCTTCAGGATATAAGTCATCGCATAAAAGCACAGGGTAAAATGAAAGGATATGGAAATGAACGTAGGATGGATAAGGATGAGAAACATATTCCAGTGCCCTTTTGACTTTATAGGCTATCATGATAGCCTTGCCTTTGACAGGATATGGATCATTATATGAAGACTCAGCGTACAGCAGCAGATAAATGGTTGAAGAAGCACCTGCTTTATGAATAAATAAAAGGAAATCCAATCCATTGTATAACGCAATAGAAATTCGGATTTCCTTTTTCATAAGCTTTCTATAGTCAGTAGGAAGACAGGCTCGAGTGTACGTTCTGTTATGATGATCCGCTATGTTTCTGCTGTGCATGCATCAGCGCTTCCAATGCAGATATCTGGTAGTGGAGAAAAAGCTTCCCACAAGACCGACAAGTACGCCAATCAGAATTAAAACGCCTGATATTTCCAGTGTCATTGGATATACCTTTTGCAGTACAAACATATTGCTCATGAAGGTACCGCCCAGTGTGTCAAATACATACTGATAGCCAAAGATCGTCAGCAGTACAGGGACAAGACTTCCCAGTAAGCCAATGAACACACCCTCCAGCATCATTGGAAATTTGATTGCCCAGTTACTGGCACCGACAAAACGCATAATGGCAATTTCCTGTTTTCTCGTATAAATGGACATCTTGATTTTATTAGAGATCAGGAAAACTGCAATTACAATCAGGAAGACGATGAACAGCATACCACCCTCCCGAATTTTCTCAAAGGTGGAAATCATGCTGCTGGTGGAGTCACCGCCATATTCCGCAGATACGATTCCCTTCATTTCCTTGATCAAATCCGCAGTTTTTTGGATGTCCTTTCCGTTTTTCACCTCAATCAGAAAGGTGTCGCGAATCGGCGTGGCTTTTCCCTCATACATATCAAACATGGAGGAATCCTCCTGAAATTCCGCTTTGTAATTTTCCAGCTCTTCTTTTCCGGTGGAAAGGGTCACATGCTTAACGGTATCCATCTGTTCGATTGCATGCAGCAGCTGCTGCTTTTGCTTATCCTTTACAATGGTATCAATACTTGCCCGTATGGTAACCTGCTCTTCAATATGCTTCGTAAAGCTGTTCAGATTGCTCGTTAACAGCATGAATACCGATATCAGAATCAGGGTTATCGCTACTGCAACCGATGCGGAAAATGTCAGGCCAAAATGCCGGACGATATTTTTATAGGTCATTTTTAGATGGAATTTAATATATCTGTAAAGTTTTTTCATAGGCTCATCACTCATATTTCTCTTACCTAATAATGATACCCTAGCAAAAGTGGAATGTAAAGCAGTTTAAGAATTTGTAAGATTTGAAATTTCTTCATATGGAAAGGAGGTATTCCTTCCGCATGTGCTCAGGTGGTGAAAAAAGTATGGTAAATCCAAGCTGACAGGCTGATCATCCGCGATACAGCCCAAGATTGGAAGACCACTCAGCTGTTCTATTACGGCTTTATTATCCAGATGCAAAGAGCTGGCGGCATCAAAGTGATTCAGCAGAAAACCGGCAACCGGAAGCTGCAAGGACCGCGCATAGCCGGCTGTCAGAACACAGGCATTGATGGCACCCAACCCGGCATCTGCTACAATGACGATTGGAAAGCCGCTCATACGTATGACATCATGCAGCATGATCGCATCCTTATGCAGCTGCAAAGGACATACGATTCCACCGCACCCTTCTATTATGAGAAAATCATGGGATGCCTTCATTTTCTGCAAATCCTGTGCAATCACAGACAGCTGCATAGGCTGCTGTTCCCAAACCGCTGCCAGATGCGGGGAAACACGGGAATGATAGGTATAGGATACGCAGCAGTCACGGGGATTCGCCTTACTGATTTTTAAAACCGTGTGCAAATCCTCGGCTATCCAGCGGTTGCCTTGCCGAAAAGCATCACTTGCCGCCGCCTTGTAATAGCCCGCACAGATATTGTTTGCAAGCAGCTGTTTGAGCAGTCCTGCACTCACATAGGTCTTTCCGGCATCTGTGGCAGTCGCGGTGATAAAGACTCCCTTGTTCATACTGCGGCCACCGTTTTCCCCAGCTGTTTCAGCATTTCCAAATCATCCGCTGTCTGAACGCCTGCAGTTGTCAGCATATCTCCGCTGATCATGGCATTCACACCACATTCCAGCAGGCGCTTTCCCTTATCCTGTATCAATCCCCGTCCCCCCGCCAGACGCAGAAAGGCACGTGGATGGAGAAATCGAAAGATAGCAACAGAGCGTTCCATATCCGTTTCCTGCAGCACCGGCTGATTTTGCAAGGGCGTACCGGGAATAGGGGTCAGAAAATTGAGAGGAATGGATGTCACCTGCAGTGCTTGCAGCTCCAACGCAAGATCAATGCGATCTTCCCAGCTCTCTCCCATTCCAAGAATCCCGCCGCTGCAAATTTCCAGCCCGGCCTGTTTTGCTGATTTCAGGGTACGGATTTTATCATCGTAGGTATGGGTCGTACAGATGGATGGAAAAAACGCTCTGCTTGTTTCCAGATTATTATGGTAGCGCGTCAGCCCTGCTGCTTTCAGCCGTTTGAAATCTGCATATGTGAGCAGCCCATGCGATGCGCATAGAGCCAGATTGGTGTGCATGTGCAGCCTACGATATATATGCTCCAGCTTCAGCAGCTCCTCTTCGGTAGGGCGCCGTCCACTGGTCACGATGGAATAGCGGCGAATACCTTCCCCTTCGCGTCTTATGGCATCCTGTAAAATGGTTTCTTCAAGCAATAGACCATGCTTGCGAGCTGCATGCTGTGTATGCCTAGATTGAGCGCAAAAACGACAGTTTTCCGAACAGGCTCCACTTTTCCCATTGATAATACAGCAAAGATCTACCTGATTCTGACAGAAATATGCACGAATCTCATTCGCTGCACTGCTTAGCTCCTGCAGTTCCGCATCCACCAGCTGCAAAGCCTCCTGCCGGGTAAGCATTCCTCCCTGCAGAACCTTATTTTTGTATTTGCTTAGCATAGACACCCTCCCGCTTTATTCCATGGCGTACAGACACGGGAAAACGCAATGCCGCATAAGCCGCAAGGACGCTGAACATGATATCGCCCGGCAAATCCAGAGGAAAGCAGGATAACAGCAGAAGATAAAATGAAATCTCTGTTCCCGTGTAATAGTTTAAGAGCATGTATTTATATGCCAGGCCGATGCCATAGGTTGCCAAAAGCCCCACCAGCGATGCCAGAAAGCATGTCCGCCAGTTTCTTTGTCCATGCTCCATAATCCAGCCACTGCAAAATGCTGTGACGATAAAGCCAAGCAAAAAGCCAAAGCTGGGACGCAGAACATAGGAAATTCCACCACCTGCTGCAAATACCGGAAGACCGAGCAAGCCGATCAGCACATACAACGCAGCGGATAGGGCACCCAGACGTGCTCCCAGAAGCATGCCTGCCATCAGGACAAAGAAAAACTGAAGCGTGAAATAATCAAAATTCGGCAGGGGAATTTGCAGAAAGGCTCCAATGGCGATCAGTGCTGTGAACAGCGAGCACAAAGCCAGTTTAGCAGTTGTCATCTGCTTCATGCGGTCACCGCCTTTACAGAAACCTCACCTGAGCTGAGAATATAGGTTGTATCTTCACTTTCTACTATCAGATTTCCCACAGCATTGATATCCTTCACATATCCGCAGAGCTGCTTCCCGTTCTGCAACCACGTGATTTCTTTATGTAAAACCAGAGAGGCTTCCCGATACTGCGCAAGCACAATGCTTTGCTCTTCGCGCTGTAAGGCTAACAGCTCATTCACGATGCAGGCAATCAGCTCATTTCGATTCACCGCCTGTATGCGCAGGGATGTTGCGATCTCCTTCAACTCCTCTGGAAATGTCATTGTGGTGGTATTAAGACCAATTCCGACAACGACAGCCTCCAGTCTGCCGCTTTCAAAATCACTGATAGCCTCGCAAAGAATTCCGCATAGCTTTTTTCCCTCATAGAAGATATCATTCACCCATTTTATCTGTGTATCTGCCTGATATAGCTGCTTCAATACACGATGCACAGCAACCGCAGCATAAATGGTAATCATCGAAGCATCGGACAGCTGTTGCGGCATGCGCAGCAGTAGACTCATATAGATTCCGGTGCGTGCCGGAGAATAAAACGGTCTTCCAAATCTGCCTCTGCCCGCACATTGTTCTTCCGCAGCAACCAGTGTCAGATGCTCACTGCCATCGATAGCCATTTTTTTCAGCAGCTGATTGGTGGAATCTACCTGTTCAAAGGTATACACTGGCAGCTTTTTTTTCAGATAGACCGAGATTGCCTCAGCGGACAGCTTGTTTGAAGTCTCTGCCATCCGATAGCCCTTGCGGGGAAAGGATTCTATTTCAAACCCCTCCTCGTTCAGGGTATGAATCATTTTACATACGGCATTGCGGCTGACATGCAGTCGCTGTGCCAGCTCCTGTCCGGAAACCGGCTTTGTTCTGTTTAACTCCAGTTCTCGTATCAATTCACTACGTATCGACATCGTAACAGCTCCTTTTCTCGATACTTAGAGTATCAAACTTTTTTATATTTGTAAACCAAAATTTGAAAATTAGTTTACTTACAGAACTCCTTTTTTTCTGAAACCCTCCTTGTTTTGTATGAAGCGGCTGAAAGAAAACGCAATCATAAGGTGGTGGGAAGCAGCTTTTACAAAAAAAAGAGAGCTAGTCGTTATGAAATTAACATCGAACCTAGCTGCATCGCCATATTTACGAATAACGGGTCCCCCCATGACACCGGAGGCTTTCCAGCGAGATAGAAAAAGCTAGATCAAAATCAAATATCCTCCATAACGCTATGCTGGAAAGCCACATGAAGAACCGTGTAGTAAAATATAAGAAGAGGTGTCAAAAGCAGAAAAACAGCCTATAGCGTAAGGCTCTTACTCGATTTTGGGCAAACAAAAATAAAAGATTTCAAAATCTATTGTACTCTCCAATGGATTTGAAATCTTTTTTATAAACTACCCGAAAGTAAGAACGAGCCTATCGTAAGCTGTCACTCATTTATATCTAACGCAGCCAGAAATATTCCGGTTTCTCACGGCACGGTGCTGAGCCGCATGCATTCGGTGCATCTGCATTCCAGCCGGTACCAAATGTTAAATCTCCCGTGCGGTTAAACTGATTCAGTGCTGCGGTCATCGTCATGGAACCAACGCGAATGATTTCAACATGGCAATGCGGACCGGAGCTGTTACCGGAGCTTCCGGAATATCCCATCACCTGTCCCTGATTCACACGCTGCCCCACGCTTACCGCAACAGAGCTTAAATGATAGAACGGCATAGCATATACGACACCGTCCACTCTTGTCAAAAGCGCAACGTTGTTTCCACCGCCTGCCGGAATACCACACCAGTTATTCAAGGCACCATAGCCACAGCCCTGATATGTATGAATGATGATACCATTTGCCGGTGCAACTACCGGGATTCCTGTCGTTGAGCCGGTAGAGAAATCCATTCCCATATGACCGCCACCGCCCGGATAGGACCAGGTTCCTGCTTCATAATGCCAGCCGCTTTGCAGCGGGGCAATAAAGCTGGAGCTTTGTGCAGTACCGCCGGAAGAGCCGTTATTTGAATTATTTCCGCTATTCCCGCCGGAATTCCCATTGTTATCACTGCCGGAATTTCCAGAATCGGTATTTCCATTATCTGTATTCCCATCACCGGAATCGGTATTCCCGCTGTTGCCTGCTTCATTTCCGCCATTCTGTGGAGTATCCGGTTTTTCCGGCTTCTGCTCAGGCTCATCAAAATCAGCAGCCAGTGACAGATCCACCTTCGGCAGATTTGCCTGTGCCATCTGTGCCTCACGTTTCTGTGTAGCCAGATTTGCTTCCTTTGCGTGATAATCACTCAGCAAATCCTTTTTTACCTCATTCAGCGCTTCCACCTTGGCCTTACTGGATTTTACATCCTTCTGCTGAACAACAAGAAGCTCCTTCTGCTCCTCAACGATCTTACGATCCTGATCCAGCTTTTTCTTTTCCTTATTCAACGTTTTGATCTGATCATTTTCATACTTGTTCAGCTCGCCGACGATTTCCGTTCTCCTCAGCAGGTCCGTAAAGCTGGTCGAGCCCATCAAAAAATCGATATAATAATTACTGCCGGTATAGGCCTGCATTTCCAAAAGACGCGCACGCATCTGCTTATCGCGCTCCTTAATGCTTTCCTCTTTTTCCTTGATCTGTGCCTTTAAGTCACTGATCGAGCTCTGTGTCTGATCGATACTTGCCTGTATACTGCTGATTTCTTTTTCATAGCCTGCGATCTTCTTATTGTTGTCGGCTATCAGCTGGCTGACCTTTTCCACGTCCCCCTTAACACTGGCAATCTGACTCTTGATATCGCTGATTTCCTTATCCAGATTATCGGATTTGCTTTGCAGATACTCCTTGTATCTGCTGCACTCCTCCTGTGTTTTCGTATCCTTGATGACTGCACATTTGGCATTCATTTCACTTTCTCTTCCTTCAAAGCTCTCTGCTTTCAGAAGGCCTGCATTACTAATCAGCAATGCACCGCTGACGAACAGAGCTGCATATTTCTTTTTCATTTTCGCATACCTCCCTACCTGAACTTCAGATATGTAAGCTTATACCGCCTGTATGTATATGATAACGTAAGCACTTTAAAAAGTAAAGAAAAAACACTGCTGATTCCCGCCTGTATCAGGCTGAAAAAACAGTGTCTTTCAGACATCTTCCGAAGCGCTTTTTCACCGGGTTGAAGAATCGGATAGCTTCACCCACAGCTGCAGCCTGCAATCCTCCTGCTTGGGATGAATATAGCGCTGAATGAGAAATGCCTCACATGCATAGCCATGTCTTGGCAGCCATACCTCAAACAGATAGGCACTTGCCTTATACAATGCCTTTTGTACGAGGTCCTCAAAGCTTTCTGCCTCATATTCACAGACCGCATAGGTTCCCCTCGGCATCTGAAAGGCGGTATATCCCTCTACAGGCGCAGCTGTTTGAACAGCAGCCATATACGTAAAAGCTCCCGGAGTCTGTGAAGGTGTCAGAATATCATTTCCTTCATCCAGTGCCGCATGCTGGAGTACCTCATCCTGCTCCAACCGATCCCAGAGCGCCACCAGCATATTCTCCTTCGGATGTGCAATTTTGGCACTTTCATCCTCTTTCGTGTAGCCGCTGAACCAGAGTGCCTCCTGTTGAACTCTTAGCTGAATTTCAAGAACCATATCGTCGCAAATCAAAGGTACGCCTTCATCCACCAGCGTATATTGCATGCGCAGCTCCGGCTTGATCACATGATCCAGATGGATATCTGATGTACGATAATCTGCCGGAGATATCCCATAGCACTGTCGAAATGCTCTGGTCAAGGCACTGTGACTGGAAAATCCACAGCGCATGGCAATGTCCATGATTTTTTCGTTACCCGCCTTCAACAATCCTGCCGCCATTTTCAGCCGTACGCTGCGCAGATACTCACTGACAGTATATCCTGTCAGTCGGTAAAACAGCCGCTGATAATAAAACTTTGACAGATGTGCAATCGCTGATAGCTGCTCGATTGTCAGCTCCTCCTCATAATGCTCCTCCATATAATCCACGGTTCTCTGTATTGCTTCCCATGCCTGCATAAGCATCACCTCCACGAAGAGTATACCGCAAACACACCAGCCTTCGCTTTCCACAGAATGCTCTGTAAAGGACAATGCATCCGGCAGGAATCACTTCAAAGAAGCATGACGGGTAAAAAAGGTCTTATATCCCAGCGTTACGAAAACAACAACGGTAACAGCTGTACAGCCCAGAATCGCAAGCATGATTCCAATCTGATACTTGATTGCTGTCAAGGGAAAGGTTCCGGACAGCATCTGACCGGTCATCATACCGGGAAGTGACACGATCCCCATCGTCATCATATTGTTCATCGTCGGCAGAATGGCACTGTCAAAGGCGTCATTCACTTCATCATGAGCAGCCAGCTTCGGAGTAGCCCCAAGCATTAAAGAATTTTCAATCTTCTCACGATGATCCTGCATATTCGCACATAGACGATTGGCGCCCAATGCGATACCGGTCATGGAATTGCCAATGATCATACCGGATATCGGAATAAAATACTGCGGATTGAACCAGGGACGAACCTGCAATACCAGCAGCATAAAAACGACTGCGGTACAGAGATAGCCGATCGTCATAGAAACACCCATCAGCCGCTTTAAATCATGATTCATATCATAGCGGACTCGTTTTGCGGCATTGTAGATGGCAAAGCCCAGCATGATTACCAGCATGAGAAGTGTGAGCCACCAGCTTGGATTTTTAAATACATACAGCAGAATATAGCCCATGATTGTCAGCTGTACTGTCATTCGCGTTGTGGCGATCAGAATCATTTTCTCTCTGCGGATACCTCTTGCACGGAAGATGATGAGCAGAACCAATACGAAGATATAGGCGATAGCCAGATTAACAATGGATAGATCCATAACGGAATCATTCATATACATACCCCCTCGTATCTCCGTTTTCAATGCGCAAAAGACTTTTCGGATACTTTGCCGATACCTCTGCGGAGTGCGTTACCATAATCAGCTGGCGATTTCGCTCCGTCACAAAGCGTACAAGATTTTCGATGACGAAGCTCTCTGTTTCTTTATCCAGAGCCGAGCTTGGCTCATCCACCAGATAAACCTCAGCATCCATCAGCATCACCCTCGCCAGACAAAGCCGCTGCTTTTCTCCCCCTGACAGACGCCCGCAGCTCTCCTGCAGCTCCTTATGCAAATCCACTTTTTCCAGGTACTCCTTCAGCTTTTGCTTTGTAGCCGGAAGCCGCCCGCTCAGTCTCAAACCGATTTGCAGATTTTCCTCGATATCTCCCGGATAAATCACCGGCGTCTGCCCAAGCATGACGACCCTTCTTCGCAGCTCCATGGGATTCATTTTCTGAATGTCCTCCCCCTTGTACAAAATCGTTCCCTGCTCTGCCTCATTCAACCGGTTCAACAGACGCAGCATCGTGGTTTTTCCACTGCCACTAGGACCGGTGATGCAGGTAACGCAGCGATCCAGACACACATGCTGTATATGAAGAATATGCTTAAATGTAACATTATTCAGTTCAAACATAATTTTCGTATCCTTTCTTTACATTTTTAGAATACCATAAGTTGAAAAATACTTCCACACAAATACCATATGATATATAATAGGATAACGTGAGGGTGATACAATGCATACAAAAGGTATTCTATATACGGTCTTATCTGCTGTTTTATTCGGCATCACACCGCTGATTACCAGAGCGGTTTACGGATACGGAGCCAATTCCATGACCGTAGTATTCTATCGGTCTCTGTTTGTTATCCCCATGCTTGCCACAATCATGAAGGGCAGACATATTTCCTTTTCCATTTCTGCACGCGATCTGCGCAATACCGCCATCATCGCCATATTCGGAAGCGGATTGACGACCATTCTGCTGTTCACCTCCTATTCCTATATTGATGTCGGCTGTGCCACGACACTGCATTTTCTATATCCGGTATTTGTTTCCCTGCTCTGCTTTGCTGTATATCACGAATTGCTTGGCAGACGGAAGCGGATAGCTCTCTCTCTGGCAATGCTGGGGGCACTATGCTTTTTTGATGTAAGCAATGCCGGCAGCATGCTGGGTCTGTTGCTGGCAGCAGGCTCGGCACTTACCTATGCCTTTTACATGGTACAGCTGGAGAAAACACGGCTTTCTCATCAGAACGCTTATAAGATATCCTTTTATCTTGCCGTCTTTATCTTGCTTGAAACACTTGTCTATCATTTCCTGTTTTCCTCTATCCAATTTATTTTGCCATGGAATGCATACGGGCTAATTCTTCTGCTGTCGCTGGTTTCCAGCTTTCTTGCGGTTGTTCTTTTGCAGAAGGGGATTCAATACCTTGGCTCCAGTACAGCATCACTGTTTTGTCTGTTTGAACCGATCACCTCTGTTGTCTGTGGAACGCTGTTTCTGCAGGAAGCCCTGACACCGGCAAAGGTCATAGGATGCTGCATTATATTTACAGCACTGATCATCATGAGCAGAGAACAGAAGAAAGCTCCTACCTCTTAAGTTTTCTTAAAATTTACTCGATTTTGCATGATGATATGGGAATCGGTAAAAACTATGATATAATGAAAACAGAAAAACAGCTTAATTATGAAGGAGTCCCATGGAACCATTGAACCTTGCCAGTATAGCAGAAATCGGCGGTAAATACACATCGCATCGAAGTGAAATCATTTCCTACATACTTATCGCCTTGTGTGCAGTAGCTTTTTTATACCTGATTATTCATCAGATTCGCTCACACAAATGAATCACGTTGTCAATCGTGCACGCATTCCCTGTATGTGAATGCGTTTTTATGCTGTAGAATCCTATGGGTATCCTTGTATGCAGCTGCTTATAAAAATACTTCCCTTTGGTAACGATGTACTTTTTCCTTTTAAAGAACTTCCCCAGTATTATTATAAGAAGCCTTTTTCATTCACTTTATAGAAATAAGCATAGAAAAACAGTGATTCGGATTCCTCTTCCTCACTGCTTCCTCATCCTTCATGTATACAGATTCTAAACCTGAATCTGGACGTGATATGCTTTCATCCAGTAATTCACCTGCAGCAGGTATGCAATCGTCTGCGGTGTATTCATAAGCTGTCCATACCATGGAATCGAACGGTCCTCATGCAGCAGCTCCTGCAGCTTTTCCTTTTTTACGATTTGCAGCAGGGGCTCATTTCCCTGTGCAAGCAGCTCCTCCATCTGTTTACTGACAAGCTCACGATATTTCGGATGCCAGGTCTTCGGATACGGGCTCTTCTTCCGCCAGAGCACCTCGTCCGGAAGAAGACCCTTGACCGCCTCCCGCAGCAGTCCCTTTTCATAGCCCTGATAATCCTTGTACTCCCAGGGAACGCTGTACATATATTCCGCAATGCGCATATCGCAGAAGGGCACCCGCACCTCCAGAGAATTGTACATGGACATACGGTCTTTTCGATCCAGCAGCGTCTGCATGAACCATTTCATGTTCAAATTGACCATTTCACGCAGACGCCTTTCTTCCTTAGTCCGTCCGCACAGGATATCACTTTGCTTCAGTGTCTCCTGATAACGCTGATCGACATAGGTGATGCCGTTGATCTGTTCCGCAAGCTCCTCATTCAGAAAACTCATACGATACTTTGTGGATTGTGCCCATGGGAAGCCATAGGTGGCACGAATCTTCGGATCACGATACCACGGATACCCACCGAATATCTCATCCGCACACTCTCCGGATAAGGCAACCGTACAGTATTTACGGATTTCACTGCAAAACAGCAGCAGGGAGCTGTCCACATCTGCCATTCCCGGTAAATCCCTGGCATCCACTGCCGTATACAGAGCATCCACCAAATCCTCAGTTTTCAGGATAATATTGTGATGCTCACTTTGCAGATAGCTCTGCATAACCTCAATATAATGCTGATCAGAATTGGGCTGGAATTTCGTTGAGTGGAAGTATTTCTCATTATCCTCATAGTTTACCGAAAAGGTATGCAGCGTTTTCCCCTGCTTTCTGAACTCCTTAGCTGCTATTGCTGATATGATACTGGAATCCAGACCTCCTGAGAGAAACGTTGCAACATCCACATCGGCGATCAGCTGCCGCCGTATGGAATCTGTCACCAGATCATGTACCGTCTGTACCGTAGTCGCAAAATCATCCGGATGCTCCCTATCCTGTAAATGGAAATAGGTTGTGAGCCGCATTCCCTTATGATCATACCACGCATACTGCCCCGGCTTTATCTCCCGTATATTATGAAATACACCATAGCCCGGTGTTCTGCCCGGACCAAGCAGCATGATTTCCGCAATGCCATCCGCGTGCAGAATCGCAGGGATGTTGGGATGTGCCAGCAGTGCTTTGATCTCTGAAGCAAACAGCATTGCCCCGTCCTGCAGCGTATAAAACAGCGGCTTTACTCCCATACGATCTCTTGCCATAAACAATCTGTGCGCTTTTTTATCCCATATAGCAAAGGCAAAGATACCGTTCAACTTTTCCACCACTGCCTCCTTCCATTCTATAAAAGCCTGCAGCAGTACCTCAGTATCACTGGTTTCCTGAAATGTATATCCCTTTTCCTGCAACCTACTGCGCAGCTCCTCCGTGTTATACAGCTCCCCATTATAGACCATTACATAGCGTGAATCACTTTTCAACTGCATTGGCTGCCTTCCATGCTGCAAGTCCATAACACTCAGTCGTGCATGCAGCAGCGTTACCGCCTCATCTGTATATATATGCTGCTGATCAGGTCCTCGTCGTTTCATCGTATGCAGCATGGCTTCCACCGCCTGCTGATTTCTATACTTCGTCCGGTGCTCCCCGTCTACGATTCCTGCAATACCACACATAAGCCATCCTCCTTAAAAAAGGGGGTCCTCCCCGTTACAGAAGAACACCCTTGTTCCATAGTAGTATATGCATTTTTTTACGTTTGTTTCCTGTCATATATTTCCAGCATAGACATACCGCAGCCATTTGGATGCTGCCGCAACAGCCTCCAGAATCAGCTCCTTTTTCGTTGCCTGCTCCCCCTGCATATGGTACATGGGGAAAAACCTTGTCAAATGAAGCGGAATATCCGGATGCAAAGAGGCAAGCCAAGCCGCTTCCTCCTCGATCCGATCAACATCGTCGTGCAATCCCGGCACCATGAGCGAGGTGATTTCAACATGTGTATGCTGAACGGCCAGCTCCACATTGCGACATACGGTTGTAAAATCTCCCAGCAGTCTGCGATAGCCTTCCTCATGAAAGGCCTTCACATCAATATTCATTGCATCAACAAAGGGAAGCAGCTCAAGCAGCTTATGCTCCTGTATACAGCCATTTGTGACAATGACGTTTTTCAGCCCATGCTGGCGTGCCAGCTTGCAAACCGCAAGAACAAATTCAAAGTTGATCAGCGGCTCATTATACGTATAAGCGATGCCGATATTTCCCAGCTGCTTCTGCTGCAGAGCGATATCCACAATCTCCTGCGGCTGCAGTCGGACACAAAATGCAGCATCCTCCTGCATCGAAATCTCATAATTCTGACAGAACGGACAGCGCAGATTACAGCCCATGCTGCCGATTGAAAGGATTTGTGAGCCAGGGTGAAAACGGCGAAGTGGTTTTTTCTCAATCGGATCCAGAGCCATGGACGATATCTTCCCAAAGGAAGAGGAAACAATACTGCCGTTTCTACAGGTTCTGACACCACAAAATCCGCTTTTACCCTCCGGTATATGACAGGTATGCGGACATAGCTCACATACCGCACTCATGATGACGGACGACCTCAAAGCGTTCCAGCAAAAACGGCTCATCCGGGTCCATGCCGGCCTTGTTCAGGGCAATACTGATTTGCTGAAGCGGTGTGTCCACACCCTCCAGATCAGGCAGCAGTAAGCCCCGCCGATGCTCATCACTGACGATCACACCATAGCGCTTGACATCCAGCTCCTCCAGACTGTCAATCTGCTCAGCCTCCTTCAATACATCCACGCTGTATTCCAGATATGGGAGCTCCTTTTCCTCAACCGGCAGAAACCGCGGATCTCTGGTTCCTGCAGATATCGCATTGGATATGATTTCCTGTGCCAGATTTTCCTGTACCGGTGCGATTGTACCGATACATCCACGAAGCTCTCCGAATTTTTTCAGGGAAACAAAGACGCCACCCTGCCGGGTAAGCAGGTCTTTCGGCAGAGATTTTCGTAAAGGCAGCACCGTGCGTGACCGAATGTATACCTCCAGAGATTCCCGTGCTAGTGCGACATACGGATCCTTTTTCAATACGCTGATGATCGCCGTTGCATAGCCGACACCAAACGGCCCCTCATAGGACAAGAACTGAGAATCAATCGGATACGCCTGCAGTACACCGTATAGCATCAGGAATGCAGGAAAGCCACAGTTTGCACTGTCCTCAACAATTTGCTCGTCCATCGTCAGTAAGCGCGCATAGTCATTGCTTTTGATGATATTTACAAGCTGTTCATCAAATACAGGACCCATGGGATGAAAGCCATACGGACCATCCTCCTTCAGCTTATGAGATAAATCACCGCTGGCAATCACTGCAACATTGCGCTGCGACTCATCGATGACTCTGCGCAGACAGTTTCCAAAAGCCACCTGCGTTTCACGATCCAATCCACTGACTGAAATACGCACAAGCCGAAAATCGGTATATTCCTGCAAAATGAAATGCAGCGGCACCATGGTTCCATGGTCCAGCGTCTGCTTCTGCTCGCCCAGCGTACCGGCCGGCAAGCCCAGCGTAGCTGCCGCATGACACAGCAGATCAACAAATTCTTCATCGTACAACACCTTCATATCCACATCCTTCACACCGAAGGCTTCAAAGCTGCCAACGGCCTGCGCACCATCGGATATCTGTATATAGTCCCGATAGCTTGGGGCATGCGGAGAAAACACAATGATTGTCTGCGGCTTCGTCGATGCTATATCATGGGCAATCATGCGATAGGCATTCACTGTATTCTGAATGACACGTTCCTGTCCCTTGCCGATTTCCGGCAGGATAATCGGAGGGTGCGGAACGATATATGCTTTACTTAACATCGTATCACTTCCTTTATCTCCATTATACACATTCTCCTTCCATTTTTAAACCTTCGCCGCCAAAAGATGCGCGGGCATTGCGCTGTGCAGAGCTGCGATTCACCATGGATTTAGAAAAAAGCTTGTAATCACATCATCTAAAGGAATCTGCTGGCATATGGAACAGCAGACAGATAGCACTCCTATGTATTTTAAAGTGCTTTGCATATACATTAATCGTACTTTTATGAGCATTCGTAACGAATACTTGATAACGCTTTTATGCGAACAGTCAAAGGCAAACAAAAAAGAACCGCAGTCTAGCGATTCTTAAAGCATTTGTAATTATAAATTCTGAAGCATGATGGTACAGCCGTCTACAACGCATTTTAATGCATTTTCAGCAACATATACAGGAATTTGAAGCTCGTTACGCATCAGCTGATCCAGATTTTTCAACAGTGCCCCGCCTCCGGTAAGGACAAGTCCATGCTGAACGATATCCGCAGCCAGCTCTGGCGGTGTAACCTCCAGAATTGTTTTCGTGGCATGAACGATTTCCTGCAAACTGCTTCTTATGTAGCTTTCCACTTCATTGCTGTTAATTTCAATGGAATGCGGCAGACCGGTTTCCACATCACGTCCTGAAATGGTAATGGTTTCCGGTTCTTTAACAACCAGCGCATTCGCAATACGGCGCTTAATTTCATCGGCCGTCTGTTCTCCGATATACATTTTCTTTTGAATACGTACATTTTCCAGAATATCCTGCGTAATCTTATTTCCTGCAGTCTTGATAGAGGTAGAGCATACGATATCACCAAGAGAAAGCACCGCAATATCGCTGGTTCCTCCACCGATATCCAGCACCATATTCCCACTTGCCTTTCCGATATCCAGACCTGCACCAAGAGCGGCAATCTTCGGTTCTTCTTCCAGATATACCTTTTTTGCTCCGGCACGGTATGCACAGTCACGGATTGCATTTTTTTCTACAGAGGTGATTTTTGTCGGGTGACATATTAAAATCACGTTCTTTTTAAACATGCCCTTTAGATCACATTTCTTTAGAAAATAGTTCAGCATCATGTCGGTTGCTTCAAAGTCCGCAACCACACCATCCTTTAACGGACGGATACAAATCATGTTTTTCGGTGTACGCCCCAGCATATCTCTTGCATCAAGACCTGCTGCTATACATTTTTTTGTTGAGGCATCTACTGTAATGATGGAAGGTTCATCCACCAGGATCCCTTTGTTATCTACACAAATCAATAAATTTGTTGTTCCCAAGTCAATTCCAATTTTTCTTGCCATGTTTAACCTTCTTTCATATCCTGCATTGTCGAATTTCCAATAATAATATACCATTTCTTACCAGTAAAAGCAAAGAAACAAGAATCTTTTTGATAAATTTTTACTTTTACAAACACAACACCGCATAAATCATCCTTCTATGTATCTCAGTATGCCCGAAAACCGTTACCGCAACCTGCTTCTTTCAGTAAAAAAGGAAGAAGGAAAAGTGACAACAGAGCGTACCAGCTTAAAAATAGAAGCATACTGAAAAAAGTTTAAATACAGAGGAACAGATTCGTTAGCCGCTGCATTGCCACAGCCAATCAGGGGCATGCTGTTTTTGGATCACAGTCAGCCTCCAGACACAGCCTGTTGTACTGCCTTCCATACGAATCCTTCTGCGGTTTGGATCGGATACGGCTTCCAATGGATTGCATGCATTCGCTATTTACATTGCAGACTTTCAGCTAGGAAAGCATGGACAAAGGGGATGGATGAAATTCCTGTGCAAAAGATAAGGGGAGAGCTTCTTCATAAATCAATCAGTGCAGCTCCTTTTGATTCCGATTGCTATTCATATGCCGCTAAAAGCCGAAATGGCTTCACGCTTGATAAATCATACAGGAATACAGATGTAGGAATTTTATAGGAACCCCCTGCATTTCCATGCGCTTCCCCCTTCCATAAACGAAAAAAAGCCTTTTTTCAAAGGCTTTCTCGTTTATTATTTGTTCATTGCTTCAGAAACAGCTACAGCTACAGCTACACTGGCACCAACCATAGGGTTATTACCCATACCGATCAGACCCATCATTTCTACGTGAGCAGGAACAGAAGAGGAACCTGCAAACTGTGCATCAGAGTGCATACGTCCCATCGTATCAGTCATACCATAAGAAGCAGGACCAGCAGCCATGTTATCTGGGTGCAGGGTACGTCCGGTACCACCACCGCTTGCTACAGAGAAGTATTTCTTGCCCTGTTCGATACATTCTTTCTTGTATGTACCTGCAACCGGGTGCTGGAAACGTGTAGGGTTTGTAGAGTTACCAGTGATGGAAACATCGACACCCTCGTGGTGCATAACTGCAACACCTTCACGAACATCGTCTACACCATAGCAGTTTACAGCAGCTCTTTCTCCCTGAGAATAAGCAGTTCTGGACAGTTCTTTCAATTCTCCTGTGAAGTAATCAAACTGAGTTTCAACATATGTAAATCCATTGATACGAGAAATGATCTTTGCAGCATCTTTTCCCAGACCATTCAGGATAACGCGCAGCGGTTCTTTACGTGCCTTGTTTGCATTACGTGCAATACCGATAGCACCCTCAGCAGCAGCAAAGCTTTCGTGTCCTGCAAGGAAAGCAAAACATTTTGTTTCATCGCTCAGCAGCATAGCAGCCAGGTTACCGTGTCCGATTCCAACCTTGCGGTCATCTGCAACGGATCCAGGAATACAGAAGCTCTGCAGACCTTCACCCAGTGATTTTGCTACATCATATGCGCTCTTTTCGCCTTTTTTGATTGCGATTGCAGCACCAGCAATGTAAGCCCAGCAAGCGTTCTCAAAACAGATTGGCTGGATTTCCTTCACGATGTTGTATACATCAACACCTAAATCGTCACACAGTTTCTTTGCTTCTTCGATAGAAGAAATACCATATGAGTTTAAAACTTTATTGATCGTATCAATACGTCTTTCGTAACTTTCAAATAATGCCATGATTTTTCCTCCTATTCGTGTCGCGGGTCGATGTACTTAACAGCATCTGCGTAACGACCGTATGTTTTCTTAGCGTTGTTTAAAGCTTCTTCAGCGTTTACACCCTTCTTGACAGCATCCATGAAGACACCCATGTTTACATATTCGTAACCGATGATTTCTCCGTTTTCGTCAAGACCCATTTTCAGAATATATCCTTCTGCAAGATCCAGGTAACGAGGTCCCTTTACCTTGGTAGAGTAAACTGTACCAACCTGAGAACGTGTACCCTTACCTAAGTCTTCCAGACCAGCTCCTACAGGAAGTCCGTTTTCAGAGAATGCAGACTGTGTACGTCCATAGACGATCTGTAAGAACAGTTCACGCATAGCAGTGTTGATTGCATCGCAAACAAGGTCTGTATTAACTGCTTCCAGCAGTGTCTTTCCTACGATTGCTTCACTTGCCATTGCAGCAGAGTGAGTCATACCGGAGCATCCGATTGTTTCGATCAGAGCTTCCTCAATAATACCTTCTTTTACGTTTAATGTCAGTTTGCAGGCACCCTGCTGAGGAGCACACCAACCAATACCGTGTGTCAAACCAGAGATGTCTTTGATTTCTCTTGAATAAACCCATTTTCCTTCTTCAGGAATAGGTGCACATCCATGGCTCGCACCACACTTTACAGTGCACATGTTTTCAACTTCTTTTGAATAAATCATGTCATTTCTCCTTTCTCATAATCCATGATAGATTTACCTTTATGCCACCTTCCCCTTCAGGAAAGCTGTAGCTGTTTCTGCAATGTCATCTCCTCTATTAAACAACATTTGCAAGTGCGGATATGTACCGTTTTCTTATTCGTGCAATATTTCACAAGAAATCGTTACCCACTATTTTATTGTAATTCTTTTCCATGGTTATGTCAATGCTTACCATGGTTTTTAGCCCTTAAACAAGCAAGAAAATCCAACTGCTCACAGACAGAATAAAGCAGGTATGCAGCTATATAAAACATCAAAAACAGCTCCGTTTGCGAATCGTTTGCTGTTGCGTACCTGTTTTCGGGATATGCAGAGATTCCACTGTAAACAGAAATGGTGTCCCTTCGGTACAGACTGCTTGCGAAGGCTGCCGCATTATTTGAATCAGATAAGAAAAAAAGGGACATTCATCCCTTCACTAATTCCTGTATTTGTTTTGACGCATACTGCTTAACTTCACAATTCGCAATGATAAGATCACTCAGATTTTCCATACACGCATAGCCCTCGAAGAAGCACTGATAGGGTATACTGACTCCGCCATGCGCTACGATCAGAATTTCCTTGTCCTGTGCATCTGGTAGAATCTCCCTTAAAAAGCTCTCTACCCGTTCATAGAAATGCGCGGTATCCTCACCGCCCGCAAACATGGATGCTGAGGAAAATGCCCACAAATCATCAAAGGGAACATCCTTTCGCAATGCGCCTTCCATACTACCGAAGCTTCTCTCCATCAGGCGTTCATCACACTGGATGGAAAGCCCCCACAATGCATTGATAATCTCAGCTGTTTCTCTGGCACGCTGCAGCGGTGAACAATAAATGGCATCCATAGCTACCTGCTTCAGCTGTTCTCTTGTTTTCACAGCCTGTAAGCGACCGGTCTCATTCAATGCAATATCGCTTTTCCCCTGCAGCTTTCCTCTGACATTCCAGTCAGTCTGCCCATGTCTTACAAAATATAAACCCATTTCTTTGTTATCCTTTCCGCTAGTTCAGCCCCAGCTGTTTACTGATTTCAGCAATATGCATTCCCACATGCTGCGGCTGATGCGCATCACTGGCCGTCATAATTTTAACACCATGTGCCTGTAGAATATTCAGAAATGCTTGGTTGGTACCGACATCCTCATGCAAATAACGGTAATGACAGCCGGTGTTGGTTTCCATATATACATCATGCTCCTTAGCCAGCCCTGCAAGCTTTTCATAGGTCGGCTTCAAATCATAATCCGGTTCATAATGAAAAATCTTCAGCTGATCAGGATGACCGATCTGTGTAAACAGATCACTTTCAATCATATCCTCCATAATTTCATAATACCGCCTGTAAATGGCATTTGTATCATATTTATCCCATAATATTTCCCGGGAAAACCCATTCATATCATACAGCAATCCGTCAATGGAATGAATGCTTCCAATCAGAAAATCGTAAGGATAACCTGCCAGTAACTCACGAAGAAATTCCTTATCCTGTGGAGCATAGCACACCTCAAGACCGAAACGAACCTCAATCGGAAGCTCCATTTTCTTCATTTCCGCAATCAGATCAAAATAGGCCTGCAGCGACTCCAGCGTTTTCTTTTCAAACCATTCCTTCTGATAAACAGACGCCTGCTTCAGATTTTCATACATCGGTTTAAATTCCAAAAACCGATGGGTATGATCCAGAATCTGTATGGTATCCATCCCTGCCTTTACGCCGGCTTCTACATATTTCATTGCATAATCCACGGTTAGCGGACCATTCTCCAGATGCATATGTCCATCAATCACGATATCACCCCTTTTTATTTCCTACATTATACTTGCAGAAAAGCGCGATTGCAACTGATTCCCCTTGTGCATCCGATTACTGCGCCATAAAGCCCTCCGGTTTTCGCGGAAAGGAAATGAGTGGATTATCCATCGGCTCCACCACATCCTCCTCTTTATAGCAGGTGCAATCCTGACTCATACCCGTCAGGCCTGCGTCCTGCAAAGAACAGATCAGCTCTGTATAAGCAAGAATATCCTTATAGGATGTACGGATATTACCATCGCTGTCCTGTAAAAGGGATACCCGGATCTTATTTTCAAACTGTCCGTTCGCGATGGTGACAAGCATATCTCCGATACGTTTCTGCCAGCGAATAAATCCCTGAGCATTGCTTTCCTGCATAGTAAAGCCAAAACTGCGCAAATGTGCCAGAACATCGTCATTCTTGATTCTCATTCATTGATTCCTCCATTATCTTTTTACTAGCTTATGCAATTATATGTTGAAAATACAAAAAAGGTTCCTAATGAAAAATAATTGTTTGTGTGATTGTACACTACCTCCTGTGTTTTCTGTCAATATAATTCTTTCTTCCATTACTATACCGTATTTTATCCATACTTACAAGAAGGCAAAACCCTTTTCCAGCAAAACCTTCTAAATTCCTCTCATCCTTCTCATTCCCTCTGCTATAGGTATATGCTTTGTGTTATATTATAGATAGAAGATGCTATCTGTCAAAAGGTGAGGGCTTATGAAGTCCCGTGATTTTTTCAGAGCGGAAAACGACAGAATCTATTTCCTACAAAGCGGTAAGGCTTATGCGCTGCACGATTTAAAACATATAGAGGTGCTGAATCGTCCGGTATTGAAAACGGTCGGAGCCTCCATAGCAAATGCGATAGCAAATGCAATGACGAATAGCCTGGTAAATGGCAATGAGCAGGTTCATATCATCGTTCGCATCCATCTCTCAAAGGGCTATGAGGATATCCTTATGAATCAACAGGTGCTCATAAGAGGAAATCTGGATTATCACGAAATGGTGGAGCATGCCCGTAAGCTGCAAAAAAAGCTGAAGCAGTACATAGCATAAGCATATACGAAGCCACAAGCGAGTATTGAGCTTTCTTACGAATATATGGAAATAAAATATATATGCACATGGATAAAGGATATAAAAAAAAGAGGCTTCTCCTACATTGCTACAATCAAAAAATCCTCAGAAGTGGAAAAAATATAAAGCATTTGATTATGTAAATGAACTAAGTGCATTGTATTAGCTAAATGATAATGAATGATATATGAATGAACTCTTTTTCTAGAGTATTTTTCAGGTACTTGACGCCTTCGCTTTTTAATCAACAAAAGCAAAACCCCAAAGCAATATTGCCTTGGGGCATACTAGAGAGATATCATATCGTGATTCTAATTACTGTCTAACTTTTGTCCTTGACAATCGAACCACTTTAGTATGGAGACCTCTTTTTCAACAGGCTTTAAACAAACGCCTTTCACAACCTTTTCAATTTACATATGCATAGCATCCTCTTTTAAAAGCAAGGTCACCTGCGTCCGAAGCTCCTGCTATGAGCTGCACGTCTATTCCTTATCGGCAAATTGTGAATTGTACAGCTTTTCATAATAGCCCTGTTTTTCCATCAGCTCCTCATGCGTTCCCTGCTCGACGATATCACCATCGTTTATCACAAGAATCAAATCAGCAGAGCGAATGGTGGACAGACGATGCGCAATGACAAAGCTGGTTCTTCCCTCCATCACACGGTGCATCGCTTCCTGCAGCATTTTTTCCAGACGGGTGTCGACAGAGCTTGTCGCCTCATCCAGAATCAAAATCTGCGGATCCTTTAAAATGGCTCGGGCTATGGTAAGCAGCTGCTTTTCCCCCTGTGAGATATTGTTGGCTTCTTCATTGATTACGGAATGATAACCATCCGGCAGCGTACGAATGAAGTGATGAACATTCGCCATCTTCGCCGCGTGAATGATTTCATCCTTGCGGGCATCCAGACGTCCATAACGAATATTGTCGTAAATACTTCCGGAAAACAGCCAGGTATCCTGCAATACCATACCAAACATATCGCGCAGCTCTCCACGCTTCATGTCGCGGATATCCACACCATCAATGCAGATACTTCCTCCATTGACATCGTAAAAGCGCAGCAGCAGATTGATCAGTGTTGTTTTGCCGGCACCGGTAGGACCAACGATTGCCACCATCTGTCCGCTTTTCACTTCTACGTTAAGATCCTTCATCAACGGCTCCTCACCATATCCGAAACGAACATGTGAGAAGGTGACATTTCCCTTTACCTGTTCAATATGCTTAGGTGGATTCAGCTCTGCAATCTCTTCTTCCTCCTCCAGAATTTCCAAGACACGGGCAATCGCCGCAAAGGCCGATTGGATCTGTGAGGACAGGGAGGAGATCTGAGATAACGGATCATTGACCTGCCAGATATAGCGGACAAAGGCCTGCAGATTTCCAACACTCAGGTTTCCCTGTATGATTTGAATCGTTCCAACGACTGCGACTCCGCCAATGGTCAGATAGGTAACCAGAGCATTCAATGGTCCAATCGTACTGGATACAAACTGTGCGGTACATGCATTCTGTCGAAGATTTTCATTCAGGTTCCGAAATTTCTCAATAGATTCCTGCTGCTTGTTGAAGAGCAGAATCTCATTGTAGCCGGTATACAGCTCCGTTATAGCACCATTCAATGCGCCGAGTGCATCCTGCTGTGCCTTGAAGCGCTTCTGGGAGTGCCGTACGATAAAAATGGTAATCAGTAAGGACAACGGAATGATCAAAAAGGCGATGCAGGCCATGAGAACATGGATGCGAAACATCATGATCAGCGCCAGAATGATTGTTAAGACACCAGTAACCACATTGACAAAGCTTTGCTGTAGGGCGTTGCTGATCGCATCCACATCGTTTGTGATTCTGCTCAGCACATCACCGAACTGATGGCTGTCAAAGTAGCGTACCGGTAAGCGGCGAATCTTGCTTTGCAGCGCATTTCTTAAATCCTGCATGGCATGCTGAATAGCATTTGTCAGCCAGATAACCGCAAATACCTGAGACAGGGTCTTCGCCAGATAGATAAATGCCAGCATCAGCATGATTTTCGTTATCTCATCAAAATTTACCTGGAGCTTTCCTATGCTTTCGGCGAGTGATAAATCGCTTGCCAGCTGTGTGGTAATCATCCCCTCCACACTTGGCGCACTGACCATGGTAACCACACTGATAATAACCATGAGAACTGCACCTGCAAATTCCCATTTATAAGGAGAGATGAATGGTTTCAGACCGGAAACGATCCGCTTACATGATGACAGCTTTTTATTCATGAGCCAGTTCCTCCTCACTTAGCTGAGACAATGCGATTTCTTTATAGATTTCACAGTTCTTCAGCAGTTCCCGGTGAGTTCCGGTACCGATGACGTTTCCTTCATTCAAAACAACGATACGGTCTGCTTCCATAATGCTGGAAATGCGCTGTGCGACAACCATGACGATGGCATCACCGGTTTCTTTTTTCAGCTCTTTGCGCAATGTCGCATCAGTTTTAAAATCCAGTGCGGAAAAGGAATCGTCAAACACATAGATATCCGGCTTGCGCACCAGTGCACGGGCAATGGAAAGACGCTGCTTCTGACCGCCGGAAACATTGGTTGCTCCCTCGGTGATTTCTTCCTCAAAGCCATGCTCCTTTTCCATGATGAAGTCATATGCCTGTGCGGTTTTTGCTGCCTGGATAACCTCTTCGATGGTTGCATCCGGTTTTCCAAAGCGGATATTGTCCGCAATCGTGCCATTGAATAAAAAGGCTTTCTGCGGTATCACACCAAGGCGGGAGCGCAGCTCAAACAGATCGTAATCGCGAATATCCACACCGTCGATCCGAATGCTTCCCTCACTGACATCGTAAAACCGCGGTATCAGATTGACCAGTGTACTTTTTCCAGACCCTGTACTTCCGATAAAGGCAATCGTTTCGCCCTTTTTCGCGGTAAAGCTGACATCCTTTAATACGGGCTCTTCGCCATCCGGATAGACAAAGGTCACATGCTCAAAGCTGATTGTTCCCTCCTGGCTTCCCTCCTTGCGTTTTCCATCATTGTGCACCAGCGGCACGGTATCGAATACCGCTTCAATACGCTTGGCACTGACCTCTGCACGAGGATACATCATAAAAACTGTACAAAACAGCATGATGGAGAACATGGCATGAAACAGATAATCCATGAAGGCGACCAGCTGACCAAGCGGCAAATCGCCTCCCTGAATCAGCAAAGCAGCCACCCAGTAAATACACAAGCCTGCTACATTCATAAGCAGGAAGAAAATCGGTGAGGTCATCATCATCAGCTTAAACAGCTTTTTGGAGTAGTCGGTGAATTTTCCGTTTGTATCATCAAAGCGCCGTTGTTCATATGCATCGTTATCGAATGCACGAATAACGCGGATTCCACTCAGATTTTCACGGGAAATCCGGTTCAGGCTGTCTAAGGATGCCTGCTGATTTTCGGAAATCGGTTTACTGATTTTCGCAACCACAAAGACTCCGATGATAATCAGCGGAATGGTCGCAACAATGATACCGCTCAAAGGCAGTGATGCTCTTGCCGTCATGATAATGCTTGCAACGAACATGATTGGCGTCATCAATGCGGTACGAAGCAGCACATTGACAAACATCTGAATTTGAAAAGCATCATTGTTGGTACGGGTAATCATGGAAGAAATCCCGAACCTGTTAAATTCATACGCAGTAAATCGCTGCGCATGATCAAAGATATCATTTCGGATATCCCTGGTGATTGCTGTAGATATCTTTGCACAGCAATACCCGAGGAGGATTGTCATGCTGACTCCAATCAGTGAAATCAGCAGTACGACAAATCCCATGCGGATAATATAGTCCGTATCGGCATTCATAACACCGACATCGATCATATCCGCAATAATGGTCGGGATTCCAAGTTCCACCAATGCAAATCCGAAAACGGAGATGACATTGATGATGAATAGTTTTTTATATCGTTTCAGATAATGCAAAATAAGCTTCAAAATATCCCTTCCTTTCTTGACGTCGTTCGTGAGCTATACTATCATAAACTATAAGGTAACCTTATAGTCAAGAGGAGAATGTGTATGAAAGAAAAGAAATATCTGACAGCGGGGCAGTTTGCGAAAATCTGCGGTGTAGAAAAGCATGTATTGTTTCATTACGATGAGATTGGACTCTTTCAGCCGATTATGATTAACGATAACGGCTATCGGTATTATTCCTATCATCAGTACGACACCTTTTCCGTCATCACCAAGCTGAAAAAAATGGGCATGCCGCTGAAGGATATCAAGGTGTTTCTGGAACAGCGCAGTCCTGCATTGTTTCTGCAGCTGCTGGAGGATAAGTTTGAGGAGGTGGACAGGGAAATCGAAAAGCTGCTGGCCTTGAAACGAATGATGGTATATATGAGGGACAGCACGCTGTTTGCGGTAACGCATGAGGAGGATGATATCGCCGTACGCCGATACCCAAAAGAGATTTTGCTATGCAGTGATGATCTGGAGAATGCCTCCAGCCGCAGCTTTGCCTCCTTCATGGAGGAATATATCAGCTTCTGCAAGGAGCATAATGTCCTGGTTCAGGAATCTGTAGGCTGTATGATTAAGACAGATAATATACGAAACAGGGATTATCTAAATTTCTCATATCTTTTTATGAAAATTGAAAAGGACATTCGTCAAAACACACATATCCGTGGGGAAGGAAGCTATTTATGCGCATGGCATAAGGGTCCTTATGATACCATCCAGAGCACCTATGAGCGGATGCTTGCATATGCCGAGCAATGTAATTTGATAATCGGTCCCTATGCCTACGAGGAATATCTGATTGCCGATATAGCACAAAAGGATCATACCCAGTATGTAACCTATATACGCATGGACTTGGTGGATTAAAAGCAGCAGGGATTGCTGTGAACATCTTTTTTTGCTCGGTATGCCCTACCTGCATAATTATGCTAATATGCTGAGATATCTATTGAAATTCCATTTGGACTGGGGTATAATACTACCAACCAGTCCCGGGTCGTTTGACCCAAGCAGGAGTAAAGTGTTCGTGCACTTTACTCCTTTTTACATAGAAGGCACCAGTCCCAGGAAA
>ERZ781275.851-NODE-851-length-27759-cov-4.640630_pt1 | contig 27759 bp, 22 predicted proteins | sample MGYA00375853_ERZ781275 | MGnify/ENA primary metagenome ERZ781275 (study PRJEB29790, sample SAMN03653691) | human gut metagenome | host: Homo sapiens | place: USA: Dallas, Texas | collected 2012-07-23 | study: EMG produced TPA metagenomics assembly of the Gut...
AACTGATTTGTTTGGTTCTTTACCAGTTTCAGCCTTAACAGCTTCTACAACAGCCGGGATACGAGTTGAACCACCAACTAAGATTACTTCGTCGATTTCTGACAAGCTCAAGCCTGCGTCAGAAAGAGCACGGCGAACTGGTTCTTTAGTGCGCTCTACCAAGTCACGAGTCAAATCGTCGAATTTGGCACGAGTCAGAGTCATTTCCAAGTGGAGAGGTCCAGCATCACCAGCTGTGATAAACGGCAAGCTGATTTGAGTTGAAGTCACACCTGAAAGGTCTTTCTTAGCCTTTTCAGCTGCATCTTTCAAACGTTGAAGCGCCATCTTGTCGTTTGACAAGTCGATGCCGTTCTCTTTCTTGAACTCAGCCACCATGTGGTCGATAATCTTTTGGTCGAAGTCGTCACCACCGAGTTTGTTGTCACCAGCAGTTGCCAATACATCAAAGACACCATCACCCAACTCAAGGATTGAAACGTCAAAGGTACCGCCACCCAAGTCAAAGACCAAGATCTTTTCTTCTTTATCTTGTTTATCAAGACCGTAAGCAAGGGCTGCTGCAGTTGGTTCGTTGACGATACGTTCTACTTCAAGACCAGCGATTTTACCAGCGTCTTTAGTCGCTTGACGCTGTGCATCGTTAAAGTAAGCTGGAACTGTGATAACCGCTTTGCTTACTTTTTCACCAAGGTACTCTTCTGCATAGCCTTTCAAGTATTGCAGAATCATAGCTGAGATTTCTTGCGGAGTGTATTCTTTGCCATTGGCAGCTACTTTTTCAGATGTTCCCATTTTTGATTTAATAGAAATGATTGTATCTGGATTTGTTACTGCTTGACGTTTTGCCGCATCACCAACGATGATTTCACCATTTTTGAATGACACTACAGATGGTGTTGTACGATTTCCTTCTGGGTTTGCAATGATTTTGCTTTCAGTTCCTTCAAGAACTGCAACTGCTGAGTTTGTTGTACCTAAGTCAATACCGATAATTTTAGACATATTTTTACCTCTTTTTGCTTTAATTTTCTTTTTGATACTCTTCTTAGGTGGCGGCGCCGTCAGAGCTTGAATTTATCAATCTCTTTGACTAAACTTTGAGCCTAAGGTCTCAAAGTTTGCGTGAATAGCGCCACGGCGAAGAGTATCGTCTTTGGTTCGCTTCGCTCACTATTGCAAAGCTGAACATTTTTTTATCTTTCTTCATAGTTTATTGTCTTTTCGGACAAGATTTTTCAAGTTTTCTAGCCTAGTTATAGACCACTACCATTGCTGGGCGCAGGATCCGATCATGAAGTTTGTAGCCTTTTTGGAAGACCTGCGCAATAGTGTCAGCTGGGTGCTCATCGTCAGCTGGAACGGTTTGAATGGCCATATGATAGTTATGGTCAAAAGCTCCGTCAGCTGGGATTTCTTCGATACCCTCTTCTTTGAGAGCATGAATCAAACTTTCCTGCACCATTTCCAGTCCTTTTTTGACATCATCTGTCAGCCCTTCAACTGCAAGTGCGCGCTCCAGATTATCTATCGAAGGCAAGATAGCTTTTGCCAGGTCCTGGCTGCGGTATCTTTGCAGCTGCTGGCGTTCTTCATTTGCTCGGCGCTGGATGTTCTGCATTTCTGCATGAGCACGGAGATATTTGTTTTCAAAATCTTCTGCCCGCTCATTAGCTAGTTCTAACTCTGATTTTTCAGGGCTTGCTGATTCAGCTTGTTCAGCTGTTTCTACAGCTTCCTCTTTTACTTCCACATCTTCTGGATGTTCTTCTTGTTTATGTTTTGCCACAAGGCACCTCCTTTTTAGGAATATTTATACTATATTTAATGGACTTCATAGTGATTGCTGCTCAGATAGCGGTAGAAGTCGGTCAGTTTCATGGTCAGCACTCGGTTGACGACATTCATCTGACTGATCAGCCGTTGATAGTCAAGATTGACCGGACCAACAACTGCCAGAACTCCAAATCCTCGATAAGGAATCAGGAATTTGCTGGAAATCAGTGTCAAATCAGCTAAACAGCTTTCTCTACTGTCTGCCACGCGCACGCTTTGCATCTGATCTTCGGCCAAACTGTCGCGAATCTCAAAGGCTACTTTCTGCGGGTCATCAAAAAACTGATAAGCTGACAGATCTGAAAATTCCAAGAGCTGAACCTTGCCAGACAGAATCACATTTTCCTTGAAAATATCACCAAAGATATGCTCAAAGAGCTGGATGACATTGTCCGTCGTGGTGAAATAGCGCTGGATAATCTGCGGAATTTCCGTCCGAATCTTGTAATGGATATCCAGCACTGTCTGTCCCAAGAACCGCTCCCTTACTAAACCTTTAAGCCTATCCAGATCTTCTTTTAAGAAGTTACGCGGAATCATAAACTGACTGGTAATGGTATTGGACTCATCCAAGGTGAAGACCGCCAGAGCCGTGTGCTGACTGAGCACAACGATATCAAATGCTGTCAAGCGTTGCCGACTGGGTTCTACATCCAGTGCAACAACTGTGCATCCACTGAGCTTGGTCAAAAGATCTGCTGCCTGTTGAAGAATGTCCTCCAAGTTGAAAAACTCATGATCAAAGGCTTTGATAACCTCATAAAGTTCATTCTCAGCGAGACGATCAAAGGACAGAGAATGCTTGACAAAGTACTGAAAACCAGCCACGCTAGGCTTACGGCCGCTGGACGTATGCGCCTTTTCCAGAAGCCCCTGCTTTTCCAAAGCCGCCATATCGTTTCGGATGGTGGCACTGCTGGAATTGATAGAATCCTGCAGGGCTTTGGAGCCTACCGGCTCGTGGGTCTTGGTAAAGATATCAATAATTAAATTCAAAATCTCATTTTGACGCTCCGTGACCACGGCATCACCTCCAATCAAGATTCTGCTGTCGATTAGCACTCAACAACCTCGAGTGCTAACTCATGATTCTATTATACACTCTTCTACTCCAAAGTCAAGACAAAAACTCAAAAAATTAGCACTCTTTTTATCAGAGTGCTAAAAATCAGTCTAGCGACCTAGATTAGTCGTCCAAGATTTGCAAACGGCGCATCAAATAGAAAGAAATTCCTGCAAAAAGAAGCAACCAAACTACAAGAGCCAAAAATTCTCCGCTCCATAAATGGAAATGAGACCAATCTTTCATATAACTAGTAAAGAGGCCCATAAAGCTATAACGCAGCACCTTAAATAAATCCTCGCTCATATTTGAAAACATAGGGATAAATGCCGCCAAGAGCATGGCTGGAACACTAAGGGATTGTGCCATGACTTGATTTTTACAAAACAAGCCAACCATTAAAAAGAAGAAAATTAAGACCAGCATGGTCAATAAGAGAACCAAACCATAGCTGAATACCTGATTAGAAAGCTTAGCTCCTACCAAAATTGGAGTAATGACGATATAAAAAATCCCAATAATCGCTGGCCAGATTAAGGCAGAAAGAATGTATTGACCAGCTGTCACACCAGCCAAGCGTAAACTTTGCAAATTATGTTTTTCTCTCTCCTCAGCTAGGATGATGATAATAGGTGTTCCAACAGACATGGCTAGAGAAAAAGGCAGAGAGATAGTAAGCAACATAGTAGCTAGTTTTTCCGCTCCAATTTCCTTACCAGCTCCATTCAAAGAAAAAATAAATTTATAGAGAAAAATGAGGAAAATTGGCATGAAAACCTGCAATAGAATACTTTTATTAGCTAGCGTCACTTGACCTCTCAGCCAAATCATACCTTTTAATTTATTAGACATTTAAGGTACCTCCTGTCAACGTGATGAAAACATCTTCCAAAGTTGGTTCGCAGGAATGAATACTGATAACATTGGCCAAATCCATGCCTCCTTGCAGTTCTTCAAAAGCCACCGTCTTAGTCGTCAAATCTTCATATTCTAAACGAACCTTCTTATCTGTATTATACTTTTGGATTATCTCATGTGGACTGCCTACTTCGACTAGTTTTCCTTTACTTAGCAAGGCCAAGCGATCACACAAGAGGGTAGCTTCCTGCATATCATGGGTCGTCAGAAAAATAGTTGTCCCCTGCTCTTTTAGTTCCAGCAGCAATTCGTGAATGGTGCGAGAGGTTGACGGATCCAAGCCACTGGTCGGCTCATCCAAGAAGAGCAATTTGGGCTGATTAATCAGGGCGCGAACCAGTAGCATCCGTTGTTTCATACCCGTAGATAGTTTTTCCGCCACCTTGTTGCGACTATCATAGAGTCCCACTTTCCGGAGAAGTTCATCGACTTCTGTCATCTTAACACCAAAGAGCATAGCATAGGCCTTGAGATTCTTATAAAGTGACATCTTTTCATAAAAACCACTGCCATCGCTGACAATCCCAATCTGCTCCAGGACTTCTACCTTTAAATCCTCAACCGGAGCAGACAGCACATGAGCTGTCCCATCATCTGCAGACAGCTGACCAGTCAAGATATTGATAGTCGTCGTTTTACCAGATCCAGATGGTCCTAGGAAGCCAAAAATTTCTCCCTCTCGGATGGAAAAATCGATTCCTGCCAAGGCTTCTTGTTCCTTGAATTTCTTTTTCAAGCCTTGCACTTCAATAATGGTCTTTTTCATTGTTTTCCTCGCTTTCATAACAGTATTTAACAAAACTGCAATCAGTCTTTCAGTTCCTGCCTCATTTTCCAAAAACGCAAGGCAATATGGACCAGTTGGCAGAACAGAATGAGCAATATGACACAGTCTATTGCTAAGATTGATTTGAATAATAGACTTGCTTTCAAACTTTTCCGAGAAATATCTAGAATGAGATAGGTAGTGACACACAAAACCATGATAGCCGGCAAAAATCGCCATACAAGCAAACGTTTGACCATTTCTAGCTTAGACCAAGCATCATTATAGATCTCGAGGTCACTTTCTGCATCAAGCTGAGAAACCGGCTTGCGGAAATAAGAAAATTGATTAAAGTTTGTAATATGCTCCCAGCCACAATCCTCAAACAGTTGATAATAGGATTCTTGCTCCGCCTTCTTCATGGGGCGAAAATCCAATTGATAGGCCATTTCCTGAGGTGGACAGGCTTCAAATGTATAACGAACCGCAACAAGAAAGGGAGAATAACTTACTTTCTTCAATCTCCAGCCCTGGCTGTGCATTTTTTTAAAATAAGCTGCTTCTCTGTCATAGTCTGCAATGGTAAAGATTTTATAGACAATCTTCTTTTCCATCAAACTTCCTCCTTACTATTGCGGTAAAGGCGCTCAATCCGCTGGATTTCCAACTCTAAAATCTGTCTTCCAAGCTCTGTGATAGAATAGAGTTTTCTCTTTTCTTCCTCGCGAACAAAGGCAATCAGACCATCTTTTTCCATCTTTGCCAAGGTTCCATACATGGTCCCTGGGCTGATAGATAGCTGTCCTTCTGTCAATTGCTTGACTTTTTGAGTAATACTGTAGCCATGCCTTTCTTTCTGAAGACAGAAGAGGATATAAAAACCTGTCTCTGTCATTGGCACATAGACTCTCCTAAGTTTTTCTGTCAATCCACTCATCTTTTTATCTCACTTTCACCTCGATATATCGAACCTTGATATAAATATTATATCGCAGTCCGATATAGTTGTCAAGGATTTATAAATATTTTTTACAGAAAGTGGTTCGTTTTTGTATCTCTATGTTTGTTGCTAAAGCTGCTTTAATCAGAAGCTAAAAGGATTAGAAATCTAAATCAGCATAAAAAAAGCCAGGAACACCTGACTTACTTGTTTATTTTCCCGCTGCCTTAAGCAGGGCGATATATTCTTCTAGAACCAGATTATGCTTCTGCATATACTGGGCATTCTCCACACCGACATAGCGGTAATGCCAGTTCTCAAAATCAACTCCAGTAATATCACTCTTGCCATCCGGATAGCGAAGGACAAAGCCATACTGCGGAGCTAGTTGGGCAATTTTGGCTGCCAATTCATCCTCCTGACCTTCTGGAGCGCTCATATCAATAGCCAAGCCCGTTTGATGCTCACTGGCTCCTGGAAGTTGCACCTGCTTCAGCACGATGCTGACTGCTTCTTCATTTGACAAGCCTTTGGCGACTTCCCCAGCAACTTTTTCGTTATAGAGTTCCTCCTGCTCAGCTCGGCTGCGATAGCCAGAGATTAGAGTTTCTTCAGGAGCTATCGCCTGGGCTGCAGCTAGGAATTGCCGAGTATTTTCAGCAATGCGGCTGTCCACCTGGATCTCTCCAATCTGAGTCAGATCAGGTGTTTTTTCATCTTGCTGGTTGTCACGATTGACCAATATCAAATTCCAGTCAGTAGAAGAAACCTTTGGCAAATCAGACTGCGAGCTCTCTGAGCCAGAAGAGCCTTTCGTGGCAGAACTACTCGACGAACCCGAAAACTGAATCTTTGCAAGCAGATCTTGTAACAAGGACGGACGGAAATAAATCGCCGTTCCTCCAGCTGCCAGACACAAGATGATTAACAACAAAAGCATTAACCCAATCTTCTTAGACTTCGATTTTCTCTTTTCTTTGCGATGTTTAGCGCGCTTCAACTTCTTCCTCCATTACTTTGGCACCGGCCTCTCGATAAGACATGTCTCCGACGCAAGTTACTGTGAATTTACCGTCTTCATAGTCTACAACCGTCACACTGCCATTGTCCAAACCATGAGGCCGAGTTCGATTGATTAGATAGACAAAGGTTCCGATGGTCATGCCGTGGCTGACTACAAGAGCATTGCCACCGCCAGCAGCTTCCAGCTCCTCAGCTATGGCTGAAAAACCTTCCCAGATTCGGCCGCTAAGCTTTTCCCAGTTTTCCGCCCAGCCAGCTGTATCGACTTCTACAAGACCTTCTGCCAACTCAGCATAGCTAAGTTGATGAACATGCTCAATATTGAAAACCCGAGGCATCACACCCATAAAGAGTTCCCCATCATAACCACCATCAAAACTGCCAAAACACCATTCACGAATCCGCTTATCAAAGGTATAAGGAATCTGATCTGTCAGACCCAGCTCCTCTAGAATAATGCCCATGGTCTGAATAGTCCGGCCGCTGTCGCTGGAGCGAGCCAATTTGAAATCAAGCCCAGCTTCTCTCAAGCCAATGCCCAACTCATGAATGCCACGTTCCCCAACTTCAGTCAATGGGGTATCAGACCAGCCTTGAGCCCGGCCGATAGTATTAAACATGGTTTTGCCATGACGAACCAAGTATAATCTTGTTTTTGCCATTTCATTTCCTCCGTTGTTCTTTTCATATTATACCATTTTATGAAGAAATTGGCGCCATCTGGCTTTCAAAGCAAAAAGCAGGAGTCTCAAAACTCCTGCTCATTCTTGATTTTCTCGATCCAATATGGCTGCACCAACCTGACGGTAAGACACATCACCCAAGGCCTGGATGCTAAAGCGACCATCTTCATACTCCAGCACTGTGACACTGCCATTTTCGACATTAGGATTTTTCGTGATATTCTCATCAACCAGATAAGCCAAAGTACCAATGGTCATACTGTGGCTGACGACCAGAGCATTGCCACCGCCTGAGGACTCCACCTCTCTAGCAATGGCTTCAAATCCTTCTAAAATCCGACCGCTAAGCTTATCCCAAGGCTCAGCCCAGCCAGCTGTATCCACTTCTACCAAGCCATTCGCCAAATCGGGCCAACTGAGTTCTTTGTAATTATCCGTCTTAAGAACACGTGGGATAACGCCATGAAAAAGCTCACCCCCATAAGCACCATCAAAACTGCCAAAGCACCATTCCCTGATGCGCTTGTCATAGCGATAGGGAATCTGGCCAGTCAGGCCCAGCTCCTCTAGGATAATCCCCATGGTCTGAATGGTCCGGCCGCTATCACTGGAAAAAGCCTTGACAAAAGGCAAACCCGACTCTCGCAATCCGATGCCCAGCTCACGAATACCGCGCTCGCCTTTAGCAGTTAGCGGGGTATCAGACCAGCCCTGAGCCCGGCCAATAGTATTGAACATGGTCTTGCCATGACGGATAACATAGAGTCTTGTTTTTGACATAGTTTACCTCTTTTATTTTTTCTTTGTTTATTATAGTATAGGCCTTCGGATTCTTTAGGATAAAGAAGAGGGAGAACACGCTTCCTCTTCTCGATAGACAGCGGCTCACCGTGAAGTCAGCATCTAATCAACTATAGAGACTTAATATGAACTTTGACGGCACTGACACACCCAAGAATAATGTACAGATAATGGAGCCAATAATTAAGACCAAACTGTCCGGATAAAGCGGCTTTATTAATAGCGATAATGGCTTGCAAAATATTGCCTTCCCCTTGATAAAAAGAATTAGCATAGCCGATTTGAACAGCTACAAAACTCATCGCTAAAGTAAAAAAGAAACTCACTACAATTCCCAACACAGAAATGCCTTTGACAAACTTTTCATAGCAAGCAATGCTAAATAGCAGTGTAAAACCTGATATGAAGCCCATGGCCAGGGATGCACCTGTCAGAAAGAAGACAAGACATGCACCAAGCAAGCTCGTAAAGAATGCTCCGAGAACACCCAGAAAATAATGTATTTTCTGCGGATTTTGATGAGGAAGGGAGCGCTTTGTCACCTTATCCTGTGAGATCGAAACCATCCGCTCATAGCTAGATGGCGTGAGAAAGAGCCAATCTCCTTTGAACTGATACAGGTCGACCTCTCCGGTTTCACCGGTTTTCTCACAGGCGCTAACCAGCCCTTGTTCCTTAAAGTAGCGGGTGCAGTCTTCGATAGCCTCCTCCAAAATATCCGGCAGCAAATCCCGATCCTGATCAGCCAAAATCTGACAGGCTAGGCTGTAGCCAGCTCTCTCAAAATCAATCAAAACCTCGGAATCGTTAATCAGAGCTTCCAAGGTATCTCGACCGATATAACCTTGCTCACATCTGACCGAGAAAAAAATCGCAAATTCGTCGCCATCTGTTATGGTCTCTAGATAAAAAGCATAATCCCTTCTACGGCCATATATAATGCCGCTCTCCTTATCAAAATCCAAATCTAAATCAAGGGCCAGCTCAGCTAGCTCTCTTTTATTCATAACCTAAACAATCTCCTTATAATCCCCTATATTTCAAGCATCCAGCTAGATTCAATCCCGCAAACTCCTACTCGAAAACTGAATAGCTGTCCTTTATAATGCTTTCTTAAAAGCTGTTTCAAATCTAGCTTTTTAATTTTTAAAGCTGTGAATAGGCGCTGGAATCTGACCGCCCCGCGCGATAAAGTCAGCTGACGAAGCCTGATTGACCTTCATGACCGGAGCTGTTCCCAAGAGCCCGCCAAATTCAATCATATCGCCTTCCTTGCCCTTTGGAATAATCCGCACAGCTGTTGTCTTCTGATTGATAACGCCAATCGCTGCCTCATCCGCAATCATGGCCGCGATGGTTTCAGCCGGTGTCGCTTCTGGAATGGCAATCATATCCAAACCTACCGAGCAGATAGCTGTCATAGCTTCTAGCTTTTCTAGATTGAGCGAGCCATTTTGGACAGCCGCAATCATGCCCTCGTCTTCTGACACAGGGATGAAAGCACCAGACAGTCCGCCAACCTGATTGCAGGCCATGACACCGCCTTTTTTGACTTGATCATTTAGCAGGGCAAGCGCCGCTGTCGTGCCATGAGTACCGACTGTTTCCAAGCCCATTTCTTCCAAGACACGAGCCACTGAATCCCCGACTGCCGGCGTTGGAGCCAGACTCAAGTCAACAATCCCGAACTTGACACCCAGACGCTCGCTGGCCATCTGACCGACCAACTGACCGATACGGGTGATTTTGAAAGCTGTTTTTTTGACCGTTTCAGCGACCACGTCAAAGCTCTCACCACGGACCTTTTCCAAGGCCCGTTTGACAACACCGGGCCCAGAAACACCAACATTGATGACCACATCTGCTTCGCCGACACCGTGAAAGGCGCCTGCCATGAAAGGATTGTCTTCTACCGCATTGGCAAAGACGACTAGCTTGGCCGCCCCCATGTCAGAAAGCTGGGCCGTTTCCTTAATAATCCGCCCCATATCCGCAACGGCCGTCATATTGATGCCAGTCTTGGTTGAGCCAATATTAACAGAGGAGCATACCTTTTCCGTCTCAGCCAAAGCACGTGGAATAGAGTTAATGAGAATTTCATCGCCTTTTTGATAGCCCTTTTGAACCAAGGCCGAGAAGCCACCGATAAAGTCAACACCGATTTCCTTGGCTGCCTTGTCTAAAGCCTTGGCCAAAGGCACATAGTCTCTGCTGTCTGTTGCTGCCCCAATCAGCGAAATCGGAGTCACAGATACCCGCTTGTTGACGATGGGAATCCCGAGCTCGGCAGCAATTTCATCCCCAACTGCTACCAGGTCTTTCGCTTTGGTCGAGATTTTTTGGTAAATCTTTTCCGCCGCTCGATTAATATCTGTGTCAATGCAATCTAAGAGTGAAATGCCCATGGTGATGGTCCGAATATCAAAATTCTGCTCCTCAATCATGGCGATGGTTTCTGTTACTTGTCTAATATCCATCCTTCACTCCTTAGATATTGTACATGGCATCAAAAATGGCTGCGCTTTGAATGTTGATTTTAACGTTGAGCTCTTGACCGAAAGCTTCAAACTCATTGCGAAGGGCCGTAAAATCTTGCTTTTCATCGCTGGACACCAAGGCCATCATGGTGAAATATTCCTCCAAAACGGTTTGGGAAATATCGTCAATATTCAGCCCCAGCTCCGCAATCTTAGTGGAAACTCCGGCTACAATCCCTGTTTTATCTTTTCCGACAACGGTAATAATTGCTTTCATGCTTGGCTCCAATCATTTTTAGTTTGTCTCATTGTAGCATAAATTCGAGGATTTTGTATACTATTTCAGAAAATAAAGGCAGAAGGTTCGGATATTGCAAATAGCATTCGGAACAAGGAAGATTCTCATATGTTCAGCAATTCACCTGAGAAACTATTTTGAACATCTTTGTATGTTTTTTCTATTTTCATTTGAAAGCGCTTTCGATATTTGTTATACTAAATATAGAATATTTTGCACAAAGGAGATTTCCTAATGAACGATTCATACAAGAAGCGTCTCTATACTCAGGCCTTGAGTTTATCAGCCGCTGTATTGATGGCTGTCTTGGCTCAGGGTAAGGCCGCAGCTGACCAGCAGAACAGCACTGAGTCACAGCCAGCCGCCAATCAGATAGAGGCTGTAACTCCTGCGACAGAAGCTGCTCAAGCTGTTCCAAATCAGACAGGAGAAAAAGAACAGACTCCTGCTCCTGCAGCGGACAATCCAGCTGTCTCTGCAGCAGCTCAAATAAGAGCAGTTGCTTCTGAAGAAGCCAAGACCCAGCTGGCCGACAGTACCGTTTATATGTCCGATCCTGCAGAACTCAAGGAAACCGTCCAAGGCCAGGCCTCTCAGGCGGGCAAACTGACCTGGACTCTGGACAATAAACCAATAGCCGACTGGAAAACCTGGAACATGGACAGCGGCACCTTTACCGGCCAACCCTTTGTCACAATTGAGGAAAAGGCTGACGGAAACGATCTTCATCTGAATCTGCAGTTTCAAAAGCTTTTCGGAGACGATCTCAGCCTGCGCTCTCCCCATAATATTCGCCGGACCTATCGAAAATTCATTGGCAACCATGAACTGGTCGGTACGAGCCAGGACCTGAACCTGACTATTCGCAAAAATATCGTCTTGCGCCCTTATGAAGACTTCCACAGCCATGAGGAGATGCTGGCATCCATCGAAAAGAGCAGACAGGATGCCAAGACTGATCGCTTGGTACAGATTGAGAATATTGGAAAGAGCGCTCAGGGGCGCGATATCAAGCTGGGTATCATCAGTTCTGACCAAAAGAGCATCGACGACTACCTCAGCACAACTAATCCGCAGGCCTTGACCAAACCAGCAGAAATGCTGGCAGCTCTCAAAAATGGCAACCTAGACTATAAACTGCCTGTGCTCATTAACAACACTCACGCTGATGAACAGCCTGCTATTGATATTATCACAGGTCTCTTTAAAACCTTTGCCACCAAAGACCAGGTCAGCTTCAAAACAACCGCTGCCGATGGTTCTGAAAAACTTGTCACTCTCAAAATCCAAGATTTACTGAAGAAGTTTATCTTCCTCTTTGACTTTACGGAGAACCCTGACGGCGATGTCCTCAACACTAGGGCTCTGGCCAATGGCCTTGACCCTAACCGAGATACTGGCTACCAAGCCAATCCTGAAACCCGTACCGTTGCTGGATTGATTAACAAATGGAACCCAATTGCCCTCTATGATATCCACGGCTTTGTCAAGGAATTCCTGATTGAGCCAGCAACCCCGCCTCACGATCCTAACTTTGAATATGACCTTTTAGCTGACCTCATGCTGGACAATGCCCATCATATGGGGCGAGCCGGCGTTGCCAACTCTGGTTACGACAAATACATCATTCCCAAACTGGACTGGGGAGACGGATGGGACGATTCCTTCTCCGGCTACACAGCGGTTTATTCTATGTACCATGGCATCCTGGGACATACCATCGAAATTCCCGAGGGCAATCAAGAGTCCTACAAGGCTGGATATTATGCAGTTCTAGGAGGCCTTGACTATCTGTCTCAGAACCCCGACAAACTCATGGAGATGCGTCTCAACTTCTACCTGCGCGGCATCAATAAAGTCGAAGATCCTAAGGCAGAAAGTGAACTCGTCGGACCTGATGGTCAGGTCGTAGGCCGGATTAAAAAAGGCCAGGAAAAATTCTTCCCAGACTACTATGTCATCCCAATGGGAGTGGACAAGGACAACGATACCCAAGAAGCCTTTAATATGATTGACTATTTCAAGCGCAACGGTGTCCTGGTCAAAGAACTCAAGGAAGACAGCGGCAACTATAAAAAAGGCGATTTGGTTGTCGATATGGCGCAGGCTAAGCGTGGCTATGCCAACCATGTCCTCTACAAAGGCTCAAATGAATCCAAGTGGGCTGCCATGTATGCGGAATTGGTCGTCAATTTCCCTGATATGAAAGGCTTCAAAGCCCAGCCAGTCTTTGGCGATAAGCTCTTTGAAGGCAAGCTAGGCGACGTGACAGCCCTCCGTGCTGCACGGACCAGTCAGGTTGATCATAAAGCGCCTTATTACATCATTGCCAATACGTCTGAGAGCGCGGTCAAGGCCGTCAACCAAGCTCTTGCTGAAGGTAAGAAGGTCTACCTGACAGATGACGGCTACATCGTTGATACACCGACCTTTACTAGCCTTTTAGATCGTTATGCTATTTACGGTGACGCCCTTTATAAGATTCCACAAGGACCGACTCTGAAGCCTCTCAAGGTCTACGCACCACCACATCAGTTTTACTGGGCAGGTGTGGACTCACCCGCTCACACTGCTTTGGCTCTGAAAAATATGGGCTTTGAAATCGTTGACAGCCCAGAAGAAGCGGACGTCATCGTCCTTGAAAGCAACGACTATGACAAGTCTCTTGTCGGACTTAAGCCAACCATCGTCGTCGGAGGCTCTGCTATGCAGCGCTTGGAAAAACTAGGAATCTTAGATGGATTTGACGCTGAGCGCTTCAAGAACGGCAGTGACTATGAAGGATTGATGAAAGCCGTTATTCAAGACCAAGACCCGCTGACCAGCGGCTACAAGAAAGATGGACTCTTTTACTCCAACTCTGGTAACTGGATTGCTAAGATTCCTGCCAACTTTAGGACTCTTGCCAGCATTGCTGGCAGCGACTTCTATATCGCTGGCTGGTGGCCTAGCAATGAACAGCTGGCCAACAAAGTCGTAGCCATTGCCGGTACTTATAAAGAACAACCTCTCTTTGTCTATGCTGGCAATCCGACCAATCGGCTTCACCCTGTTCACTTCTACCGCTGGATCTCCAACGCTATCTTTGGCAGCCAGTTGGCTGAACTGACAGACCTCCCAAGTCCTGCGACACCTGACCCAACCTATCAAGCGCCAAGCCAGACAGTCCTTGACTGGAAGCCTGCTACAGTGAATCCACCAGCTCAAACGGTAGTCCTGACCTACAAGATCCAGACCCTTCCGCAGACCGGCAGTCAAGAAAAAACTGCTAGCTTTGCTCTAGCTGGACTCCTAATCGCAGGGGCAGCTGGACTCTTACTTTTAAAGAAAAAGGAAGACTAATACTTAAAAATACACCTCCCAATTGATGCGGGAGGTGTATTTTTAGTTATAAGCTCTGCTATTTTTCCACATAGGTATGAAGCGGATAAGTCGGATAGGCCAAGTCACGCGCCAACTCTGAAGTCACATAACCTGCCGGTGCATCTAACACAGAAGGGATTCGATTGACGATAGTGGCACAGGTCAAGGCTACAGTATCAGGCTTGCTGACTGAGAAGACTAAATTTGGCTCACCAGTAATTTCCCAATCACACATGTCTCCGTCATTTTCACGATAGACCTTGCCAATGCACTCTACTTCTAACTCAATTCCCTGATGGGTATGAATGGTTGTCACAGCTGACATACCTGTTACTTGCCCCGCCGGGACTGTGCGTCCCAGCGTTTCAGAATAAACATCTTCATCCAAAATATAAGGAACACTCTTTTGTGAAATATCCTGAATGGTCCAGTTCATCTTAGAGCAAATAGCTTCAGCAGCATTCCACATATAGGACGGCAGACTCTCAGCACTGGCAATTTCCTTTTCAAATCGCTCTGAATCGTAACCAGCACCATGCGCTTCTGCCAAAGCCAGACCATAATCTTCCACATTATAGCTGGCAATCCCTTTCACCTTTTGAATGCGATTAAGGCCAGACATAGCCAAGCAAGGCATATTAATCCAGTAAATATCCTGCATGCCTGAGCCCATTACAGTGACACCATATTTTTTAGCCAGCTTGTCCAAGCGGTTTGTTTCGGATGGCGACGTCGTCCAAGGGTAGATGGCTTCCTCACAGGTCGTGATGATATTAACTCCATGCTTGATAGCTGTTTCAAAAAAATCATACATTTCCGGCATATAGGAAGCAATGGTGACAATGGCAATGTCTGCGTCACACTCTCCAAAGACACGTTCAGCATTATCAGAAATCAGGACACCAGTCTTATAGCCTAGCTCTGCAAAATCACCAACATCCTGTCCTACTACAGCAGGATTGTTATCAATAGCTCCAACAATTTCTACACCGTGATCCAGTAGATACTTGAAAATCACTTTAGACATCTTGCCGCAGCCATACTGAACAGCACGAATTTTTGTATTTCTCATGGCAAACCCTCCATTAATTGTTATTATTTTCACAATTATAGTATAATATCTCTAGTAACTAGAGAGTCAATAGAGGGTTTTAAAAAATGAAAAAAATTTTGCGTATCGGAGAGTTTTCCCAAATAAATCAGATTTCCATCCAAACTCTACGATTCTATGACCAAATCGGTCTTTTAAAACCCTATAAAGTCGATCCAGAAACCAACTATCGCTACTATCATATCAATCAATCTTCTCTGGTTGACTCCATTCAGTACCTGCGTCAACTAAATTTTTCTCTTGAAGACATCAAAGAAATCCTATCTGACAAAGACCATTTTCAACTGCACCAGCTTATCGAGGAGCGCTATCAGCGCCTTCTAGAGGAAAAAGAGAATTTAGAAAAACAAATCCAAGAAATCGAAATCTTTCGGTCTGGTGCCCGTATCTATGGCGAAAAGCAGAGCGAGCAAGAACTGGAAATCCTAACTTTTCCTGAACGGCAGCTGCTTACTTTTGAAATCGATCAAAATATTTATCAAATGAAAAGCGAGGAATACGAACTTGCTCTCCGCTGCTTCAAGCAAGAAATCCTGCGTTACAGTCCTTTTTTCACTCATTTCAGCCGTGTTGGCTCCATTATGAAACAAGAAGATTTCCAAAAAGAAAGATGGATTTCCAAACAACTCTGTCTCTTCCATCATACTCCCAATGAACTCCCTCACTTAAATCGAATATTGCTGCCGGCAGGAAATTATGCAGTTACTTACTGCTCTTCCTTTGCAGATGAACTAAAAGCTCTGCCGCATTTTCACCAAGCTCTGACCCAAGCTGGATATACTCCTGTGGGCGATTATATCTGCGAGGTCATTCATGAACAGCCACAACTCCAAGAGCAGCACCGCGATATGTTCATCCGGATGCAAGTTCAGATAGAGAATTAAAAAGCAAGCAGATGGATGTATCGGAATTCTTGCCAGATACCGGAGCATGCTCAGCCAAAAACTAATCATTTCACAAACCGTAATTATATCAAAAAAGGATGGGAAAACCCCATCCTTTTTATGTGCAAATAACCATTGCTTAGCACCTTAGTCTTCTTGCTTCTTTCTTCCAGCTAGAAGCCCCATTCCCAGAAAAGCTAAACCAGCCAGAGGCAGAAACTTATCTTCTTGAGTGCCAGTCTTAGGCAGAGCTGAATCTGAATTTGGCTGCAATCTTGGCGACGGAATAACTTTCTCTTCCTTACCTTGATTGAGAGCGTGAGGCTGGGTCCTTGTCAAAGGCTGTTTAGCACTTTCAGCCACCACCTTGCTGCCAACTTCTACTAGTTCATCAACTGCTAGAGAGAGCACTTCCTGACCGAGGACGGTTCGCTGACCGTTCAAGACTTCTACAAAGACTCGCTTTTGACCTTTTTGGCCAGCTACAAGTATCCTCCGCTGTCCTCTTTCCAGTTCTGGATTTTCCTGTTCTCGAGTCTGATATGCAATTTCTTCCATTACGATTTCTAAGAACGGCTTTTCTTCCACTAGGTCCTTTATCCCTTCTTCTGGAGTGACCTGATGACTTGGTTTCACAGCCAGAGCAGCAAGAGCTGTCTTCAGATCCTGCTCTGCTCTATCTAAATCCGCCTGCTCCGCTTTTTCATCTGCCAAGAGAGACTGGGCTCGAGCCAAGGCTGACTGGTAAGCCTGAACTGTCTCATCTGTGTAGAGGCTTGGATCTAGACTAGCCGTACTGTCTACCACTTTCTGCAGAGAAGCCTTATTAACTGCTGGTTCATGGAGATTGGTCACAAAGAAATTGCGCGCTTCCAAGTCTCCATCCCAGAGTCCCAAACCAACGTAGGCATCATTATAATAAGGCTCAACCGTATCAAATTGGTGGTTCAGGTATTCTACACCGTCCACAGATACACTGACACCATTTTTAGTTTTCACTAGCTTAACATGGTGGAACTGGCCGTCATTAAGATGCTTGCCATTCATGCTACTTTCTGCAATCGTCTCTCCCATAAAGCGGTAAAGTCGAATCTTATCATTATCGCCAAATTGAATAGAATAAGCATTGCGAGGATCAACATTTTCAGACGCATAGAAGATGTTAATCAAGCCTTTTTGATACTTGAGATCCACATCCAAGTTATACTCAGGGAAAGGAATCTTCTGACCTCCCATATAATAATCATTGGCACTGGTATTCTGATTATAAAGACTTTCACCGTCGACATACCACTTACCAGAGACAGCTTTTAGATCTGGAACATTGGTCTTAAAGTCATTACGGCTGATATTGATGGTGAAGACCTTGGAAAGGCTTGGATTTTCCTTAGAGGTTGCCGTTACCTTGACCACACCCCTTTGCAGAGCAGTCACTCGTAGCTTGTTGCCATCTTCCGTGACAGAGACTAGGTCTAGCTGATCCACACTCCAGCTTACCTCTTGAGAGACACTTGCTGGCATGATATATGCTTTCAATTCCAAAGTATCACCGACATAAATATTATTTGTTACAGGAGAAGCCTGCACCAGTTCCAGTGGTTTAGTCGCTGCCTGTTTGTTTTTCCAGATGCCCTCCAGCGGATAAAGAGCAATGTCAGCCTTAGCTGCACCACCTTCTACAAACACACTAGCCGCAAGGCTATTTGGCGCAGGGAATATCTGATTGGCACCTGCCACAGTATATCCTTTGGCAAAGACTTCTAGGCTGGAACGATCTACGTAGAGATGCAGATCTATGCTGCCATCCGCATTGCGTTTGACAGACTGACTATCCACCTGAGCAAATTTATTACTGAGAAGAATGCCGGACCGGCTGCGGTCAATAGAGAGAGTTTCCTTTTCTAAATCATAGATAACTCTAGTCACTTCTCCATCTCCAACCCGTAGGTTAAAACCGACTTTCTTGGTCGTTTCACTCGGCCGGAAAGTAGAGACAATTTCATACTGATCACCGGAAAAATCTTTCAACAGCTCATTCTTCTCACTAACTTCCACGTCTTTATACAACACAGCCTTGTCTTCCTGACGCAGAGACTGATAAGCTGTAATTGGCGTCTGAGTCAGCCGATAGCTTCTGTCTTGCTTGATAAGGCCTAGTTTGAGGTTAAGATTGAAGGTGCCGTTGAACTTCTGACCGACGGTATCGGCTACCAGATTACAGTAATCTTCCCAGGTATTCATCCAGTTAGACGCGATAATGTCGGGTAGGGTTGGATTAGCCTTGCTGCCAAAGTCCTGAACGTAGTAAGTCATGGCCGCATAAGAGTCTTTACCAAAGTTCATAACCTGATCAGCCAGAGCAAACTCAGCATCTGGTACGAAGGTCCACTTGCCCTCCACCTGTCTAAAATCACCGACCTTATAGGAGCGCCCGCCACGAGACAGGACCCACTTAAGGCTACCATCGTCTGCCAGTAGAGGATAGAGATCTGGGCACTCCGTGTGGAGATCCGCATAAATTGACTCCACCTTCCAATTACGCAGATTATCAGACGAATAAATTCTCAGCGGTCCGCCTGCAACGACCATAAACCATTTGCCCTCCCAACGGAAGACCTTAGGGTCACGAAAATCTTGAGATTGCAGTGGATCATCCGTCCAGTCAGCTGCAATTTGATCAAGCTTCGTCCAAGTCCGGCCCTCATCTTTACTGTAGGCTAACTTAATGCGCTGACCGTTTCCGTCAGTAGTAATCAGTGCGACTAAACCGCCCTGGTCATTGTCAAATAAACCAGAGGAATTGGTGGTATCTGCTACAATAGAGCCTGAGAACATAGCCCCATTAGCATCCGGATAAAAGGCAATCGGCTGTTCTTCCCAATGAATCAAATCCTTGCTGGTCGCATGGCCCCAGTGCATAGGCCCCCACTTGGTATCGTCATAAAACTGATAGAAGAAATGATAGACTCCCTTGTAATAAACCAGCCCGTTGGGATCATTGGCCCAACCGTCCTTGACCGAATAATGATACTGACCGCGATAAAGCTCATTGTAGTATACCTCATCTGCCTGCCGACGATGGACATTGAGCCGGTAAGTCAGACTGACTTCCTGCCCATCCGCATCCGTCACAGTACTGGTCACAGTCAGATAGTTTGCCCCCACTGCCAGCGGGATATTCTTCAAATCACTATAGACCCTACCTGCAGCATCGGTCACGCTTACCTTGGCAGCAGGATTTTTCGCTACGACAGTCAAGTCTACAGTCTCAGCATCATGCTTGACATACTGGATAGTGATAGGAGCAGTAAACTGACCTTTCTGTTCCACTTTCCCAACCGAAGAAGTCACCCTTATATCCTCCAACTCGGGATTAGACTGAGGAGTGATTTCTTTATAAAAGGTATTTTGAAAAAGCAGCTCGCTATTCCAGTTAAGTAAGCCAAAATAACCTTCTGACAGATAAGTATTCTGCCCCTTGTCATCTCTCTGAAGCGTGTAATCTCCTGAACTGGCCACTAGAATATCATTGACATAGTAGGATACCCAAGAGCCAATTGAAACGACCTTGAGCCGATATTTATTATCATCCGTTGGCTCGATATGTTTTTCATTGATAAACTGATAGTCCCGACCGCCTTGCCAACGCCAAAATTTCACATTGTTGCTACCACCATCAATATTAACTGCATAGCTGCTCTTGTCATCCGGATTATTATTACTGCGGAAAATGAGAGCTGCCGCCCCTTCCTTACTGAGGAAAGTTACATCCGTCGAGTAAACAAAATCCTTGCCCTGACTTTGAGAGTAAAGAAAACTATCACCTTTGCCTCTGGCATCACTATAAAGTCCTTGCTCCTGGACTTCCCAAACTCCATTTTTGTCTCCCTTGGCTTCTGCCAAATTAGTATTGAAGCCTGGCTGCTTATCTACAGACTCTACGGCAGGGAGTTTTTCCGAAGCAACTTCCTTCGCTGCTGGCTGTTCGTCTTCTTCCTGTTTGGTCTCTTTAGCATTTGCTGTGACTTGATCTTCCTTATCAGCCTTTTGGTTGCCTGACTCTACTGCTGCATCCTGACCACCCGCTTCCGTCGCTGCAGTCTCCCCGGCTACAAGGTTCTCTGTCTTATCGGCATTCCTTGTAGGAGCAGCTGTTTGCCCACTCTCAGCCTCCAAGACAGCTGATGAATCAGCCTGCAAGGCCTGAGCAGGAGCTGGATTAGCCTTACCCTCATCCGCATAAACCACACCGCCGCCATCTAACAAGAAAGCTCCAAAAGCCAGCAGGGCACACCCAAAAACCCAACGCTTGCCGCTTTTTCTCATAAACCAATTTTTACACACTTTTTCCTGATGATTTTTCATGACACACCTCAATATTCTAAAAATAAAATCAGACTCCTCACAACCAAATCACTTCTACATAACGCACTCCTTTCACCTTTTCTTGTTCAAAATGAACACCTCGTTTAGCACCTAACTCCTTTATAAAAAAGAAGCAATCTCAATAAACTAAATATAACAAATTTTTGTAAGCGCTTCACCTAACGTTTGTCATAAAAACAAAATGACAGATGTCATATTTTAGAAATGAAAAAAAAAACAAAAAGCCTCCTAAACGGAAAGCTCTTGTTCGTTTAACATTTATTCTTGATAAGATGCTGCTAGCTCGTTCTTTAGATATTCTGCCAAGTGTTGATGAGCAAAAATTCCTGCTTTTTCTTCGGCTGTCGGATTATAGTTGGTATTGGTGTTCACATCATAGACATAGATCTGACCTGCCTCCGACTCTACCCACTCAATAGCTGCCACATCAATGCCAGCCTGAGCTAGAAATGTTTCATAAGCCTGTCTTTGACTAGCAGGCAGTGGCTCCGTAATTTGAAACTTATCCGAGGTCTCTAGCTGAGCAGGCCTTTGCCCAATCTGACACCCATCTGCCGGACAAAGCTGAAAACCATCTGATGAATCAATGGACACTGTATAAAGAAACTTCTGATTAATGAATTCCGAACGACGAATACGGCCATCCGCCGGCTTGATATAAGCCTGAAGCAGGGTAATCCCATCCACAGAAGGCTCAAAAGCAGGACTGTCTACATAGGCTTCCAACTCTTCCTCACTATTGAAGAGCTGCACTCCCAAACCTTTCCCAGCCCGATTATGCTTGGTAATCAGGGGATAAATATTAAGCTTTCTAGCTGCTTCCAGAATATTCTCCTGACCTAAAACAGCTACTGTCTCTGGAGAAGCAATCCCAGCTTCAGAAAGCTTCAAATATTGTTTAATTTTGCTGATTTCTAGATTGATAGCTCCGCTGCCGTTGATGACCTTGCGACCGTGAGCTTCCAGCCAAGCTAGAACCTGCTCTGTAAATTCCGGTGCGTAGCGATGACCTCGAGTATGAGAAGATGCAGACATCCGATTGTAGAAAATTCCTGTTGGGGGCGGACTCTGCAGATCTAAGATCCCACTTGACAAATCCCACAGTTCATAGGGGACATTTTTCTCCTCCAGCCACTTGACCAAGTGCTGCGTCCACTCCAAATTTTCATGAATAACGTATACTTTTGCTTGACTCATAAGTCTCCTCTCCTTTAGGAATACCGAACAGCCAGCTTGCTGCTTCTCGATTCTTCCACTACATGACCTTCTGTTTTTTCAACAACACTAACAGCCAAGACCTGACCTAGAACATTGAGGGCAGTTCGACCAGCATTGACAAAGAAATCGACCGCAAAAATCAAGGCAACGCCTTCTACCGGCAGGCCTAGCTGAGGCGCAGCTGCCAGCAAGACAACAATCGCTCCAGAAGGCACAGTCGCTGCTGTCTTTCCAACCAAGGTTAAAAGTAAGATGGTAAAGAAGAGACCAGAAATAGAAAATACAATTCCATAAGCATGAGCGATAAAGATTGTAGCTACAGAGAAATAGACAGCGGCCCCCTCAAGATTAAAGGTATAACCCAAAGGCACAAGCAAATCAATGACATGCTCATCATGCCCCTGCTTCTTTAAATCTTTTAATAGAGGTGGCAGGACAACACTGGAACTGCCAGAGACAAAAGCCAAAGTCAAGAGACTCCAGTTCTGGCGAACACTTGTCAGATAAGGAACTCCGGAAATCAAAGCAATCCAAGGAAAAATCACTAAAGCTAAAACCGCATAAGCTAGATAAGTTCCTGCTACAAATTGACCCAAACCAACCAACTTGTCAACTCCTGTCGTAGCCACATCCTTAGCAATAAAGCCGAAGATCCCAATTGGTGATAGCTTGATAATCACACCGACAATTTTGTAAATAGCTTCAATCCAAATTTGCAATAAATCAATAAACTTCTGTGACTTGTCTTCCTTAAGACTCCCAAGACCATAGCCCAAGAATATTGCAAAAACGATGATTGGAAGCAAAGCTCCTTCCGAAAGCGACTTAACAATATTAGCCGGAATGAAACTGAGAAAGAACTCATTTAACTGTATACTTTTAGCAATCCCATCAATATTTCCTCCAGTCTGACCGATATTGACCCCTTGACCAAAGCCCAGATAATAAGAAGCAAAGACAAAGATCAAGGTAATCGCTGTCGTGACTCCGAAGAAATAGAGCAGACTCTTTGACAAGAGCTTCCCAAAAGATTTCTTGCCAATCACACCAGCTACTGCTACGACCACAACCGGAAAGACCAGCGGAATAATCACCATATTAATCAAACTGATAAAAGCTTGACCTAAAAATTGGTAAAAAGCCGAAAACTGCGGCCAGATAAGAGCAACAAGAACACCTAACACCAATGCAATCAAGAGTTGCAAGCCCAAAGAAACCTTTGACCATAAAGAAAAAATTTTCATCCCCAAACTCCTTTTTCTATTTTGATAGCTATTCTACTATGATTGCCTCTATCTGGCTAATATATATTTTCTATGAAAGCAATAGAAGAATTTTATGGGGAGTTGAATAAGGTAAAAAACACTCCATTCCTAGATTTGCAAATTCTGCAGATAGAACTAATCTGGTAAATCTAATCATCACTAAAATCACTTTTAGAAACCCAGAAAAATGAATCCTGGAATAACCGATAATTTTTAGAGAACATATTAACTTTAAGAAAAAAGACATCCAAGAAATAACTCTTGAATGTCTGTAACCATTTCCCCTTAAAACATTAATCTACCTCCAATTCTAATATCGGATCCTAAATACATATCATCTATATTTACTGTATTATCATCATCAATCGGTATATCCACTCCCCAACCCGATTCTTCAATATTATTGATACGCCCAAAAACATTAATGTAATACTCGGGATTTGTAAGACCGCCATCACTCCATTGCGTCTCTTCCCAATCAATCTGAACTGATTCAACTTTTGGATTTTGAGCTTTCACATAATCTATAATTTCTTGTTCATGCTGTTTGAGATAAGCGAGCTGTTTTTGCTTGATGGCTTCTTTATCATCTTTGATAGCCTTTTTTGAGGAAGCAACTTTCTTATCTTGTTTATTGTTTTCTTTTTGAGCCATGGCACATCCTCCTATGCTTGCTAGTGCTACGATTTATGCGACGGTTGCAAGTATGATTTTCGTTCGTTTTTTCATAACGTCTCCTTAAATTTTTTGATACCACACTAATTTTCTAAAACAGTTGGTAACATCCATACTAATTTTTCAGTCACTCAAAACTCAATATTACACATCTAGTGTACTATATAAATTTTTAAAAATCTATAAATTACTAAATCTATGAACCACACCCGCAAAGCTGTTGGTTTATTTTTCTTGTACCTTGGAGAGCGAGAGAGGCTGAAAACCACATAACTACTTTTCTATCTTCAATATCTTTGCCCCCTCTTCATTACACCTAATAGATCTCTGCTAACATTACTTCAATTTCTATCAAAGAAGTTGTTCTAAAAGCTTTAAAAAAAAGAGATAAACAAAATCATTAAATTGACTCTTTTAATTTCTTATATGATATAATTATTTAAAAAATCATATTAGTGAGAAATATTATGTCAAAGAAAAAAGGCACGAGAAAGAGAAAATCATCTACTGCAAAATACATCTTCGTAAGCGGAGCTTTAATTTTAGCCTCTACAGTTCTTCTGCCTAGAGTATTGAAAAAAACTAGAAATTATGTATATAAAAAACAAGTAACACTAACCAATCATCTAAAAACTAGTTTTGATGGGAAGGACACGTTAGTTAAAAAATCTGACTATAACAAAGGTAGAAGATAATGCAAATCAATACAGATAATATTGCGCAGCAATGTCTCAACGCGATTAATGATAAAATTAATAATTTAAAAAGATTAAACATCATCGTCATTGGCAAATCAGGTGTTGGCAAAAGCACACTAATTAACAGTTTGTTTAGAGGGAATTTTGCTGATACTGGATTGGGTAGACCGATTACTCAGGAAATTCGCAAAATTGAAAAAAACGGGTATCCTTTGGCTATTTACGATACACCTGGCTTTGAATTATCATATACCCAACAGGAGAGTGTCAAAGATGAAGTGATTAAACTAATTAACGACGGTTACGCTTCTAATGACATCAACGAGGTCATTCACTGTATTTGGTACTGTATTAATGTCGGTTCAAACCGTACTTTCGATAGTTCGGAAGTGGAATGGCTCAGAGAGTTTTCCGAGAAGAATAAACAGTCTAAGGTCCCAATCATCGTTGTCCTTACTCAATCTGTACCTAAGAAGAAAGCATTAGAAATGAAAGCTCATGTTGAGCAGGAGAACTTAGACGTCTGTAAAGTTGTGCCTATTCTAGCTCAGGATATGGATTTTGACGAGGAATATGTCGCTAAAGCTTTTGGATTAGATACTTTGATTGATGTAATGTCTGAGGTCTTGCCAACTGAACTGCAGGATACACTGCAAAACATCCAAAAAGTATCTCTGGAATCTAAAAAAAAACATGCTAGGGCAGTCATTGCGACTGCAGTAGCAGCAAGTTTTGGTGAAGGTTTCGCACCAGTTCCTTTTGCAGATGCATTCATGCTTGTACCAACTCAGATAAGCATGATTACTGGCATTACTGTAATATTTGGACTTGATATAAATAAAACCTTTCTAACCGCCTTTGTATCCTCAACTTTAGGATCTGGAGGAGCAACATTCCTTGGAAAAACAATTGTTTCTAATATACTCAAATTTATTCCAGGAGTAGGAACAGCAGTTGGCGGAACGATTTCTGGAACTACTGCTGGATTAATTACAACTGCTTTGGGTGAAGCTTACCTGTTTTTAATGGAACAAATATTTAAAGGAGAAATAAGCAAAGAAGCGCTAGGTACTCCTGCCGGACAGAAACAAATTACAAAACTCTTTAGAGAACAATTATCTAAAAAAAGATAATACACCAAGATTTTGAATCTTGGTGTATTTTTAGGTTAAATTCCTTTTTACATCAAAAAAGACATCCAAGAGAAAACTCTTGAATGTCTGTAAAGCTTGATAACTCCATTGATTCTACCAATAAACTGGGAATGATAATACTATAGATTCCTTATCTCAAATACTGCTGTATCCACCCACCCATTATTAATTTGTAAATCATTTTCTATGTTCCTAATAAAAGTGAAACCATTTTTCAAAAGCACTCTCTTAGAGGACAGATTATCCGTTGCTGTTCCCGCAATGATTGTATTTAAACCATAAGTATGAAATGCCTTGTCTAAAACGAGTTTAACCGCTTCGCTTGCATAGCCTAAATTAGTAACATTTTCTCCAATCCTATATCCAAGTTCTGCTGTTTTTCTATCACTCCCTAAAACACTTAAATTGATCCTTCCGACCATAACGCCTTGCACATCTCTAATAATATGCATGTAGGCGTCATGATTATCTTGTTCCATTAACAATTCCCTTGTAATTTCCTTAAAACCTTCTGGATCAAAATAGTTACCTGGTCTAGGAGGTAAATTTCGCTCAAAATACTCTTGATTTTCTTTTTCAAAAGTATATACATCTATACTATTTTCTTCAGACATCAGCTCTAAACTTATCATTGTAAAACATCTCCCATCATTATCTACATTCAAATTTTCTTATCTTTACGCAAAGTGACGTTTACAGAATTTAAAGAAATCCTTTTGTTTTTTCATATCGTTTTTACATTATAACACAAAATATTTTTTACACAATAATATCCAAGCTGAAAATAAGCTACACCACATAAATTACGCCACACCGGAGCGACACTTGCTAAGAAAGCTGGAATGAGCTTAGAAGCTATTTCTGAATCCCTAACACATAGAGACCAGCTACGACACAAATTTATGTCAATATTTTTAATGTAGTTCCTACGGAAGTTGGAGAATTTGTCTTAACGTCTCTAAAATAATAAGGTGAATTTTTCAAAAAAACACGAAAAAAGCACTCATGAGGTAAACTCTTGAGTGTTTTGAAGCGTTGATAGTATCGTATTGATTAACGTTTTGAGGCAACTGACTCTGTCAGTTTGCAGCCACATTTGTAAGCGACTAAAGTCGCAACAACTTTGTCAATTTCACCAATTTAGTATAGAAATATAAAAAAGAACACCAAGAAAGGTGCTCTTTGTAAGTATAGTAATTCTTTCGAATTAACGTTTACTAAATTGTGATGCTTTACGAGCTTTCTTCAAGCCTGGTTTGGAAAGTATGGGTTTCAGTTGGACTAAAAACAGCTTAATATCAAGGATTTTCAGAACGATATCTACTGATTAATTTCATAAAATTTGAATCAATATTTTTTAAATAGGGGAATTTCTTAACGCAAAACTTTCAATCCTATCCTCTTCCTTCTTATCCTAATAAAGTTTGTAATATTGGAATAACAACGATAAATAGAACCGTACTTAGAGTCACTACATTCGTAGAGAATTCCACATCACCTTTTCCTTGATTAGCAAGGATTGGAAGAACTGCTAGAGCTGGCGTAGCAGACTGAATCATAAAGGTCTTAAATTCAGCCGTTACCATATTGGGGGCAAAGAACTTCAATACAAGAAGCATGATTAGAGGAGCTAAGATAAAGCGTCCAACCAAAGTGACAATGGTATCTTTATCAAAAGCAATCGTATTCAAGCCTGCCTTAGCAAGTACAATACCAATATAGACAAGAGATAGTGGCGTTGTTAAACTACCAATATAAGTCAAGGTACTTTCCGCAAAACTTGGAACAGGAAGACGGAGCACTAAAAATACGAGGGCTACGAGAAATCCCAATAAAGGAGCTGGGAAGAGCTTCTTCCAATTAAATTTTTGAGCTTGCTTGGAAGCCCCTTCTTTGCTATCCGAGGTCATTAGATAGACACCTAATGTCCAAGTAGATACCGTATTTGTAATATAATACACCAAGAAGTAAGGGAGGGCTTGATCTCCAAACAGAGCTATGTTCAAAGGCAAACCAATAAAAATGGTATTGGCATTTACAAAGGTATTAATCATGGTTCCTCGACGGCCTGGGCGCACTCTAAAAAGTTTCACCGCTATAAAGGCCATTAGGTAACCGAGAATGAAGGCGATAAATGTATAGAATAAACCGCCAGACAAGCTAATCAATTTATCTAAAGTTAAATATTTAAGAACAGAGG
>ERZ781275.853-NODE-853-length-27696-cov-3.436779_pt1 | contig 27696 bp, 20 predicted proteins | sample MGYA00375853_ERZ781275 | MGnify/ENA primary metagenome ERZ781275 (study PRJEB29790, sample SAMN03653691) | human gut metagenome | host: Homo sapiens | place: USA: Dallas, Texas | collected 2012-07-23 | study: EMG produced TPA metagenomics assembly of the Gut...
CCCCCGCCGATCTGCCGCCCGTCACGGCCCACAACCCCGAAGACGGGACCGACGGCACCGTTCCCTGCGATCCCGCCCTGCCCTTCACCGGGCTGGTGTTCAAGGTCATGATGGATGGAGGGCGCAAGCTGGCCCTTGTCCGCCTGTATGCCGGGACATTGAAAGAGGGCGATCCCTGCCGCAACGTCACCCAGCGCGCCGACGAACGCATCTCGCGGCTCTACCGGCTCCATGCCGATCGCCGTGAGCAGGTGGACGCAGCCAAGGCCGGGGACATCGTGGCGGTCATCGGGCTGCGCTCGGCGCGCACCGGCGATACCGTCGGCGCGCCCGGCTCCAAACTGCTGCTGGAGTCCATCGAAGCCTACCAGCCCGTCATCTCCCTCGCCATCGAGCCCCGCAACGCCGACGAAGGCAAAGCCCTCGACGAAGCCCTCGACCGCTTCTCCCTTGAAGATCCGACCCTGACCGTCGCCATCGACGAAGGGTCCGGCCACCGCATCGTGTCCGGCATGGGCGAGCTCCATCTTGATGTAATCCTTGAGCGCATCCGCCGCGAATACGGCATCGCACCCCGCGTGGGCCAGCCTCAGGTCATCCGCCGAGAAACGCCGAAGCGCACGGCATCCGCGACCGGCATATTCGACCGTGAGCTCGGCAAGGAAACGCACATCGGCGAAGTCGCCCTGTCCATCGCCCCGCGTGAACGCGGTTCGGGCAACCAGATCCGGTTCGCCATCGATACGGCCGTCCTCCCCGCCGCCTTCGTCGATGCGGTCAGGCAGGGCGTGGAAAACGCGCTCCAGTCCGATCCCGTTACCGGTTACCCCCTTCAGGACGCGGACGTCGAAATCACCGCCATGCCCCGGCGTGACGGCTCCACGGTCGCGGGCTACCATATGGCCGCGGGCATCGCTTTGCGCTCCGCCCTCGAAGCCGCACAGGTCACGACGCTGGAGCCGCTTATGTTTGTGGAAATCTCCGCGCCGGAAGCCAACCTTGGCCCCGCCATCAGCCTGTTCGGCACGCGCGGCGGGAAAGTTGAGAACATCCTCGACCACGCGGGGCTCAAGCTTGTGCAGGGCCTTGCCCCCCTCAGCAAGCTCTTCGGCTTCTCCACAGACCTCCGGTCGGCAACACAAGGCCGGGCCGGGCTGATGATGAGGTTTGAACGCTTCGACGTCATTTAAGACAAGCAGTTCCCAAGAGGCCCCCTAGCGGGCCTTTTTTCATGCATAAGCAAATGTCATAAAGCAGGCAGACCTCTTGATGCGCCCACTCACGGAATACTTGCCATATTCCGCCGCATGGAAGCCCAAAAGCTCATGCCCCTCCGTTGTTAACAACAGGAAACAGTTTGTGACATTCCGGAATCATCGTTAGACGGACTAGTTGTACATATCGTTCAATTCCTCAGGCAGCGCCTCGATCAAATCCATAACCCGGAGATCCAGCGCATGGGCGAGCGCATACAGCGTGGACAAAGTCGGCTCTTGTGTGCCCGCCTCAAGGTATTGGATGCAACGAAGAGAACGCCCTGACTTCATGGCCAGCCCCATCTGGGAGAGGCCACGTAACTTGCGTTTTTCTTTCAGCATATCACCAAACGGCTTCGCAAAGGTCATTTTATCCATAATACCGGAACATAACCGCGAAATCGGTACTTGTGTTACGCAGTATAATGCGCTACAATAGGTTATGTATAAGGAACGCCCGAAAATTGACGCTGAACAGCAATGGATAGAAACGGGCAAGGCGTTTTTGGCGCTTTTCATAGCTGAACCCGAATTTGCCCGAAAAGCTGTGGAAATCGCCCGACGATCTCCGAGGCTCACTTGCAAGCATGCCACTATCATTCGAGAGTTGCAGCTAGTATCTGACCTTATGGTCACAATAAAACGCCGTATCGAAGAAATCGACGGAACCGCTCCGCCTCGTTGACTTCTCGCTCAAACAAAAAGCCTCCCGGCGAATAAAACCGGGAGGCTTTTTCCTCTTTCCCTGACAAGTCCAAAGAGGTGAAAGGAAGCATCCGGGGATGGGAAACCTTTTCTGCAAGGGGTCCCATCCCCGATTTTTTATCAGCTATCGTAGAAAGAACGCAGAACCTGACTGCGCACGGGATGGCGGAGCTTACGGAGCGCCTTGGCTTCAATCTGGCGGATACGCTCACGGGTTACGTTGAACAGCTTGCCCACTTCTTCGAGGGTATGGTCGGACTTTTCGCCGATGCCGAAACGCTTGCGGAGCACCTGCTCCTCACGCGGCGTCAAATCCGCCAGCACGGACGCGATCTGCTCGGAGAGCTTGGTGTTGACCACCTCTTCGGCGGGCGCGACGGCCTTCTTGTCCTCGATGAAATCCCCAAGGCTCGAATCTTCCTCGTCGCCGATGGGAGTTTCGAGGGAAATGGGTTCCTTGGCGATCTTGAGCACTTTCTTGACCTTGTCCACAGGATATTCCATGCGGTCCGCGATTTCCTCCGGAGTCGGGTCGCGCCCGAGTTCCTGAACGAGATAGCGGGAGGTCCGGATGAGCTTGTTGATCGTTTCGATCATATGCACCGGGATACGGATAGTGCGGGCCTGATCCGCGATGGCGCGGGTAATGGCCTGACGGATCCACCATGTGGCATAGGTCGAGAACTTGTAGCCGCGCTGATACTCGAACTTGTCCACGGCCTTCATCAGGCCGATGTTGCCTTCCTGAATCAGGTCGAGGAACTGCAAGCCGCGGTTCGTGTACTTTTTGGCGATGCTGACCACAAGGCGCAGGTTCGAGCGGATGAGCTCCTGCTTGGCGCGCATGGCGGCGTTGTTGCCGCGCTTGATGCGCCAGAGAACTTCTTCAAGATCGCTCACATTGTGGCAGCATTTTTCCTGAAGGCGCTGGAGGATTTCGATCTTCCCAAGGATCATTTCCTTGTAGGAGAACAGCTCGTCCACGCTCATGTTCAATTCCTTGGCGGCAAGCACGGGGCTGATGTCGCGGGAATCGAGCTTGCGGAACAGGTCCTTGATTTCTTCCTGATTCTTGCCCGTGGACAGGAGGTACGCCGACAGGTCGCGCTGACAGTTGCGCATCTGGCGGACGTAGTCTTCCACCGTCTCGATGATCCGGTCGATGAGCGTCTTTTCCAGCTTGATGTCGCGCAGGCGCGTGACGATTTCTTCCTTGAACGCCATGATTTCCTTCTGAATGGCGGTCACGCGGCGCTCCAGCGTACAGCATTCGTCCAGCTTGGCGTAGATTTTGCGTTTTTTCTTGAATGTCTGGCGGATTTCCTCCAGCAGCAGGATAACGCGGGTTCGCTGGTTCATCTCGTCTTCAGTGGGGTCGTCTTCCTCAATGGTCTTGACCACATCCTTCAGTTTGATGCGGTTGAGCTTGAGGTCTTCGCCCACGTTGATGAGTTCTTCCACCGCGACCGGGACTTCCACGAGCGCGTACAGGACATCCTGCTCGCCCTGCTCGATTTTCTTGGCGATGGTAACTTCGCCGTCACGATCGAGCAGCGGCACCGCGCCCATTTCGCGCAGGTACATACGGACCGGGTCCGTGCTGCGGGAGGAAAAGTCGGCGGCGTCTTCGCTGTCCACCAGTTCAAGGCGTTCTTCGGACTGCTCTCCGTCCGTTTCAGCCGAGGTGACGGGGATTTTCTTGCCGTCCTTTTCCAGATCCACAATGGCGATTTCGAGCTGATCGAAGATCCCGATGATCTCCTCGAACTGCTCGGGTGTATTCATTTCCAGCGGGACAGCCTTGTTCACTTCCTCGAACGTGAGGAAGCCCATCTCCTTGCCTTTGGCGATGAGGCTCTTGATCTGCTGGATATCTTTAATGTTGTTCCCCATGAGTCCTCTCCAACGTTTCCTGAAGGGCGCGCAAATATTCCAAATCGGCCTCAAAATTGCCTGCGCCGGCTCCCTGACGCAATGCGGCCGAAACCGAGGCCGATTGCGCGGTCAAATGCAACGTATCAAGCATGGTGCGGATTGCGCCGAATTCACCCTCCTCGTTGTCGAGGGGGGGCACGTCCCCGGTGCGGCACCGGATCCAGAAACGCTTTTCCCTGGGGTCAAGATGCTGCACCACTTCATCCACAGGGTACTCTTCAAGTTTTTGCCAAAGATCCCGCGCCCACGCGGCACTCAGAACCAGATGGGCCCCAAGCTCCCGAAGGCGGGGCAGAGAGGAGGGATACCGGACCGCAAAGGTCATGATTTCCCTGTCTCTGGGATTCGTCCGCACGGGCGGCCGGGTCTCCTGACCGCCCGCGTTGCGCGGAAGCGCCCGCGCGCCGCGGCTCTCAATGATCCGCTCGCGCAACTCGCTTTCCGCCAGCCCCAAGCCGGTGCTCAATGTGGACGCGAAACGGCTGACGAGTTCGGGCAGTTCAACCTGCCTGAGAAACTCGCGCGCCCAGTCCACGGCTTCCCGGGGGGCCATATCGCGCAGGCAACGCACGCAGAAGGCCATGCCCTCCGGCGCATTCCTGCGCAAATCCTCAAAAATGTCCGTTCCCTGCGTCCGTAACAGGCTGTCGATGTCCTCGCCCTCCGGAAAAAGGACGACTTTACAGGACAACCCCCGCGTCAACAGCATCTCGCACGCCCGGAGCGCGGCCTTGCGGCCCGGCCCGTCGCCGTCGAAAAGCAGCTCCACATGCGACGTAAACCCTGAAATCCGTTTCACCTGTTCCGGGGTGAACGCCGTGCCGAGCACGCCCACCGCACTGGAGTAGCCGAACTGGTGCAGCGTCACCACGTCCATGTAACCTTCCGTCAACATGGCGGGCTTTCCCGTCGCAATGGCTCGCCGGGCCTGTTGCAGTCCGTACAAGTGTTCGCCTTTTTTGTACAACTGCGAATCACTGCTGTTGATGTATTTGGCTTCGTCCTCGTTGGCGATGATGCGCCCGCCAAACGCGATGACGTTCCCCGAAAGGCTGCGGATGGGAAACATCAACCGCCCGCGGAAACGGTCATACGCCCTGCCCCGCTCGCTCTTGCCGAGCAGCGCGGCCTCCACGCCCATCGATTCGCTGAATCCGGCCCGCCGCAGCACTTCCGCGAGCGACTGCCAGTCCCGGCGGCTCCAGCCAAGCCCAAAGAGTTTCGCCACCTCTTCCGAAATCCCTCTCCGGGCCATGTAGTCCCGGCATTCCGCGCCGTCCCGGCCTGAGAGGTTCTCCGTGAAATGCGCCGCCGCGATCTCATGGATTTTCAGCAGCTGCCGCCGTTTGGACATGGTTTGTCCGGCAGGCTGGCCGTCGTGCTTCTGCGGCCCGCGTTCCAGCGTGACGCCAGCCTCTTCCGCGAGCTGTTCAAGCGTTTCCTTGAAATCCAGCCCGTTGATCTGCCCGTAAAAATCGAACAAGTCGCCGGAAGCCTGACAACCGAAACAATAAAAAAAACCTTCTTCCTCGTTGATGGAAAACGAGGGCTTGGTCTCCTGATGAAAAGGACAAGGCGCTACCCAGCGAGGCCCATTGCGTTTCAGGTCCACGTACCGTCGGGCAATGTCCACCAGATTCAAGCGCGCCTTGATTTCCTGAATGGCTCTTGCGTTCCGTCCCATACGCTCCCGTACGCCTCCGGCGGCAAGGGGCGCATGGCGCCGATGCCCGTAAAGCTCATTATCCAGTGCTCGCGGCCTCCGCATCAGCCAGGCCGGTCCCTCCGGCTTTGTCCGGGGAAGACTTCCCCGCGCCCCTCATCTTGGAGCACGCCTCAATCGGGACTCTCAAAAATCTCACGCCGTTTCCGCAGTCCTTCTCATATAAAGCAGGATCTACCGCAGTCAAACCCTTTCTTCTTTTTATAAAGTTTCAGAGAGGGGAATACGCTTGAGGGAAAGGGGGTCTCCCCCCATTTCTCAAACTTACTTAAAAGTAACAATCGTCACGCCGTCGCCCCCTTGATCCTCAGGGGCCAGCGCGAACGAGGCTATACCGGGGAAGGTCTTCAAGAACGCGTGCACTTCCTTGCGGAGGGCCCCCGTACCGCGACCGTGAACGATTTCCACACCCTCGCGCCCGGACAGCAGCGCCCGGTCGAGGTACTGCGACAGTTCGCCGAGAGCCTGATCCGCCCGCTTGCCGCGCAGATCCAGCCGGAGGAGCGATATTTCGGGATCGCCTCCGGCGGTCGTCCGCACCAGCACGCCGGACTTCGGCTTGGCCTGCTGTTGCGGCGCATCGGCGGGGCCGAGCAACGCGGCATCGGCCCACAGGGTCACGCCGTTCATGTCCAGCTTGACCCGGTTCTGCCTGGCGTCGACTTCGCGCACCACGGCTTTCTTGTTCCAAGGACGGTGCATCACATGCTGGCCCGGCTTGAGTTCCGCAATGCCGAACACCGGGGCCGCCGCTTCTTCCTGTTCCGGAGAAACGTGCAGTTCGGCGCGGACCTTGGCAAGCTCCTTGAGGGCCTGCTTGTGCCCGGCCTTGCCTTCCTGCCAGTCCTTCATGACCTTGGCGGACAGCTCGCGCACGTCTTTGATGAGGCGTTCACGCTCACGCTCGAAACGCTCCTGTACGGCCTTGCGCTTTTCGCGGGTACGCTGCTGCTCGGCCTTGAGCGCATCAAGCTCGCCTTCGCGCTTGGCGGCCAAGGCGTTCAGGCGATCCATCACCGCCGTCATATCCTGACCGTCCAGTAACAGATAGTGTTCCGCACGGCGCAATACCGATTCGGGGAGCCCGTGCTCGCGGGCCACGTCCAGCGCCTGACTCGCGCCGACCTGATCGTAGGCCAGCCGGAACAGCGGCTTTTTCGTGCCCGGATCGAACAGCACCGAAGCGGCGCGCACGCCCTCACGGGTCAGCGCGTAGGTTTTCAGGGCCGGAAAATGCGTCGCGGCCACCACATGCGCCCCGCGTTCGAGGAGGCCGTCGAGTACGGCCTGAGCCAGCGCCGCCCCCTGCGCGGGATCGGTACCGGCACCGAACTCGTCGAGCAGGATGAGCGTACGGCGATCCGTGGCTTCCCATGCATTGCCGAGATGCCGGATCTGTGCCGTAAACGTGGAAAGATGATCATCAAGGCTCTGCTCGTCGCCGATGAACGCGTGGATCGACGTCCACCACGGGATGACGGAACCCTTCGCCGCCGGGACCGGCAATCCGGCGAGCGTCATGATCGCCAGCAAACCGAGCGTCTTGAGGCATACGGTCTTGCCGCCCGCGTTGCCGCCGCTGATGACGAGCGCGCGATCCGTGGGCCGGAAAATGAGGTCCACCGGATGCGGGCCGCCCTGCTTGCGGATCTGCGGATCGAGCGCGAGAAGCGGGTGACGCGCGCCGAGCAGGGATAACGACGCGTCTTCCCCGTCGGGGCTGATCGTGGCGCACGCGCCGTCGAACAAGGCCGCCAACCCGCATTTGGCAAGCTCCACGTCCAGCCGGACCAGCAGGTCCCACGCCGAGCGGATGAACGGCAATTCGTTCTGCACGATATCCGTAAGGTAGCGCAGCACTTTGCGCTCTTCCTCGCGTTCCTCGCGCTTGAGCTCTTGCAGGCGGTTGTTCTGCTCCACGAGGAACAGAGGCTCGAAATAGCAGGTTTCGCCGGTATTGGAGTAATCGTGGATGATGCCCTGAATGCGGCCCTTGAAATTCGACTTGAGCGGCAGGACGTAACGGTCCGAAGCCAACGTCATATAATCGTCCTGAAGGTACTGGGCGATGTTGTACTGGACAGCGAAATCCTTGACCTTACGCAGGCACATGAGGTGCAGGCGGCGCAATTCGCCGCGTACGAGCATCAGTTCGGGGGAACTTTCATCCTTGATGAGCCCGTCATCGCCGAGGCAGCGGGACAGGGCCGAAAGGGCCATCTCCGGCAGGGGCATGGAGGCCACGAGATCCCGCAATGAAGGCCACATGGCACCGTTTTCATTGATGGACTGAGCGGCCTTGCGGCCCTGGAGCAGGGTTTCGCGGAGCGCCCACAGCGCGTCGGCGTCGAGCGGCGCGGAGGACGGGGACACGGCGGCCTTTTCCAGATGGGGGAAAAGCCCCTCGAGATCCGGAAAATCGGACAGGCGGAAGCCGCTGTGTGCGGACCACGTGCGCACTTCGTCGAAAAGGGTATGCGCGGCGTTGACGGCGTCCGCATCGCGCAACGGGAAAAGGCCGAGACTGACCCTGCGGCCGGCCTCGGACACACACAAGCCGGCAAGATGCTCCAGCACCTTGCCGAATTCAAGAGCCTTTATTGTACGGCTATCCATGCAAACTCACTTCCTCCCGGCGCGGCGTCCCGCGCGGGGGGCTAGCTCAGGCGCGCCTTGACCGCAGCGCTGACGGCCTTGCCGTCCACACGGCCTTTATAGTCGCCCATCACGGACTGGATGACCTTGCCCATGCCGGACATGTTGGTCACGCCAAGCGCGGCGATGGCGGCGTCGATGGCCGCGGCCAGTTCTTCCTCGGAAAGCGGCTCGGGAAGGTAATCCTTCAAAATGGAAAGTTCAGCGGCTTCCTTCTCGGCGAGATCGGGCCGATTGGCCGCCGTGAACTGCTCGATGGAGTCCTGACGCTGTTTGGCCTGCTTCTGGATGACGGTGGCAAGCTCTTCGTCGGTGACGGGCCGCATGAGTTCCACCTGCAGGTTCTTCGCCGCCGTCTTCAAAAGGCGCAGCACACCCAAGCGCAGGGCATCCTTGGCTTTGTAGGCGGCAATGTAGTCCTGCTCGATACGCGTTGTCAGAGACATGATAATTCCCGGGAGATGATGATTGAAAAAACACGGAAAGCCGAAAGGACTTCCCGTGTATCCACCTCTATCGCCTACGAGATCGTCCGCCCCGGTTGTCGGAAAGACAAGCGGGACAAACACGGAAACGCTCCGCTCGTCTGCGGGAGGAGCCCCGCCAAAAAGGACGGGATGCACTCCCGTCAAAACGATGGAGCGTTCCAAACCCCTTGTCTTTCCGTTTCCGCATCCGGGAGGACGAAGAAACGGAAAGGACTAAGCGGCGTTCATCTTACGCATTTTCTTCAGCAGACGCTTGCGGGCGGCGGCCTTTTTCTTCTTGCGCATGACGCTCGGCTTTTCGAAGTGCTGGCGCTTCTTCATTTCAGACAAAATGCCAGCCTTTTCCACCTGCTTCTTGAAGCGGCGCAGAGCGATATCGAAGTTATAGTCGTCTTCGTTCAGAAAGACTCCGGGCATTGGTCATCACCCCCTCTTTGCGAAATACTCTCCAAGGAGGGCGACAAAAAACACCCGGCCTGAAGACAGAAAGGGGAAGATAGACGACTTTCCGAAAAAAGGCAAGCCCTAATGACTTTCCGCCGGGTGCTCCTCACCGTGGCAACCGCAGCCGCCCCGGCAGGTGTCCCAGATCGAGCGCAGGATCACATAGCCCACGCCGGTGCCGATCACGAACAGCACGAGGTAGAGCACCCCAAAGAAGACCGCGAAATCGGGGGACCACCACGGAATGTCCTGAGGAAGGGGGCTGTGGATCGTTTCGCCGTGCAACATCTGCTTTCTCCTTACTTGTTTAGCGCATCCTTGAGCATCTTTCCGGGACGGAACCGCACCACCTTGGAGGCCGCGATGGTGATGACATCGCCGGTACGGGGGTTACGTCCCTGACGTTCCTGACGCGTTTCTGCAACGAATGTGCCGAAACCGGTCAAGGTGAGCTTTCCGTCTTCCGCCAGCATTTCCTGAACGGATTCCAGCATGGCATTGAGGGAACGTTCCGCAGCCGCTTTGGTCATGTTGGCCCGGGCCGCAATCTGCGCGACGAGATCTGCCTTGGTCATCATCGACTCCTTCTGCTCGTTTCGGACCACGGACGACAGGGCATGATACACCACCACGACCCGCTCCGCAATCGCGCCCGACGTCACAGGGCAGCACCTTTTATCCGGCACAACGCCCTCTGATCATGGGGCATTTATTGGGGCAAAACTTGGCTCAGCCGTTCTTTTGGTCAATCATGTTTTTTCGGGGAAGTCAACTCCCCGAACGTCCAAAAATTCCGGCAAGCTGTTGAAACTGTTCCGGCGTGAGCGTCTCGGGACGCGCTTCCGGGGCGATCCCCAGCCGCTCGAGCGCGGCGACGGTACCGTCCCTGCCCGCACGCCGGAGGATCGATTGCAGCTGTTTGCGCCGCAACTGGAAACAAAGCTTCAGTATGGAGGAAAGGGCCTTCGGGTCAGCGGGATGCCGTTCCCGAGGCAGGGGGATGAACGTGACCACGGCGGAATCCACCTTCGGAGGCGGATTGAACGCACCGGGCCCGACCACAAAGCCCCACTCGACCCGGACATAGCTCTGGATCCAGACCGACAGCGCGCCGTAGTCCTTGGTCCCCGGCTTGGCGTACAGCCGCTCGGCCACTTCCTTCTGCACCATGAACACCGCCCGCGTCAGGTCCGGCGTCCGGGACACGATATCCCACATGAGCGGCGAACCGACATTATAAGGCAGGTTGCTGATGATTTTCCACGGGCCTTCCAGCGACTCCCAGGGGAAGGCCAGCGCGTCGGCATTGAGCACCTGCACGGCGGGGGCGGGGCGTTCCAGCTCGGCATGATGGGCAGCCCAATAGCTGTCCTTTTCGATGAGGCGGAACTCGGCGGGGCCCCGCTCGTGGATGATGCCGGTGATGGCGCCCGGACCGGGGCCGATTTCCAACACCCGGTCCTCCGGCCCGATCCGCAGAAGATCCACGATGCGGGCCGAGGTTTTGGCGTCTTTCAAAAAATGTTGGCCAAGGCTTTTCTTGGCCCGAGGTGCAGCAGTCAAAACATCCCTCACACGGTTCAGGGAAAAAGACGTTTTCCCATTGAAGCCGAAATACTACCCGTTTCGCCCCGGCTGTCAATGATGCCCGGGTTCCGCCCCGCGCGTCCGCCCCCTTATTTGCACAAAAAGACACAAGCGCCGGGCGACGGTCCCGCAGTCCGGAAAAAAACACAGCAACCACGCGGGGGAAAAGACCCCCTTGACATCTATAGAGACTACTCCCTATGACAAACGGTAAGAACAGATCGAAAGCGGGCCCGCCGTGCGCGGGGCCTCACAGAGATCCTTTTTCCCGTGCCCCGTTGCGCGGGGAACATAACGGCACTCCCTCCGGGGTGACCCGGAAGGAACTGGTAACACCCACAGAAGCAGGAGAGGACTATGTCCAAAGCCTTGGATAGCCAGCGAACCTACGCCCTGATCGGTACAGGCGGCTGCGGAAAAACCTCACTGGCGGAAATGCTGCTCTTCCAGAGCGGCGTCATCAACCGTCTGGGAGCCATTGAAGAAGGCACGACCACTCTTGATTACGAACCGGAAGAAATCAAGCGCCGCGGCTCCATCCAGCCCGGATTCGCCACTTTCCTCTGGAACAAGGATCGCCACTTCCTCATGGACGTCCCCGGCGACACCAACTTTACCGGTGACCTTCCCTACCTGCTGATGGGCGTCGACGCGGCCGTCCTCGTCATCGATGCCGTCGACGGCGTGCGCCCCCTCACCCGCCGCATCTGGAACGCCGTGCGCGAAGCCGGACTGCCGTCCTTCGTGTTCATCAATAAAATGGATCGCGACCGCGCCGACTTCGACATGGCCTTCAACGGCCTTTCCTCAGTGCTCGGCATGAAGCCCGTTACCTTGTACATGCCGGTCATGACTGACGGCGTGTTTGCCGGCGTCGTGGACATCCTCGGCGGCAAGGCCCTTATGTTCGGCGAAAACGGCGCCGTGACCGAAGCCCTCATCCCCGACGCCATCGCTGACGAAGCGGCGCTCCTGCACGACACCACCGTCGAAAACATCGCCGAGTCCGACGAAGAGCTGATGGAGAAATACCTTGAGGAAGGTTCCCTTTCCGAAGAAGACCTCGCCTCCGGCCTGCGCAAGGGCGTGCTCAACGCCAGCCTTGTCCCGGTCGTGGTGGGCTCCTCGCTCGAAAACAAGGGCGGGCGCGAACTGCTCGACGCCATCGCCCGCCTCTTCCCCTCGCCGCTCGAACGTCCGGCCTTCCTCGACGCCGACGGCAACGAACGCGCCTCCAGCGATGAAGGCCCGGCTTGCGGCTTCGTCTTCAAGACCATTGCGGACCCGTTCTCCGGCCAGCTCAACATGGTGCGCGTGATCTCCGGCACCATCAGCTCCGAATCGACGCTCAAGAACATGCGTACCGAGGAATCCGAACGCCTCGGCACCCTCCTCTATCTTGACGGCAAAACGCAGACTCCCTGCAAGGATGTGCTCGGCCCCGGCGCGATCATTGCGGTGGGCAAGCTGAAAAATACCCGCACGGGCGACACGCTCAGCGACGACAAGGCCCCCTTCGCGGTCGCCATGCCGCAGCTCGCCCCGCAGCTCATCACTTTCGCCCTCGCGCCGAAGGAAAAGGGCGACGAAGACAAGGTGTACGCCGCCGTCCAAAAGCTGCTGGATGAGGACGTGACCTTGAAGCTGAGCCGCGACGAGGAATCCGGCGACATCCTGCTTTCGGGCATGGGCCAGCTCCACATCGAAACCGCCGTCGAGCGCGCCAAACGCCGCTACAAGGTGGAAATCCTGCTCAAGACGCCCAAGGTCCCCTACCGTGAAACCGTTCGCGGCAAGGTACAGGTGCAAGGCCGCCACAAGAAGCAGAGCGGCGGACGCGGCCAGTTCGGCGACTGCTGGATCGAAATGGAAGGCCTGCCGCGCGGTTCCGGCTACGTGTTCGAGGACGCCATCGTCGGCGGCGCCATCCCGCGCAACTACATCCCCGCCATCGACAAGGGCGTTCAGGAAAGCGCGGCTCGCGGCTTCATCGCCGGCTGCCCGGTCGTGGACTTCAAGGTCCGCCTCTATGACGGCAGCTACCACACGGTCGACTCCTCGGAAATGGCCTTCAAGGTGGCCGGTTCGCTGGCCTTCAAGAAAGCCATCGAGTCCCTGAAACCCGTTCTGCTCGAACCCATCGTGCTGCTCTGCGTTTCCGTCCCGGACGAGTACATGGGCGACGTCATCGGCGACCTCTCCTCGCGTCGCGGCAAGGTGCTCGGTTCCGACTCTCAGGTCGGCATCACGGAAATCAAGGCTCACATCCCCATGAGCGAAGTGCTCCGCTACGCGCCGGATCTTCGCTCCATCACAGGCGGCCAGGGCGTCTTCACGATGGAATTCGACCACTACGAAGAAGCCCCGCAGCCCATCGTCGACAAGGTCATCGCCGAGCACCAGAAAGCGAAGGCCGAAGAATAGGGAATGCCTCCGGCGGCAAGGGGCTCTGCCCCTTGACCCCGCCGGGGAAATGATTTCCCCCGGCCCCCCTCAAGGTCAAAGAAGAGCGGTTCCGCATCCGGCTTGCGCCGGACACGGAACCGCTCTTCTTTGACCCCGATGCCGCCAGTCGTGCCCTGTTTGAGAAAACCGGTGAAGCGGCTGCCGTATCTTCTTAAGATAAAAGGGAACACTGCGAACAGGGATTCGATAAACACGAAAGTCTTTGGAGAGGGTGGGGGGAGGTTTGGAGGGGGCGGGAGAAGCCTTTCTCCAGAAAGGTTCTCCCGCCCCCCTCCAATTCATCTTCCCCTAACCGCTACGCTTCGATCTTCGTGCCGAGAAGCTTGAGATAGAGAGCCATCCACTCGGGATGCGCGGGCCACGCCGGGCCGGTGACGAGGTTCCCGTCAACAAAGGCGTTGGTCGCTGTCGCGTTGGGCTCGCACCAGACGCCTCCGGCGTCCACCACATCGGGCTTCACGGCGGGATAGGCCGTGCAGGAACGCCCCTTGAGGATACCGGCGGAAACCAGCATCTGCTGGCCGTGGCAAATCGCCGCAATGGGCTTCTTGGCCCCGTCCATCTCACGGATGATCTCAATGACGCGCGGGTTCAGGCGCAGATACTCGGGAGAACGGCCTCCGGGCACGACAAGCCCGTCATAGGCGGCGCAATCCACAGCGTCGAAATCGGCGTTGATCATAAAATTGTGGCCACGTTTTTCCGTATAGGTCTGATGCCCCTCGAAATCGTGCACGGCGGTGGCGATGACGTCGCCCGGCTTCTTGCCGGGGCTGACCACATCGACATCGTGACCCACCATCAGAAGCATCTGATACGGGACCATGATCTCGTAATCTTCAACAAAGTCACCAGCCAACATCAATATTTTCTTTTTTGCCATATCGCTTGCTCCTTGGTTCGGGTTTATAAGCGATTCTACATCGGGCATACGCGAACACGCAAGGATAAAGCATCCAAAATCCCCGGTGCGCAAGGATAAATACCGATTTCTCTTGACAGCGGGAAAAAGAGAGGCTATTTGAACTCCTGCGGAAGAAAGAGGCGACTTTTTCTTCTCATCCTGTCTGACCGCGACTGAGCGGTCCTACTGGGGTGGCCTGAGACGGCCCCCTTTTTTTTATGCCGAGCCCCTTTTTTATCCCTAAGAATGGGGCAATACGGAGAACATCAAGACGCATGAGTCAACCCGATAGAATCGAATTCATCACCGAACTGGTCACCCCTCTGGCGGCTTCCCTCGGACTGGCTGTCTGGGGCGTTGAACTGGGCGGCGCCGCCCGCCCCATCGCCCGGATTTACGTCGACGTCCTTCCCGGCGCCGAACCCGCCCCTTCCGAAAAGGCCTCAAATGACGATCTGCTCCCGCAGGGCGTCACCATCGATCAGTGCGCGGAACTGTCGCGGCTCGCGGGTCTCGCCCTCGACGTGGAAGACCCCTTCGCCACCAACTGGACGCTCGAAATTTCCTCTCCGGGGCTCCAGCGCCCCTTCTTCAAAATCGACCAGTTGAGAAATTATGTAGGACGCGAACTGGAAGTCGTGCTTGCGGCACCGCTTGATACCTGGCCGGGGCGCAAGAAATTTTCCGGAGTCCTCGCTGCCGTCGCCGACGAGGAATTCACGCTCAGCCTGCCCGACACCAGCCGGAAGGCCGAAGAGCCTGAAGAAGTCACCATCGCCTGGCCCTTTGTGCGCAAGGCGACCCTCGTCCACCACTTCCCCGAACCGGGCAAGAAGCTCGGCGGCAAGAAAGACTCCAAAGATTCCAAGGGTACACGCGGAGGCGCTGCATGAATTTGGAACTGAAAAAGGCCATCGACCAGATCAGCAAAGACAAAGGGCTCGATCGCGACATGCTCGTGGATACGCTTGAGGACGCCGTCCGCACTTCCGTTATCCGCAAATACGGCGAGAACATCGACGTCGAAGTCAGCTACAACGACGACACCGGGGAAATCCAGGTCCACCAGTTCAAGATCGTCGTTGACGACGTGGCCGATCCCGATACCGAAATCGACATCGAAAAGGCCCGCGAACTCGATCCTTCCGTGCAGCTCGACGACGAAATCGGCTTCCCCCTCAAGGTGACCGACCTCGGGCGCATCGCGGCCCAGTCCGCCAAGCAGGTGATCATCCAGCGTATGCGCGACGCCGAACAGGAACTCATCTATGAAGAGTTCAAGGACCGCGTGGGCGAAATCTGCAGCGGCATCATTCAGCGCCGCGACAAGGGCGGCTGGATCATCAACCTTGGCCGGACCGAAGCCATCCTTCCCAAGGAAGAGCAGATCCCCCGCGAGCATTACAAGCGCGGCGATCGCGTGCAGGCCCTGATCATCGAGGTCAAGAAAGAAGGCCGCGGCCCGCAGATCGTCATTTCGCGTTCGCACCGCGACTACACCGCCGCCCTCTTCCGCCGCGAAGTGCCGGAAGTCGACGACGGCACCGTGCAGATCATGGGCGTCGCCCGCGATCCGGGCAGCCGCGCCAAAGTCGCCGTGCTCTCCCGTGAACGCGACGTCGATCCCGTGGGCGCCTGCGTTGGCGTGCGCGGTTCCCGCATCCAGAACATCGTGCAGGAACTCCACGGCGAACGCATCGACATTGTGGTCTGGAGCCCCGAAATTTCGACCTATGCCCGCAACGCGCTGGCTCCGGCCGTGATTTCCCGCATTGTGGTCGATGAGGCCGAAAACCTCCTCGAAGTCACCGTGCCTGACGATCAGCTCACCAGCGCCATCGGCCGCAAGGGGCAGAACGTCAAGCTCGCCGCCAAGCTGCTTGGCTGGAAAATCGATATTTTCACTGAAACCCGCTACAACGAAACCAACGCCATCGGCCGCGGGCTCGAGCAGGTCGCCAGTGTGGCCGAAGTCTCCGTGGACAGCCTCGTGAGCGCCGGATTCACCACGCTGGAACAGCTCCAGGATGCGACCGATGAAGAACTGTCCGAAAAGCTCAGCCTCTCGGACAGCCGTATCGGCGATTTGCGTGCGGCTATCAACTTCCTCTCTCCCGTAGTGGGCGAATCGGCTGACAAGGCCGATGCCGATGCGGACAAGGCCGACGAAACGGCGGCCGGGGAAGACGAATAGCATGGACCGGGGGCATGTGCCCACCCGGATGTGCGCCATATGCAGAAGGCGCATGCCCAAACAGGAGCTCGTGCGCCACGTTCTGTCCCCGCAGGGGGGGGAATTTCTGGTCGATGAGAGCCAAACCCAGCCCGGACGCGGCTGGTATGTATGCTCGGAAACGGCCTGCCGGGAAAAATTCCGGCGGTTCCGCACAGGCGGGCGGAAGCGTAAGGGAGATTAGTGCATGACTGAAGACAAGACCAAGGTGAAAGACCTTGCGACAGAACTTGGCGTACCGACCAAGAATCTTTTGCAGGCGTTGCGTGAGCTGGATATTCCGGCGAAAAGCACTTCCAGCAACATTGCTGCGGAGGACATCGATCGCGTGAAGAACCATCTGAAAGACTCCGCCACGTCCGAACAGGGCGACCGCCGCGAAGTACAGCCCGGCGTCATTGTCCGTCGCCGCCGCCAGTCCACCGAGGACGTCGCGGCCGAAGGCGAAGAAGCGCCCCGCGCGGAACGCAGGGCCCCGCGTGAAAACCACACGCCCGCGGCCCGCATTGTCAGCGTGCCCGGCGCGTCCGAGGCACAGGCCGCCGCGACCGTCCCGTCTGCGGAACCCGAAGCGCCTACCGCTCCGGAAGTTTCCGTGCAGGAACCGGTGAAGGAAGCCGCCGAGGAAAAGCCCACTCCGGTTGCCGAAGCCGACAAGGCCGACGACCAAAAGCCGCGCCAGCCGCGCGACAACCGGCAGAAAAAGCGCTCCGGGCTGCGTGAAGCCGCCCCGGTCGCCAAGGTGATCAGCCGTCCTCAGGACATCGCCGCCGCAAAGGCCGCTGAGGAAGCCGCTGCAAAGGCCGCCGCCGAAGCAGCAGCCGCTGCCGCGAAGGCTGCCGCCGAAGCCGCTGCCGCCGCCAAGAAAACTGAAGAAGCCGAAAAGCCCCGCAAGGCGCAACCCGCCGCCTCCGCGCGGCCCGAAGGCTCCTCCGCGCCTTCGCTGCTGCCTCCGGTCTCCGAAGGCAACCGTTCCAGCTCTTCCGATGGCGAGGACGACGATCGCCGCGACCGTCGCAAGCCGCGCCGTCCCCAGGAACCGGCCACGCCGCAGGTTCGTGTTATTTCCCGCCCCGACCCCGCGGCCGTAGCCGCCGCGCGTACGCAGCAGGCCGCCCAGTCCGACGGGCGCGACAACCGCAATGCCGGACGCGACGGGCAGGCACGGGACGGACGCCCCGGACAGCCGCGTGATGGGCGCCCCGGACAGGGACGTGACGACAACCGCCCGGCCCGCACCGGCTATCAGGGCCCGCGCCCTGCCGGCGGCGGAGCTCCCGGAAACTTCACTCCCGGTGCCGCGCCCGGCGGCCCGCTCCCGGACCGTGACGGCCAGAGCAAGAAAAAACGCAATAAGACCGCCCGCCGTACCGTCGATTTTCAGGACACCGCGAACAACGGGCGCCGCCGCAGCGATGATATGGATGATGTGCCGCGCAGAGGCGGACGCAGACGGCCCAAGGCCAGCCGTGTTGTTTCTCAGGCCACCCAGCCCCTCAAGGCCGTCAAGCGCAAGATCCGCATCGAAGAAGCCATCCGGGTGGCCGACATGGCTCACCAGATGGGCCTGAAGTCCAATGAAATCATCAAGGTGCTGTTCAACCTCGGCATCATGGCGACCATCAACAAGGCGCTGGACATCGACACGGCATCCGTCGTAGCCGCCGAATTCGGCTATGAAGTGGAAAAGGTGGGCTTCGCCGAAGAACAGTATTTGGCCGATCACCGCACCGAAGATTCGCCTGAGCAGCTCAAGCGCCGTCCTCCGGTCGTGACCATCATGGGCCACGTCGACCACGGCAAGACCTCGCTGCTCGACGCCATCCGCAAGACCAACGTGACCAGCGGCGAAGCGGGCGGCATCACGCAGCACATCGGCGCGTACCACGTGAAGACCAAGCGCGGCGAAATCGTGTTCCTCGACACGCCCGGCCACGAAGCGTTCACCGCCATGCGTGCCCGCGGCGCACAGGTGACCGACCTTGTGGTGCTGGTCGTCGCCGCCGACGACGGCGTCATGGAACAGACCCGCGAAGCCGTGAACCACTCCCGCGCCGCCGGCGTGCCGATCATGGTTGCGGTCAACAAGATGGACAAGCCCACGGCCAACCCTGACCGCGTGCTTCAGGAACTCGCCTCCCTCGGCCTCGTGCCCGAAGACTGGGGCGGGGACACCGTGGTCTGTAAGGTTTCCGCCAAGACCCGCGAAGGCCTCGACGAAATGCTCGAAATGCTGGCCCTCCAGGCCGACATCCTCGAACTCACGGCCAACCCGGACAAGCCGGCTCGCGGCCACATCGTGGAAGCCAAGCTCGACAAGGGCCGCGGCCCAGTGGCGACCGTGCTCATTCAGGAAGGCACGCTCCATCAGGGCGACACCTTCGTGTGCGGCGTGTTCAGCGGTCGCGTGCGCGCCATGTTCAATGACCAGGGCCGCAAGGTTAAAGAGGCCGGGCCGTCCATTCCTGTGGAAGTGCAGGGCTTTGAAGGCGTGCCGGAAGCCGGTGAGGAGTTCATCTGCCTTGAGGACGAAAAGCTGGCCCGCCGCATCGCGGAAAGCCGCGCCGTCAAGCTGCGTGAACGCGAACTCGCCAAGCAGTCCCGCGTGACCCTCGAAACCTTCCTGTCCCGCAAGGCGGACGATCAGGAAGCGCTCGTGCTCAACCTCGTCGTCAAGTCCGACGTGCAGGGCTCCCTCGAAGCCATCGTGGATGCCCTCAACAAGCAGAGCACGGAAAAGGTCCGCATCAACATCATCCACGGCGGCACCGGCGCGATCACGGAATCCGACATCCTGCTGGCTTCGGCTTCCGACGCCATCATCATCGGGTTCAACGTGCGTCCGACGGCGAAAGTCAAGGAAATGGCCGAACACGAAAGCGTGGACATCCGTTTCTACGACATCATTTACAAGCTCGTGGACGAAATCAAGAGCGCCATGGCCGGTCTGCTCGCTCCCGTCAGCCGCGAGGTGTACCTCGGCCAGGCCGAAGTGCGCGAAGTCTTCTCCGTGCCGAAGGTCGGTTCCATCGCGGGCAGCCATGTCGTCGACGGCAAGCTCACCCGTAACGCCAGCGTCCGCCTGCTCCGCGACGGCGTGGTCGTGCACAACGGCAAGATTGCCTCGCTCCGCCGCTTCAAGGACGACGTCCGCGAAGTCCTCAAGGGCTATGAGTGCGGCATCAGCCTCGAAAACTTCAACGACATCAAGGTCGGCGACGTTATCGAAGCCTTCGAAATGGTCGAAGAGGCCGCTACGCTGTAGTGGCATGGAATAGATGAAATTGGAGGGGGGATGGAGAACCTTTCTGAAGAAAGGCTTCTCCCTCCCCCTTCCAAACCTCCCCTCTCCCTCTCCAAAGACTTTCGTATGCGGGCGTCGTTCCGGCTTTGTTCTCAGCAACGGGCCGATCGGCGCCCTTCCTTTGGTTGGACGATTCAAAGCCAATACATCTTCACAAAATGAACAGGCTTTTTCTGTAACATGCAGCCTGTTACATGCAAGAAACGCATCAAACGGGCGTCATGCGGAAAAGCCCTTCTTCTGCTCCTCAAGCCAGAAAAAGCTGCGAACAGGGATTCGATAACGTCAAAAGTCTTTGGGGACGGAGGGGTGGAGGTCGGGAGAGGGGAGGAGGGACCTTTCTGGAGAAAGGTCCCTCCTCCCCTCCCCCGTCCATCTTCTCAATGAGAAATCCTCCTCAAAGGGCTTGCGTTTCTGCGTGGTTCCATTATTCCAGAAAGGTAGCACAGAACGATTTTACCAACGGATTGAATCATGGTCATCGCAGTCCTTACCGTCGAGTACCACCTGCACGGCAACGACTCCCTCAAGGGAAAGCGCCGTGTCGCCAACAGCCTCAAGCAAAAGGTGCGCAATACGTTCAACGTCGCCATCGCCGAATACGGCACGGAGGATTCCCTGACCCGTCTCCGGCTGATGGTCATTTCCCTGAGCAACAGCGAGCAGCACCTGCAATCGCGGATGGACAAATGCCTCGCCATGATGGAGGCCGTGTGTTCCGAAGAGATGGTTTACAGTGACTTGGAATTCATCAATGGGGATTGATACAGTGTACGAACAAGACATGCAGACGGCCCATATCATCCAGCCCGCCGAGGAAATGGCGGCGATCATCCAGCAATTCGACAACATCGTCATCGTGGCGCACGGCAGCCCCGACGGGGACGCCATCGGAGCCACCGGAGCCATGGGCTCCTTGGTCAAGGCGCTCGGCAAGCGGTTCGTACTCTATAATGCCACCGGCATCCCCGACTATCTGGAGTGGGTCCCCCTGCCCGGAAAGCTCGTCACCAAGCCCTCCGCCATCCCCTTCAAGCCCGGCCTGATCATCGTGCTGGACTGCGGCGACGCCTGGCGCATGGGCAAGGAACTGCTCGCGGTCTTTCCCGAGTATCCTTCCGTCAATATTGACCACCACCTCGGCAATCCCATGTTCGCCTCCCTCGGGAACTGGGTGGACCCCGGCATGGCCGCCACGGGCCAGATGGTGGCCGCCATCGCCGACGCCGCTGGCGTGCCCCTCACCGGGGAACTGGCCCAGTGCGTCTACCTCTCCCTCGTCTCCGACACGGGTTCCTTCACGCACGGCAACACCAGCGCGGCGGTCTTCACGCTTGCCGCCCGCCTCGTCGCCAACGGCCTTGACGCCGCCGCCATGCGCGAAAAGCTCGACAACCAATGGTCCATGCCCAAGACGAAGCTCTGGGGCAAGCTCATGCAGACCCTTTCCCTTGAATGTGACGGCACGGTAGCCGTTTGTCCCGTCACGATGGAGGAAATCGGCTCCTTCGGGGCCGTGCGCGAGGATCTGGAGGGCTTTGCCGAACAGATGCGCCGCATCAAGGGCGTGCGCGTCGCCGTGCTCATCCGGCAGGACCCCGGCAACCGCTGCAAACTGAGCCTCCGCTCATCCGGCAGCGATGACGTACGCTCCGTGGCAGCCCTCTTCGGCGGCGGCGGGCATCTCAACGCCGCGGGAGCCACCATCGACGATGCCGACATGGACGCCGTGACCAGACAGACCATAAAAGCCATTCAAGACATCACGTTTGGAGCGGGGAAAGAAGAGAAACGCTGAGGAGGAAAGAGACAACCTTTCTAAAGCAAACGTCCCTCCCCGGACATACCAATGCGGGCCCTCCTCTCCCCTGCCCAATACTTTCGGCCTGTTCGAATCCCTGAGAGCTTTCGAGCTGTGGGCGATCTCCAAAAACAGTGAGCCGTACCCAGGCAAGACGCTTTAGCCTCAATGCATTCCCATAAGCAAAGGCCCATTCCGTAACATCGGAATGGGCCTTTGTGTTCCGGAGGGAACGCTGGCACGCAGCCTCCCCACCAGTCGAAAGCCTTGGGAAAGGAGGGGCCTGGGGAGAAATACCCCTTCTCCAGAAGGTTTTTCCTCCCCAGGTTCTCTCACATTTACTTCTTGGCTTCAGGCTTGGCGTCAGCCTTCGGAGCGGCCTTGTCGTCGGCCTTCGGAGCGGCGGTGATGGGTTCCAGCTTGACGGGCGCGAAGGTCACCTTGGTCTTGTCCATTTCGGCGATCACTTCCTTGGTCACATCGGACTTGGGATCGAACGCGAGGAGGCCTTCGGCGTTCATGATGACCGAGTAGCCGTTCTTGGTACGGAAGTCTTCAAGGGTCTTCTGCATCAAGCCGTTGATCTGCTGCACAACCTTCTGCTGCTCGGCATTGACGATCTGCTGGTAACCAACAAAGGTCTTCTGGAAACGGGCGCGGAGGGCTTCGTCGTTGGGAGCCTTTTCGATCATGCCCTGGGCCGTCTTGAGCTGTTCCTGCATGGCGGCTTCAAGCTGCTTCAGGTGTTCGATGCCGGCCTTGCCGGGTTCGCTTTCCTGGAAAAGACGGGCCGGATCGACCACGGCAATTTTGCTGGCGGCACAGCCGGTCGTCGCAAATACGAGCATGAGGCACAGAGCGATAGCGCTGATAGTACGCATGGAAACTCCATTCGCAAAGAGGTTCAACGTCGCCGCAACCCGGCGACTGGGGACTTTCCACAGGAAAGATCCCGTCCAAGTGATCATCTTACCTTTTTTCCCCGCAAGCCACAATCCACAACAAAAGACGGGATCGCGGGGGCGATCCCGTCGGCTTCCGGTATGACGGAAAAAGTTGCCTGTACTTTGCGCAAAGAAACGGCAATCAGCCCAGCATGGAAAAACGCTCGCGCGACTTGAGAACCTTAGCAAGGAACGCCTTGGTTTCCCGCGAGGAAAGCTTCTTGAGGAGCGTGTTCCGCACCTGCTCCGGCGTCATGGCATTGATGGCCTCAAAGGCGGCATCACGCGACTTGCCGAACGTCCGCAACATGCCGCCGGTACCGATATTGTAGGCGGCGATGGCACAGTACTCCCTGGACTGGGGATCGGCGATCGCGCTCAGATGCCGGTTCTGCAAGAGATACATGTACGCTGTACCGTACTTGATGTTCGTCTCGGGATGCAGCAGCAATGAAGGGGATGGCTTGCCGGTGCGGCCGAGCCAGCGGTGGACTTCTCCGCCAGCCGTGTCCGGCACCACCTGCATGAGGCCATGCGCCGAGCGGTTGCTGATCAGGTCAGGGTCGAAATCGCTTTCGGTGTAAATGATCGCAAATACCAAATCCGGCGAAAGATTGTAACGGTCGGCATACTTCTCCACGACCGGACGGTACTGCTCGGCCTGACGGCGCATGGAGGCGGTCAGACCGGAAAGCTGCCGCAAGTCGCCAAGCAATTTTTCCGTACGCTCTAGGACTTCAGGGGCCAGCTCGAAAGCCTGCTGGCTGCCGTTCCAGCGCAGGGGCAGATCATCAAAATCCAGCTGCTTGCCCAGTACATCAAGATGGGCGGGTTCCGCCCGATTGATGCGGGGCATATTCGAAAACAGTTCCGCGCGGGGAACAAAGTCGGCCTGCTGGGGTTCCGTGGGGGCGGCGGTCAGCATCGCCGCAAGGGATGTACTGGTCGTTTCCAGCTTGACCGGGATGCTTCCGTGCAGCGGGCGCATGGTTACCGTACCATCGCTCTGCACCTCCAGAACCGGAAAACGGTCTCTGGAAGCGGCAAAGGGCGTTGAAGGGAGATTCTGCTTCATGGCTTCCCGAAACTGCTCAGGAATATGAAGCAGCGGGCGGGGCAGAGGGTTTTCCCCTTTGGCCCGGCTGGTCGCTCCGGTGACGGGCTCAAGGCTCTGATTGCTTCCGCCGGGCACAAAACCCGTCACAAGGGCAAGCAGGGCCAACGTGCCTGTCACAGAAACAGCATATCCTGCCAATGGGTTACGCATAGAAAAACTATCCTCGACTGTTTGGGTCCAGCCGGAAAAAAGGCTTCTTTCCAGCTCATAGGGCGCGCCGTAAGGGTATAGCAAAGAACATGCCATAGCTCTTCTTAGATGAAAAAAACGAATCCGGAGGGTTTGAGTGCCCCACGCGGCCCATGAACGGACCCCACAAAAAAAGCCCCGTTTCCGTGGAGAAAAGGGGCCGGACGACATTTCCGTCCTATGAGGCGAGAAGTGAGACTCTATGCCGCTTTCGAGGCTTCCCTCATCAAAAAGTCACGGATTAAAAACGGAGCGCGCCCATAAACAGGATGAGGCACACGACAAGACACCCTTCACGCCCAAGACACGACGTATGGGGGGGCGGGCTGGAGAGGACTCATTTTACCGCGTAAAAATCCTTTTTTGTATCATTTTTTGTACTCTAATACAAAATATCCGTTCTAACGGTACAATATTTTATACACTAATAAGAATAATTTTCTTTAAATAAATCTATCATGGGTCCTACAGAATCCGGGACAACATGGAAGCGATCCCGCCCTACGGCTTCCGCTCCACGGAAAACAGTTTCCGGGGGCCCCCTTCAGCAACCCACCTCCTACTGCCGTCCACCGCAAGCGGCTTCGTCCATAACCCAAATCAGCTCGCCACCCTTCGGCCGCACGAGCTGCACGGGCAAAGAGGCAGGCGCCAGCAGATCCAGCGCCTTGCCGAGCGGAGGGCGCTTCCCCTCCCCCGTCGCCAAATACAGGCAGCAGCGGGCCGCGTTGATCATCTCCAGCGTCAACGTGATGCGACGGCTCTCAGGCTTGGGGGCCAGATGTTCGGCCACGGCAAAACCGGTCAGGCGGCCCGAACGTAACGCCTCGGGCGCCAGCAGCGGGCTGCCGGGGAACAGCGAAGCGGTATGCCCGTCGTCCCCCATGCCGAGCAGGGCGCAATCAAGACGGGGCATCCCCTCTTCCGCCGGAACATGTTGCCGCAAAAGTTCCTCATAGGCCACGGCGGACTCGCCGGGATCAATCTCGCCGTCCATCGGATAGATTTCCGCCGCCGGGACATGCGCCAGCAGTTCCTGATTGGCCGCACCGTAATTGCTCGCGGGATGATCCGGAGCGACACAGCGTTCATCCACCCAAAAAACGCGGGTGTGCGCCCAGTCGACCCGCGCCGCCCACGCCTCCGTGCGCAACAGCCGGAACAACGTCAACGGCGTGGAGCCTCCGGACAGGGCCAGCGTGAAGACGCCGCGCCGGGATACGGCCTCCGCACAGCGGGCGGCCAGCAACCCGGCGGCGCATGACGCCACGCCGTCCGCATCGGCCCGGACATACGTTTCAAGATGAAGCCCATCCAATGGATTATCCGTTTTGCTCTGGAGCATCGCTCTTGTCCTCTTGCTGTAGGGTTGGCTCTTTCACCTTGCGGGGATTGCGCAATTCCACGGGCACGGTTTCGTTCTCGCGCAGGTGCACATCCATTTGCGGGAAAGAGATTTCAATGTTGGCCTCGGTGAACTTTGCGTCAATGACTTTTCGGATGTCCGAGGCGATACCGCTGCCGTGCAGGATGTCCCCCACCCAGAACCGCAGCCGGAAATCCAGCGAACTGGCCGCGAAGTCGTTGAACAGAACCACCGGCTCGGGATAGGTCAGAACCTTCTGGTGCTCTTTCGCCACCTGTTTGAGCAGCTTCTCGACAAGCTGGATATCTGACCCGTAGGCCACGCCCACAGCGACCTCCTGCCGGACCATGCGCCCGTTGCGCGTCCAGTTGGTGAGCTTGCCGGACAGAAATTCCGCATTGGGCACGAAGATGACGGCATTGTCGAACGTCTCCACCTGCGTGGACCGGATATTGATGCGCCGGACAATGCCGTTGACGCCGCCCACATCAATGACGTCGCCTTCGCGCAGAGTCTGCCCGAAGATGACCAGAAGCCCGCTGACGAAGTTGTTGATGATGTTCTGGAGGCCAAAGCCGATACCTACGGACAAACCGCCGGCGACCACCGCGATGCTGGTCAGGCTGAACCCAAGCGCGCTCAGGGTATATAAGCCGAACAAGCCCCACAGGAGATACGTGAACCCGGCCTGAATCGGCCCCACAAGGCTGCGGTCAAGGCGCATGGAATGCGCGGGCAGATCCGCAATGAACGACCTCCCCACCGAAATGAAAGAGCGGGTCACGTAGAATGCGCTGACGATAAACAGCACCTGAAGCATACTGAATGAGGTCTTGCCCACGCTCACGTCCATGTTCGCCAAGTGCGTCAGCAGGAACTCGCCGCCGGGATAGGCCAGAATCCACAGCCCCGTTGCCGCCGTCGCCAGCACGAGCATGGCGGGAAGCGCCAGAGCCAGCAGGAACCCGCTGAACAAAGCCTTCACCCCTTCCTGCGGCATGTGCTCGGCAATGACATTCATGAGCCGCATAAAGCCCACGGCCTGCTGCACGCACACGGCCACCGCCGCATACGCCACGCATACCAGAATCGACAGCCTCCCCCATCCAATCAGGGTCATGAGCACGGCGATCCAGAGGATAACGGCCTGCCCTTTCAAAAGATTGATGACCAGCGGGAACGGGATGTCCGGCAAAGGGCGCTTGTAGTCACGCCACAGAGTGACGAGCGACATCAGCAGCCAGATGCCGCCGAGAATCGGGCCGGGCAAATTGAAAAACAGGAGGAGAAGCCCGCCGAGCAAAGGGGTGAACAACGGCCACAGCGGCGAGCGCAATTGGAGATCGCTCCGCTGGAATGTATACAAGTCCCATGCAAGCGCCATCTGCCCAAGGCTCAGGAGCAACGTGCCGATGATGGACAGGACATGGTACGATCCGCTCGGGGACCACGCCGCGAAATGGAACATGAAGCCAAAGGACAGCCACACGAAGCTGTGCCCGCACATCTTGGTCCAGCCCGTACGCAAAGACTCGGGCCATTTCCTCGACATGCGGCGCGACACGAAGATAAGGCCGTGCAGCGGCAGGATAAGCACGATTGCGCGCAGTATGACGCCGAGCCAACCGGCGAGGCTCCACGGCAGTTCCGCGTTCATGCGGACGGAGAAGGTCTCCTGCAACGCATTGATACTTTTCTGGATATTAAGCCATGAATCCACGTCGTAAATCTTGCCCGAGCGCTGGAGATAATAATCCTGCCACAACCCTGGAATGGACTTGGCAACCCGCCCGGTCAGGGAGGTGATGTTTTCCTGCAGCTTGCGGGCGGGAGCGAGCACGCGGCTGATGCGGATCTGAACCGTATTCAGCCGCCCCTGCGTCTGCGCAAGGTCGCTCAAAAAAGCCTGCAATTCCGGAGAAATGTCCGTTTCATCCTTCGAGGGGGCGGAGTCCTGCTCCAGAAGGGAAATTTCACTGAGCCGGCTTTTCAGCGTGTTCAGCGTGCCTTCCAGCGGTTCCAGCACATCCGAGAGCTTGTCGTTCAGCCGTGCCAGCCGCTGCTGGACGACGGACAGCTCCAGCGGCAACCCCCTGCTCACCCGGGAAAGCGTCATGAGCCGCTGGTATTCTTCCTCAATGGCGCTGAGCGACGCATTCAACTTGCGGGAGGCATCCGGCAGGCGCTTGGTCAAGGCCACGGTTTCCGCATCAATGGCCCCGAGCTCCTCCACCCGGTTTTGGAGCAGCGTAGTCCAGACATCCTGCGTCGGATCGGGTGCGGGTTTCGGCGCGCTCGCGGGCGCATCCGTTTTCTGTCCGGATGCCGGGGCAGTATCCGCAAAGGCCGCGCAAGGCAGGGCAAGGCTCAAGCAAAGAAACAGGGAAACAAGTCGGGAAGCATTCATACAGCGGCGTTCCGTTCGGCTAGAGTATGTTCGACGTTTCCGGAACATACCCCGCGATCCTTCCGCTCGGCAACCACTGAGAATGTGAGGAAGGGAAAGCAGAACCGGGGAGGGGAGAAGGGGCCTTTCTGGAGAAAGCCCCCTTCTCCCCTCCCCGGACCCCACCCCTCAT
>ERZ781275.855-NODE-855-length-27679-cov-8.434007_pt1 | contig 27679 bp, 28 predicted proteins | sample MGYA00375853_ERZ781275 | MGnify/ENA primary metagenome ERZ781275 (study PRJEB29790, sample SAMN03653691) | human gut metagenome | host: Homo sapiens | place: USA: Dallas, Texas | collected 2012-07-23 | study: EMG produced TPA metagenomics assembly of the Gut...
TCTTTCGGATCTCTTGCTCCCATTATACCATATCGCTCGTGTAAACACTATTTAATACGTATTTGGTTTTCAGGCCACGAACATATAATTCATAGGGGATATTTGATTCATAACTATGCTTAGCGCCACAGATAAGAGGATTTCCGGGATATTTAGAACTCTGTGTTTTCTGAGGAGACAACGCATGGAAAGAAATTTTTCCTCCTCCGTAGATCATTCCACAAAGAGGTTTCCACTCCTGTGTTTTCTTTCGGGGAGCCCTTTTTTGTGTACCGGTAAACAACGCAATATCAGCTGCGCCGGTCAACCGGTTCAAATATTCAAGTGTAATCGACTTGTTTAGACTATACCCCATCCCCAACAGTTTTTGCATCTCCCAAAAAGTGTGCAACAGTAAAGAATAGTTACTATCTTCAGCCTTTATTGTTAAAAATAAACCCGAGCTGCTTTGGAACGTCCAAAATAAATCCTCAGTTGGAAATATTAATGTGTCTCTTGCGGTTAAGGTGTGTGAAAACCTTGGTATTTCAAATGTTCCATCCTCATTCATAGGCGAACTCACATGCAAAATAGCATCAATATCGTCATAACTAGAAGGCAATTGTTTTTTTGTGTAGCCTGGCGAAAGATGGCTGAGCGCTTGTTTCCATTGAGCAGGACTAGCAATGAAATAATTTAAAAAAGTTAGTTTCAATGTCTTGATTTCATCGTTTTGCTCAGGACATGTCTCTACGGCTGCTGGCTGGGAAGAAAATGTGGGAAGAAAAGATTTTATCTGGATATTGCTGACAAATTGTGAGAAAAATCGGTTATATTTTTTCCATGTTTCATACTTGGAACCCGCGTATGCAGATTCCTCAAAATCAATGTATGCTTGTTTGATAAACTTCAATATATTTGTAACATCTGGTGTGTGCTTCAGACACTCTACAAGCTGTTGCCATATGTCATTTGGAAAAGATATTCCGAAAGGAGAAGAAGTGTGGATTAAATATAGTACGCCAATAATCAATATTTCGGGAGTTGTCCCAATGAATAATTCCTCTTGATTCCGGTTTTGTCTATCGGACAGAAGAATCTCGATAATGGAACACGTTATGGTGTTGATGCGCCTATTAGCAACCAGTTTTTTTCTTTGTGGAGTACCCTGCGAAATCTTCGCTATCAATTTTTTCAATTTTGAGCTTTGCATTGCTTTGGCCACTTGAACAGCATAAAGCTCTTTGGCTTTTATTGGCTCCTGGTGTTTGCTTAGGTAAAGGAGAATGGCATCTTCAATAAGGGCATCCAATAACTCATCGGCATGCTTTTCATATGTTTTTTCATTGTCTTCTTCTGTTGGAATAAACTGATAATACATAGGAGATTCAATGTTGTCTCCTATACCATCGCTAAAGAAGGTTCTAATTTTTCGTGCAAATAAAAACTCTGTCATCCACTCTGTATCAGCTAATTCATCGGGTGTAACGAGAGGATAGCCAAAAGAATCCACCTGTTCGTACACTAACTGTTTTTGAAGATACAACTCCGAAAGCTTTTTTGCATCATCCCCACAATAACGAATTGAATCGAATGCAGGTCTGCTGTGGTTGCTCAATGCCAGAACGTGCAGATATTCGGAAACAATATCCGGAAGCTCTTTTTTTATTGTCTTCTGTATTTCCTGAACGGTATATTCCTGAGTTTGCATATCCGACGCAAAAAGATTCTCTTTCCAACATCCAGAACAAATAGCCGTTTCCAATTCAGACCAGAGCTGTCCGTAAACTTTATTGCCATACTTTTTTGTGAAAGACTTTTTTCTCATAAAACCCACCGGACAAGTCGGAAATTGTTGCAAATACATTTCTTCAATATAAACGCTAGGATGCCGATCTATATATAGTAAGATTATAGAGCTAACACAACAACATATTGCGAGTCAAGACCCTTTCTCTTCAAATTTTAAAATTGGCCAAAAAAATTTTTTTTTGGCATACTTCTGCACGTAGGGAGCGCGCCTTACTATCCGTGTAGAGTATACACGATGTTTTAAAAAAAAGGAAGGGATTGGCATGAAAAATTTATTCGAAGAGCTGAACGATGCTTTGACCGCCCAAAAAAGTGGTGTGGCGGCGATCGTACCGCTGGCAGGTTACCTGGGTTTCTTTTCCGAGGGAAAAAATGCACCGATTTTGCAGTTAGAGGCACTTTTCTCGACCCTTAATGGCTCCCCATACCGTTTGAGCTACTCCGCTCAGAAGTGCATGGCTCCAAACTTTGAATACACTCTTCTTCTGGACTTTCGGGAAACGAAAAAGCTGGATTGTGCTCTAGAGGATGGGGATGGGAATCTACTTTTGAGCACAGCAGACCCAAACTTTTTTGGGGCAGCCTGTTTTCGGCTTCAAACTTCACTGGATCACCCTAAGAGGATCGTAACTTGCTTTGCAGCGGTCGAACCCGCGCTGGGTGGGATATGGGTAGCTAGCCCCAACGAATTTCTTGGGAGGGTGGGAATGACCTATCTGAAACAGGTCGAAACAAAAGCACGGATGGAAGTACAGAGGCCTTCTGCGATACCTTTTACAGATATTTCGTATGAGCCCGAAGAGGAGGAGTACTACGATGAAAGCACTTTCTGAAATTTTGCAAAACTGGTCAGTTGGTTTTCCACGTGATAAAATTCAAACCGATTCCAAGCTGGACATGAGCGAAGCACTCTCTTGCAGTTGGACAACACTGCAGGTCAACCGCAAGAGAGGCGAGGTTTCTGTGCCAGTTTCTCATGCGGTACCAATGGACGATGCCGAAAAAGCACCGAACATACGAATCATTTTGAGCTCGCACAAAAATGAAGCCAGTAAAATCTCCTTGAGGGAGAAGCCATATTCTTTCGTAGAACAGTTGGGAACTGGACAACAGCCTGCGCACAGACAGTCATTTTCCCAAATGGTAAAGGCGAAGCAGACAACTGTCACCGACACTGCGAATGCGCTCCAAGAGCTGGAGAAGAACAAACGTCCACAGGCAGTCTACCAAGTGGCACAACTTGTAAAACGAAATCTGCAGCTCTGCATTGATGGAGGCCAGTTGTACTCTTATTCCGCGCCGTTGTGGAAAGTCATCGACCAACATGTGTTTTTTGCTCAGGTGCGCTCGCAATGCCCCGATGGCGAAAAAATCTACAGTATGCTGAGCAACAGCGACCAGAGTGCCTTACTGCGAGCGCTTTTGGAAGACGCGGAGTTGGTGCGTGCAAAAGAGGCCAAGGAACCGGACACGCGCTTCATTTGCCTGGATGATGGTGTTTACGACATTGAGGAACAGACGATACGAAAAGCATCGCCGAATTGGTTCTTCACATCGTCCCTTCCAGTCACCGCCGCAGACATTCAGAATCCGGTCAACTACGGTGTGTTCGACCAATTTTTAGATAACTGTACGGATGGACTGCCTCAAGTTCGTCAACGGCTTCTGGAAGTGATCGGCGCAATCTTATCCAATAGTATGCCACGTAATTTTTATGTTTTTCAAGGACTGACGAGCACTGGAAAATCAGTGGTGGGAGACCTAATTCGCGGTGTTCTTCTGGGGGAATCCGTATGTCTGGCTCTCAACTCTCCAGCTCAGCTTCGTGAAAACCATATTTCTGGCAGCATGGTTGACAAGAAGTTGTTGTTCTGCATGGATCTCCCTGATGGTCGCTTTGACCCTGCGACTGTAGGCATTCTGAAGCAGCTTACTGGCGACCCGAATAATGTAACTGCCAACCAAAAGCATGTTCAGCAGCGGAGTTTCAAAAGCCAATGCAAAATTTTGTTCTCCTCAAACTTTTCTATTCGTTTGCGCTCGGGAAAACAGGATGAAGCGTTTTTTGATCGGATGATTTCTGTACCATTTTTCAACTCCGTCCCAAAAGCTCAGCGGGACCTCAATCTACTGGAAAAGCTGAAAGCCGAACGAGGTTACATTTTCCGGCTGGTAATGAATGCACTACGTGATCTTCGGGGCAATAATTTCGTCTTCACCGAGATTGATCAGGAAATCATTGACTCCGCATGTCCTATGAGCGCAAGTACATCTTTGAATGCGCAGCAGGAATTGGCTCTAAATCAGTTTGTGGTACAGTGTTGTGTTATAAGGCCGGGAGCAGAAATCCTTTGTGCAGAGCTGCACCAGGCCTACCGTCAATTCTGTATTCAAATTGGCAGCACACCGTTGACTAACACTGCATTCGGAAGCAAGTTGCGCAGGCTGTACCCGTCGCTGGGAGATTCACGGCACAGTATTCACGGTAAGCAGCAGCGATTCGTGACTGGACTTACTCTGATTCAAAAGAGCAGTCCTAAATCACCGTAATGTTATATGCGTTCGATGATATATTATCATGAAAGAAGGAAGGAAAATGCAAGACCATATGAAGTATACTAGGCACAGCGAATTGCCGTTGGTTTTAGATGCGCAAACGGTGGCGGATATCTTGGGTATTTCCCTGACTGCTGCCTACCGGCTGTTCGACCGGGAGGATTTTCCCGCGATTCGCACTGGATTGCGGCGAAAACTGGTCAGTCGGGACGCCTTCTTCGACTGGCTGGAACAGCAGCAACGATAACCTAGCGAACAAAAATTCATGGAAAGGAGGTGGGCGCCGTGGCACGCCGAGTAAATGGAGAAGGGTCGATTCGTCAGCGGAAGGACGGCCTTTATGAGGTGCGGATTACTTCGAAACCCGATCCGGCGACAGGCAAGCAAAAAAGAATTTCCAAATACGCAAAAACGCGCGATCAAGCGGTGAAAATACGCAACGAGCTGCAGCTGCAATACGGCAGCAACGCTGCGGCGCCCATTTCCCTTACGCTGGGAGAATGGCTGCCTCACTGGCTGGAACTTTACGCCCGTCCGAGTGTGCGGCACAGCACATATGTTTCGTACGAAGGGTACATGCGCAACCATCTTGTTCCGGCTTTGGGCGCTGTATCGCTGGACAAGGTCGTCCCGGCAGACCTTCAACGGTTCTACCTTCGCAAATTGAAGGAAGATCACTTGGCACCAAAAACCATTTCCAACCTGCACGCTTGCCTTCATCGAGCCTTACAGCAGGCGGTGAAGGAGCAAATGATTCCGTCCAATCCCTGCGATGCAGTCGATCTTCCGCGCAAGGAAACAGCGGAAATCTCTGTTCTGACAAGAGAGCAGCAAGCAAAGCTGATGCAGGAGAGCTATCAGCATCGGTACGGTGTCTTCATTCGGTTGGCGCTATCGACCGGAATGCGGATTGGGGAAATCGTCGGTCTCCGATGGAGCGATGTGGATCTTACAAATGGTATCCTGTTTGTGCGTTCTACGCTGAATCGGCTGCCCACGGTAGACGGAGAAAGCAAAACACAGCTATTTGTCGGTTCGCCAAAGACAAAGAACGGCAGACGTTCTATTCCTCTTTTTGATGCCATTATATCGGATTTGGAGAATTGGCGCAAGACACAGGAAACTGATGCACAGCTGGCAAAAAGTGCCTATGAAAACACGGGATATGTGGTGACGAACGAATTTGGAAAACCGATCGAACCACGTACGTTCCGAGATCACTATGACCGTATCTTGAAAGCGGCTGGGCTTCCTCACTTCACGTTTCACGCACTGCGTCATACCTTCGCCACGAGGGCAATCGAGCAGGGAATGGATGTCAAAGCGCTCTCTAAGATTCTTGGTCATGCCAGCGTCGGCTTTACATTGGATACATATGCCCATCTGTTGGATGACCACAAACGGGAAAGTATGATGCTGATGCAGGAACTGTACCCGCAGCCGATCACACAAAAGATGGAAGGAAAGCTGATTTATCTTCCGTTTGCCGCCCGCAATGTTGCAAAAGAATAGCGCGCCGAAGAAATTCGGCGTGTTATTTTTTATGAGTAGAATAAGGAAAGACATGACAGAAAGTACGTATGATGCGTAAACCTTGTGAAACATTGAAAACTGTCTACAGCGAAAATGTTTAGAATAGAGAATGCACAACATATCATTGATAATCTTTGATTTGTTGCGTATAATAAGAATAGGTGATGAGATTGAATTTAATGATAACCACCATCCTTGAGGAAAAAGAACGCGTTGATCGGATGTTGGAAAAATATCAAGATGAATTAGAAAAGCTTCCCAAAGGAACGCTTTCTGAAAAGAAAGTCAGACGGTCCACCTACTTCTATTTGAAGTATCGTGATGGAAAAAAGGTCATCTCTCGATACATCCCTCAAAAGGATGTGGAGGCTGTCCGGGAACAAATGGAAAAACGCAGACATATCGAAACAATGATCCGGTCTTTGCAGGAAGAACGCGTAATTGCCGAGCGAGCATTGGAGGGACATATATGATTTTATATCATGGCAGTAATATAATCGTTGCCAAACCCAAACTCGTTCAGCAAAACCGCTTTCTGGATTTTGGGTATGGATTTTATACGACAACGAATAAGACCCAGGCGGTCAGCTTTGCCGATAAGGTTACAAAGCGTCGGAAAGCCGGTCAAAGGGCGGTAAGTATCTTCCAGATTGACGAGGCTGTTGCTTTTTCTGAATGTTCGGTCCTTCGCTTTGATGAACCGGATGAAGCGTGGCTGGACTTTGTGTCAGACAACCGCTCCGGGAATTATGAGGGAGAATCCTACGATTTTATCTTTGGGCCGGTGGCCAATGATGATGTATATCGGACATTCACACTCTATACCGCTGGTATTCTGACCAAAAAACAGACATTGGAGCAGCTTAAAATCAAAAAGTTGTATAACCAGTTGGTTTTAACTTCAGAGAAAGCACTGTCGTATCTGCACTTTATTGGTACAGTGCCGGAGGGGGAGTTTTGATGGCAGATAAAAAATTTGAAGCAATTTTGACTCTGCTTGTTCCGCAGGTTGTCAATCTGATTTGTGAAAACAATCGGTTGGATGAAATGGCCGCGTCCAGGGAGTTTTATGAGTCGAAGGTCTATTCCCTGTTAGAGCAGGAGGATACAAAGCTGTGGCATTTCAGCCCTCTTACCCTGTTCAATATGTTTGATGAGGAAAGAGAGACAGGAGATTTTCAAATGCCGGAGGAGGCGTAATGATGAGCAGACAGGGTGATTTCCTCATTTATTGTGTGGAAACCTATAAAACCGCCAAGCATTTGACAGGCAAACAGGTAGCTGATCTTTTTACTCGCTATCGGGTATGGGAGTATGTGTACTCCTGCTTTGAAGCACTGCATACCACGGGAGCGAACTACATCGTCGAGGACATCGACTTTTATATCGAAGCAAGAAAACCGATTATGGCGTAAATCTACCGCCGGAACGGCACATTCCCAAATCACATCTGCATTTAAAGTGTAAGATGATATACCGCCATAGTCAGTAGGAAACTTCTCATTGATATGGCGGATACTGGATTCAAGATGGATGGCCTCCCAATGGAAAATGAGTACTACTGAGAAGCAGTGAATATTGTTATTCGATCTGGTCTGTACCCCTATCTTTTATTTAGGGGTAGAATTGGGGTAAACATAAAACTGTGCCCTGGAATTGCACAAAAAGAAAACCCTGACGGATCATTGATCCATCAGGGTTTTTGAATGGTTGCGGGGGCCAGATTTGAACTGACGACCTTCGGGTTATGAGTGCGCCTCTGAGTTTTTATTCTGTTTTTTATGCGGTATATGAGATTTTGGAACGCCTCTGTTTCCAGAATTTAGCATAGATTCTTTTGAGTTGTATAGAGTGGTGGAAAGTTAGGGGTAGAATGGGGGTAAATGAGGCGGAAATTGGGGATGCATGTCATTTTCAAAAAGATTTTTGTAGAAAGTCTGAGGATTTTAGCTTCATCAACCTTGAACTGCGTTACATATTGAATGGTGTGGTATGAAAGATAAGTGTAGAATTTTAGTTGTACTTTCTTTTGGGACTGTGCTTTATTCAAAGAAATTTCCATTTAAGAGGGGAAAAGTTCATTACATACTTTTCCTACCAATGTACCTAAAACATCAAGTAAATCTTTTTTGTTTTTTTGACGAGCAAACTCCTCCAAACTCATATCAAGGCGGATATTTTGTTTATGTGCAAAGTTTATTAAAAACCTTTCATATGCTTGTTTGGCTTGCGCTTGTATTACGTCGATGTGATGCCTTCTACACAATCTTTTATAAGCCCAAAAGACATCTCTATATGTTTCCATATTTGCAAGGGTTAAATAAGCCTTATAAGTATAAGAAAAATAGTTATCGAAAAGTGCTGGCTTTACAGAGACATAGCATGTATTTTGAAGCAATTTATGTGCTACTTTTTTGTTTTTTTTATCATCTGAGATTAACAACTTTCCTACTCCTGTTAAGCCGATATCAGCATCAGAAAGGGTAAAGGGATATTTAAAATTCTCACGTAAAAAAAGTTCAAAAATAGAATTATAACATACTATCGTACTACCTGGTTCACGTATTTCAGCGTCCGGAGGGCAGTAGTGATAGATATCCGAATCGATATGGATTGAAGGTATAGGTTCTTTCCAAACTTGTTCCAAGTAATAAAAAATTGAAACATCTGATGGCAAATCATCAGGAATTAGTTTGGTGATTTTAAATACTTTTCTATGATTTCGATATTCAATCAAAGCAAAGAAGGTTATTTCTATCGCTGTATCCGTTTGAAAGCAACGAATCCATGGATAAAAGTAATAGACACGCTCTATTACATTTTCTTTTATGCCATTTTTGTATGCTTTGGAGGTTGCATCTAGATAGTTCTGTGTGAGAATTGATGCCCTGTGAATTGAATCAAGAACGGAAAGGGTCTTTTTATAATACCACTTTGGAATGTAATTGGTTAAGTCTGGAACTCTTAATTTTTCAAACAGGATATCACTAGTTCTATTCTGGCGAAGCGTACTACATTCTAAGATATACGCAATTTTATCCGATGGGATTTTCCAAGAAGGCGTAATGGTATATGAGAGACTAATGTATTTATTGCATGCGGCATCTAAACCGTTGTAATCAAAATCTTCCATAATCTTTTTATTTCTATAAATAAGTATAGTACTATTTGCAGAGATTGTTACGTTTTCCTTTTACCTCTTCAAACGTTTAACATCTGCGGTCAACTCGTCCACATCGTCTGCGACTTCCAGTATACGGCGGTGGGCGTCGTACTGCGCATACTGTTCCAGTGCCAGTTTCTCCGCCACTTCCCGCTTTACGGTTCCGAAATTCTCCAATACTTCTCGACCATTGAAACGCAGAAAATCCCCGAGCTTTTGTTCCCAATCTGCCATGTGCATGGGATGATGTCCTTTGGCCTGTAATTCTGCATAGTCAAGATACATATTTACGATGAGATTCAGCGTACTGATTTCCTCATGCGTCATATAGTTTTTGCCCACGGTCACATCGCTCCGGCGAACTTTCGCGCCTCTGAAAGAGGTGAGGCCCATATTGTCTTTCGAAGCATCTGCTCGTACGGCGATGATCTCTGGCGCGGTATGTCCCGTGGCGGCATACTCCAGCTTGTTCTGAATGGATTTGAAAAAATTTTGGGCGATCTGACTTTTGCTGTCATAGTCTACCGAGAGAGCGAAAATCTCCTTAACCTTCTGATAAATCCGTTTCTCGCTAGCACGAATGTCACGGATACGCTCCAGCAACTCGTCGAAGTAATCCGCGCCAAATTCCCTCGGATTGCGTAGCCGCTCATCATTGAGGGCAAACCCCTTTTTCATATATTCCGTCAGAATGCCGCTGGCCCACCGCCGAAAGTGTATACCGACATTGCTTCGAACCCGGTAACCAACGGCCAGAATTATGTCGAGATTATAGAAGTCTCGTTCTCTGGTTACCTGTCTAGTCCCTTCAATCTGAACTGTTCGGAATTTCCGAACAGTTGTTTTCGGCTCCAATTCTCCATCTTTGAAAATATTTCGGATGTGCTCACTAACGGAAGATTTCGCTACCTGATAAAGATCACACATTGTTTTTTGAGTCATCCAGATCGAATCATCTTCGAAATAGACATCAATTTTGGTATCGCCGTTTTCGTTTTGATAAATCAGGATTTTTCCGGTATTTTCCGGTTCACCGCTCATTGCCTTCGTTCCTCTCGATTGTTCTTTGTCTGTGCCAGCATATTCATACTGTTTTCCCTAATAGCATCGAATGTGCTTTGTTTTCATTATGGCACAATGTAGCAGTGACATCAATAATAGACAGACAATTTTCTTAATAGAAAAGTGCCAATAGAGTTCCCTTTCTCATCTGGCATATTCCAAAATAGAAAAGAAACTCTATTGGCACACTTTTTACGTTGGTTTTACCATCCCACATGGGTATAGCTATGTGGGATTCAAAAATCTTAAATACTGATTGTATTCAATTTTAAGTACTTGCAAAGCTTATTCCACCTGACTAGAGTCTGTTTTAAAACCTAGCCATTGTGTAAAAAACGGCGATATAATAGAATGAGAGCATGAAGAGACATGAAATAAGCGAAAAACAATGGAATAGGATCAGGGACAGGTTCCCGCCTGAGAGGAAGCCGCAAGGAGGGCGTCCAGGGAAAAGTAACCGGGAAATGCTTAACGCGATTCTATACTGGCTGAACACGGGAATTCCATGGCGGGATCTGCCGGAGCGGTTCGGCCCATGGCAAAGCGTATACAGTCGGTTTCGGGCCTGGACAAAAGCCGGAGTGTGGGAAAATATCCTCACAGCCCTGATTGAGCAAGATTTGGTGGACGAAACAACACTAATGCTGGACAGCACTACGTCAAGGTTCACCAACACGCCAGTGGGACTAAAAAGGGGGATATCACGAGGAAACCGGGCGGAGCAGGGGAGGTTTGACCACGAAAGTCCATGCGGTAACGGATGGACTTGGGAATCCATTGCGCTTTTTGCTCTCCAGTGGAAACTGTAATGATATCTGCGTGGCACAGGCACTGTTGGAACCTTTTGATTTAAACGGCAAACTCATTCTGGCGGATAAAGGCTATGACAGCGATAAATTTGTACGCTGGTTGGAAGAACGAGGCGGAATCGCGGTGATTCCCAGCCGTATTATTGCCAAACACCCCAGAAAAACAGACTGGCACACGTACAAAGAGCGTCATCTGGTGGAAAATCTTTTCCTCAAGCTGAAAAACAAACGTCGTTTTGCCACCAGGTATGAGAAGAAAGCACTCTATTTTCACGCCGTTGTCTGCCTTGCCTCTATCCTTGTTTGGTTACTTTGATGGTTTTAAAACAGACTCTAGCGATACGCTTTATCAGTCAGGCTGAATGTACTGGAAAGAATGATGTGATTGATTGCCTGATCAGGCGCATCAATTAAACGGAGGATTTGCTCAGCCGCATTTTTCCCAAGCTCAAAGGACGGTTGGGTTATTGTCGCAAAGGATGGCGCCATCTCAAGTAAGTAATCGTCGCTGAAATAAACGGCATCAATTTTTTTGTCTGAGGAGTTGTAATGACGGTATAAATAATTCGCGGTATCCAAAGACATCGTGCCGTTGGAAATGAGAATGGCCGTGCAGTTCTGCTTTACAAGTGTTTCCACACACTCCTCGGCGCTCTTTTCCATGGAGTTTCCGTAAGCAATCCAGGAATCCTGGACCTCGATGTGCGCATCCTTCAAGGCGGCTAAATACCCCTGGATACGGTTGTTTGTCGTGGATAAATGCGGAAGCCCCGCTACATAACCGATCTGTCGGTGGCCACTGCGAATTAACTCAATTGTGACCTGATAGGTGGCGCTGGTACTGGTAATTGTGGCAGAGCAATATGGAGCGTCCTCAAATTTACGGTCCACAAATAAGACGGGCAGAGAGGGCGTTAAATAGTGATTAATCTCATCAAAACTCTTTAGCGTAGAGGAGATTAAAAGTCCGTCTACTACACCAGAGCAAAAATAAGAAAGATGTTCCAATTCGCGACTCGGCGTCTCTTTGGTGTTAGCAACCACGAGTCGGTATCCCTGTGTTGAAAGCGTAGTTTCTACGGCCTCAATAATCGTGGCGAAAAAACGGTTTGAAATGTCTGGAACGATAAAACCGATCAGGTTCTTTTTTCCTGTGCGGAAACTCTTCGCGTATGAGTTTGGCGTATAACGCAGCGCTTTGGCTGCGTTCAGGACTTTTTCCACTTTTTCCGGCGAAACATAGCGGGTTTTATTAAAAACATGGGATACGGTCGCAGAAGACACATCTGCCAACACAGCAACATCTTGAATTGTGATCTTATGATTCATACCATGACTTCTCCAAGCAACATTTGTACAAACTATAGCACAGAACGAAAAAAAAAGCACCAATAAAATTAAATAAATAAATAAAAGAGGGCCTTTCTACAAAAAAAATTTACATTATGCCCAAAAATCCTAGAAGATGTTCGGATATTTTAACACTTGCGGTCGAATCTCTGACAAGATATAATATGACATACAAGTTAATCGATTACGCAATCGATTAATTATTTTTTGTTGAAAGGAATAGGAGTAATGAAAAAACACTTGGCAATGATTCTTGCACTGGCTTTGACGCTGTCTCTCGCGGCCTGTGGAAGCGGCCAGAGCAGCGAGGCTTCAGTGCCGCCGTCGCAGGGGGGACAGCAGGATGATCAGCAGACATTTTCGGTCGGGTTTATTTGCCCGGAAGCAACGAACGAGGGCTGGCAGGTCACGGCTGCCGCAATCGAGAACACGGCGGAAGAGCTGGGGATCAAGATTTCTAAGCTTTATCTGGACCCCAACGACTATGAGGGCAGCTTTTCGATGGCAGTCGATTCCTTTATCCAGCAGAAGGTTGATGCCCTGATTTACGGCGGAGCCGATGAATCCTTTGCCGCGTCTGTCCACAAGGCACAGGATGAAGGAATCAAATGTGTAGAAATTGACAACCCATCCAATTCGGGCAATCTGTGGCATATTGCGATTGACTCCTATTCGGCAGCAGCAGTAGCCGGAGAATGGATGGCTGACAAGCTGGATGCGGGCGTCGTGTTGATGATCAACGGTGACATGGCAAGAACAAACGCGCAACAGCGTCATGACGGATTTGTGGAAACGCTGAAAGAACTCCGTTCCGACATTGAAGTCTATGAAATTTATGCCGATTGGGATTCGGCAAAGGCAATTGCCGGCGTTGAGGATGCGATTACGCTTTATGGAGACAAGATTGTCGGCGTGTTTTCTGCGTGGGACGGCGGTGCGCTGTCTGCGGTTTCAGCTCTCGATGTCGCCGGACTTTCGGATAACGTAGTCGTGTGCGGTTTTGACGGTACGCCCACTTCCATGACCTATATCCGCGAGGGCAAGCTTCAGGCCGAGCTGGGTCAGCCGCTCTATGAACTAGGCAAGGTTGGTATGGAGACGGTCAATACTGTTCTCACGGGTGGTCAGGTAGACGAGGAGCAGCTTCTGACCTGCTCCATCGTGACATCCGACAATGTGGAGGATTTTATCAAGAGTGCAGGACTTGCCGATTTTATAAGCTAAATTGTTTCAAAGCATACTGCGGCCAATTCATCCCGCCGCTATCGCCGGCGGGATGAATTGCTTGTTCACAAAAGTTTTAGGAAGGGAAGTCCCGAAAGTGGAACAAAATCACACACACAATGAGATCGCGCTGAAGGTGATAGGCGCCACAAAGTCCTTTGGCGGCGTTACGGTTCTGGACCATGTGGACTTCACGCTATATAAGGGTGAGGTCAATGTTCTGATGGGGGAAAACGGCGCCGGAAAATCCACGCTCATCAAAATTATTTCGGGAGCTTATATTCCGAATGCCGGATCGATTGAACTGGATGGTGAGCCTCTTGTTGTCGTTCAGCCCATCGAGGCGCTTGAAAAAGGGATTAGTGTTGTCTATCAGGAGCTTAACCTGATTGAAACTCTGAGCGCGTATGAAAACATTTTTACAATAGATCAGCTTGTTAAGAAAAAGGGACCTGTCAAAATTTTGGATAGACAGGCCATGATCCGGCAGAGCAGAGAGTTGCTGGACATGATTGGCGCACATTTTGACGTGACGATTCCGGTGAAGAACCTAAGCGTGGCGCAAAGGCAGATGGTCGAGATCGCCAAAGCGCTGAGAATGGACTCTAAAGTGATTATTCTGGACGAGCCCTCGGCTGTCCTGACAGATTTGGAAGTTGAAAAACTGTTTCAAGTCATAAAAAAATTGAGAGAAAAGGGACTCGCGATTTGTTATATTTCCCATCGCATGGAAGAGATTATGCAAATTGGTGATCGCGTCACTGTACTGCGGGACGGAAAGCTGATTGGTTGCAAAAATCTGCATACGGAAAAGGTAACAATCGACGATATTATCAGCATGATGGTCGGCCATTCGATGGAGCAACAATTTCCCAAGCAGCAGTTTGAAAAGGGAGAAGAGCTTCTGCGTGTGGAGAATCTCTCCTGTGGGAAGCGCTTCCAAGATGTGAGCTTTTCTCTGCACAAGGGCGAAGTTCTTTGCTTTGCCGGGCTTGTGGGCGCGGGACGCACCGAGGTGGCTAAAACGATTTTTGGCGCACTCCCCAAAACGGGGGGGAAGATTTATTTTCAAGGAAAGGAAACCGTTATTAAAAATCCGGCCGACGCGATTGGGATCGGTATATCTCTGGTGCCGGAGGACAGAAAAGAGGAAGGACTTTTTCTTTCGGCCTCTCTATATTCTAATCTGATGATTGCGTCGATCAAAAAATTTACCAAACACGGGATCTTCCAAAAAAATAAAATAAAAAAAATTTGCCATGATATCAGCCAAAGCCTTCATTTAAATACGAGTAACCTCGATATGAATGCCGGCAACCTGTCCGGCGGAAATCAGCAGAAAATTTCATTGGGAAAATGGCTGGTAGCGGACTCAAAACTTGTGATTTTTGATGAACCGACTCGCGGCGTGGATGTGGGCGCAAAGGTTGAAGTCTATAACCTGATTAATAAACTACTGGAAGACGGCGTGGGCGTCATTATGATTTCGTCCGAGCTTCCAGAGGTTCTCGGAATGAGCGACCGGATCCTGGTGATGCAGGAGGGTACACTCATGGGAGAATTGACGCGCGATGAGGCAACACAAGAAAAAATCATGCATCTAGCAACACGGTGAGGAGTTAATTGACATGAACAACAAGTCTCAAGGGCTTAGCTTTGCATATAGATACAGTTCGCAAATCAGTACGGCGATTGCACTTATTATTCTGTGTATTGTGATGTCCTTTCTGTCCGACAGTTTTTTGTCCGTAGGCAATTTGCTGACCGTCACTAACCAGGTCGTATACATCGCCCTGATGGCAATCGGCATGACCGCTCTGTTTATGCTTGGCGCCATTGACCTGTCCGTAGGCTCGACGCTGGCGTTGAGCGCCTGTATCATGGGGCACATGACCAACCAAATGGGTGTGGCTACAGTACCGGCGGTCTTGGTGGCGCTCTGCGTTTCCGTGCTCTGTGGTCTGATCAACGGTCTGCTGGTAACAAAGGTGATGTTGCCGCCCTTTGTTGCAACTTTGGGCACCAGCTACATCTACCGCGGGCTTGCCGCGATTATTACGAATGCCAAAAATGCACTGGTTATGCCCGATTGGCTGAGATGGGTTGCGGCAGGGAAGATTGGTAATCAGTTTCCCCGGGGAATTATCGTTCTGGTCCTCTTCTATATTGTCGCGTGGTTTGTGTTGGAGAAGACGCCCTTTGGCCTCAAGATCAAGAGCATCGGCGGAAATGAAAAGGCAGCGCGTCTGTCCGGCATTGCAATTGATAAAATGAAGATCAAAACCTATATGCTGACGGGATTGCTTTGCGGCGTATCGGGTATGATGCTGGCCGGGCGGCTGAATTTTACCAACTCGACTATGGCAACCGGTGCTGAGCTCAGCTGCATCGTAGCCGGTGTCGTTGGCGGCACCTCGATGAATGGCGGTTCCGGCAGCGTCTGGGGTACGTTAATCGGCTCCCTACTCATGGGTGTCATAAACAATGGACTGAACCTGCTGAATGTTAGCCAGTTCTGGCAGAGTGTTGCAATGGGTGCGCTGGTAATCCTTGCGGTCGCGGTTGATTCGTTCCGGCAAGCAAGCCAAAACAAAGTGAAAAAAGAAGCATAAATACCAAAGGAGGCGCACAAATGGAAAGATCCACTGCAATTGTTACAGGCGGAAACAGAGGCGTTGGCGAAGGCATATGCCATGTGCTTGCGAGTAAGGGCTATGACATTTTTATGGCACATTATCAGGAGTGCGACAAAGCCGCAAAGCTTGCAAAAGAGCTGAAGGAGCGCTATAGCGTGAAGGTTGTGAGCTTTGACTGCAACCAGCGCGATCCCGATATTGGAGAACAGCTTATGAAGCGGGCTCTGGCGGAGTTTCAAGAAATTTCACTCGTGATGTGCAACGCGGGCGTCGGCCTGGAGAAATATATGCACCTGATTCACCCGGAGGAGATCGACTTCGTCTATGAGGTAAATTTCCGCGGGAGCCTTCTCATTGCCAACGCTGCGGCCAAATACATGATGCAAGAAGGGGTAAAGGGGACGATCCTGTTTACATCCTCGATACGTTCGAAGACACCGACCCCGATGGATGCGATTTACGGCGGGCTTAAGGCCGGGCTGAATCGTGCCGCACAATCAATGGCACGTGAGTATGGCCGGTATGGTATCCGCGTTTCCACTATTTCTCCGGGCTGTATGTGCGTTTATCCGGAGGGGTATGCGGACAGGGACTACAGCGAAGAAATTTCGCGAATTCCGCTGCGTATCGGCGGCGACGGCTACGATATCGGATACACAGCGGCATTTCTGGCGTCCCCAGAGGCCAAATTCATTACGGGCGTCAACATCTTTGTGGACGGCGGCGTCAGTTGTGGGGAAGACTACTGGTCTGAAGCGGATGAATATACGGCCAGCCATGGACGAGGCACTTATGTTATCAACGGCCCGAAGGAAAACGGAGGAGAAAAATGATCTGCTTAGAGGCGAATGAGAAAACCCTGCGGGAAAAGGACCGGGCGCTGATACCGGTCCCGGTGAATGTGAATCCGGGCGAGACATATGCACGGAAGAACCGCCAGTGGCAGGGTATTCCCGGCATCGAAAGAACGCCGGGAGGACGTTTCTGGAGGTGCTTTTTCAGCGGCGGAAACGATGAAGGGCCAGACAATTATGTTGCCGTGGAAATTAGCGACGACAACGGCGAAACCTGGTCAGAGCCGATTGCGGTTGTTGACCCGCAGGGAGACGTGCGGGCGTTTGACCCTTGTCTCTGGCGTACGCCGGATGGCGAGTTGCTTCTGTTCTGGGCACAGAGCTACGGTGGGTTTGACGGACGGGCGGGCTGCTGGGTTTCGGTATGTGCCGCGCCCGACGACATGCCTGTGGTCTGGACAGAACCCCGCAGGATTGCCGATGGCGTTATGCTCAATAAACCAACCGTGCTCTCGACAGGGGAGTGGGCGTTGCCTATCGCCCTGTGGGGACATATGAAGTCAGAGCTCAACCCCAACCAGCAGGATTGCCTTGCAAAAATGTATGTAACAGGCGATGGAGGGAAGACGTTTGCCTATAGAGGCGGCGTGAATATGGAAAATCGCTGGTTTGACGAGAGTATGATCATTGAAAAAAACGATGGAACGCTGCAGATACTCGTTCGCAGGAAGGATGGGATTGGCGAAGCCTTTTCCGATGACGGCGGCCGCACATGGGGCCGGATCGGCAAGTTTCGCTTCAGCGGACCGAATTCCCGTTTTCATATCCGCAAGTTGCATTCCGGCAACATCCTTTTTATTAATCATTGGAGCCCGGATAACCGCTTCGATACGCCGAGGGGAGACGATCCTGATTACATGGCGCGCAACAATCTGGCGGCCTTTCTTTCCCGGGACGACGGGGAGACGTGGAGCGGCCCACTACTGCTGGATGAGCGGGAACTCGTTTCTTATCCGGATGCTGTACAGACGCCGGATGATAAGATCTACATCATCTATGACCGTGAACGCAATGTGGAGAAGGAGCTTTTGCTCGCATGTATCAAAGAGGATGATATCTTGCAGGGAAAAATTGTTTCCGGCGGTTCATACCTTAAAAAAGTCATCAGCAAACTGAACTAAGGAGTAGAGAATGAAGTACGGGAAGTTGAGAGGAACGGACCTGATGGTCTCGCAATATGTGCTCGGCACGGGCGATTACGCGAGCAATGTGCCAGAGGATATCTCTCGCGATCTGCTAAAATCTTATATTGAAAACGGCGGGACGGTTATCGATACATCACACTATTACGGTAGCTGGGCGATTGGGGAAAGATCTCTGAGCGAGTGCCTGCTTGGTAGATTTTTAAAGGAAAACAAGCTGCGCGACAAGGTTGTCATTAGCACAAAGGGCTGTTGCTATGCCACGAACAGGGTTTTTGAAAAGCGCATGACGCCCGCCTATCTGCGGTCGGATCTTGAAGATAGCCTGCGTAATCTTTTTACCGATCATATCGACCTCTATTGGCTGCATCAGGATGACCCGGATCAGCCGGTGGGCCCCATCATTGAAGAGCTGAACAAATGCGTGGATGAGGGAAAGATTCGCTATTTCGGCTGCTCAAACTGGAAGGTTGAGCGTATCCGGGAAGCGGACGCCTATGCAAGAGAACGGGGGCTGCGTTCTTTCAGTGCCAACCAGATCATGTTCAACCTGGCATTCCCCAATATGACGGCTGTGGACGAGCTCGTTCAGACGTGGCTCACGCCAGGTATGCGAAAATATCATGAAAAGACACAAATGCCTCTTTTCGCATACTGCTCGCAAGCAAGTGGGTTTTTTTATAATTGTTTCAGGGAGGACTATCTGACCGACTTACGCTACGGCTATTCGCGGAAGTACTTCTTAAACAGCGAGTCGCTCCGTCGCGCACAGCAGGCGACGAGGCTATCTGCGGAGACGGGAATGAACATGCAGGAAATTGTGCTTGGTTATACAATGTCGCAGCCTTTCCCCGTTATCCCTTTGGTAGGGCCGCAGCGGCCTGAGGAAATGCTTAGTACGCTGCAAAGCGCTGATGCACGGCTCACACTGGAACAAATCGATTTTATTTTAGATATTTAACGAAGACAGCGCAGGAGGAAATTTTTTTGATTTTACACAATGGGATTATTTCTCCGGATAAGGTCGGGGAAGTTCTCCCGGACTGTTATCGGCATAGACCATCTTTTTGTGTTTCTCCGCATACGCCCGGATATTTGCTGAGGAAACCTGCGGTTATTCCCATCGATTGCGGTAGACAGCTGTTTGTCGATGATTTTCTTATAGAATATACTGATCTGCAGAGGGAATTTTTCAGTCCGCGGCCCGTGGGTAAGGGGCCGGTATTGGCGCCTGAGACCGCGTTGGAGCTGAATTCAGGCATATGTCCCGTCGCGGCGCCCTTTAAGGACGGCGCATTTTATGACGCTGCCGATCGAAAGTTCAAACTCTGGTATCAGGCAGGCTGGTTCGGAACCATTGCTTATGCCGAAAGCAGCGACGGTATTCATTGGGAAAGAATTCCGATTCGACAGGGAACGAACAGCGTATTGCCGTTCCGGAGGGACCGGGTTCGGGATGGGGCTTGTGTCTGGCTGGACCAAGAGAGCCAGGATGAACGATTTAAGATGTATCTTTTTACCCGAGATTCTGCCAAACGAGAGTATTCAGAGCTGCGGATCTCGGCGGATGGCCTTACTTGGAGTAGGCCTGTTGAATTGATGCCCGGCGGAGATACAAGTTCATTCTTTTATAATCCTTTCCGGAACAGGTGGGTGATGAGCGTCCGGCGCATTTATCAGGATGGGGCTTATTTATACCGTTACCGTTCTTACCGGGAGGCGGACAGCTTCATGGGTTTAGCTGAATGCAAGGAGGAGTTTTTCTGGCAATCGGCGGATGCGGAGGACCAAAGAGACAGCGTCTATGACTGCGATCCCCAGCTGTACAGTCTCGACTGTGTGGCCTATGAAAGTCTACTTCTGGGCATGTATCAGATTTATAAGGGACCTCACAACTTGATTGCAGAAAAGCTGGCGAGGCCGAAGCGCTGTGATCTCTACTTGGGTTTCAGCCGAGATGGGCTTCAGTTTTCCAGAGAGAACAGAACCCCCTTTCTCGCGGGAACCGGAAGTGATGGAGATTGGAACGAGGGATATATTCATCCGGCTGGCGGACTCTGCATTGTCAACGACGAGAGCCTATATTTTTATTTCGGAGCATGGTCCGGCGTTTCGCCCCGTCTAGGGCGCCATATGTATGCCGGTGGAAGCACCGGTTTGGCCGAGCTTCGACGAGACGGCTTCGCGGCGTTGACAACAAAAGGGATGGGACAAATCGTTACGCCCGTTGTGCGCTTCACCGGAGAAGATTTGTGGGTAAACGCGAGCTGCAAAGCGTTGAGAGCCGAAGTCCGAAGCTGCGAAAATCTGCCGCTTGAAGGCCTGTCATTTGAGGATTGCCTGTACGAGCCGATCGACTCCGTCAAAAAGCTTGTTAGATGGAAAAGGCAGGAACTGTTTAAAAAAGCGGCTGGACAGCCCGTGCGCATCGCCTTTGAAATCAGTGATGGAGCCCTGTATTCTTTTTGGGTCGCACACAACGCACAGGGTGCAAGTGGAGGGTATTTGGCGGCAGGCAGCACAAGAAACATGGGTATACGGGATATATGATGAAGAATAACAAACTTTGGCTGTATGCTGGCGTACGGGCGAATGATGGCGCGCTGCTTCAGTATTCCTTTGATCGGGAAAACTGCCGGCTTGATAAGAATGGGATCGTGGGCACGTTGCATAACGTTGCGTTTTTGATCTGTAGTGGAAATGCACTCTATGCTTCTTCACTGGATGAGATGGAGCGGAATCTGTTCAGCGCCTATGAAATAGCGGATGACGGCGCTGTTTGTCTGCTTAACCGAACTACCGGTACCGGCTTTGATGCCACACACATGGCGCTCAATAGGCACAAGGGCGTGTTGGTTGCGTCCGACTTTCTTGCGCATTCCCTGCTTATTTATGAAATTCGAAAAAATGGCGCTTTGGGCGCGTGCAGAGACCTTGTGCGTTTCGATGCGGCAGGTTCTGAAATTGGTCCGCGGCAAGACTCCCCCCATCCGCATTGCACCGCCATTGCAGAGGATGGAAGCTTTTTACTTACGGCGGATCTGGGCTGTGACAGACTGTGGTGGACAAACCTTGCCGGACAGTCCTCGATCTCCGGGAGCCTTCCCCTGAAGCCGGGCTCTGGACCGAGGCATATTGCGCTGCATCCTTCCATGGACTATGCCTATCTTATTTCAGAAATCAGTTCGGATGTTTTTGTTTTCCGCATTGGGAAAGAAGCAAACAAGCTCGAGCTTATACAACAAATGAGCAACCTGCGGAAAGGACCTGGAGGCAGCATCGGCGGAGATATAACGCTTTCTCCGGATGGCCGGTTTTTACTGGCCTCTAACCGTGGCGAGAACACCGTCGTGGTGTATCGAATCTGCGGCGACGGGAGGCTTGAGTACAGTTCTTATGCGGAAACCGACGGATGGGTAAGAATACTCCATTTTGATTCCCGGTCGGAATATCTTTTTGCAGGGTTGGAGGAGTTTTTGGATGTCGGAGCCTACACCTTTTCTGAAGAACGGTGCAGGGGAGACGGCGGACTTCAGGTATTCAAATTAGACGAGACAGCAGGCGCGTTACTTAATACCGGTATCCGCGAGTATATTTCCAGAGCGTATGCCTTTGCCATCTCAGAAGGAGAAAATTAAGTGAAATTAGAAAAATATGTTTTGGGATTGCAGCACCTTGGGCTGCCAACAACTTGCTACGATGAAACGCTGAAATTCTATACCCGCTGGGGCTTTAATAAGAAACTTGAAACATACAATGGAGACCATCGCGTTTGTTTTTTGGAAATGGCCGGCATGGTTATCGAGGTTTATGAAGTTGAGGAAAGCCAGAAAAAATCTGGAGCGTGGGACCACATTGCAATCAATGTGAGCGATGTTTACGCGGTTTGCGACCACTTAAACAGTTCTGGCCTGGTTAAAGAAGATGTAAAAATTCAGACGCTGCCGTTCTTTCAAAATGGCGTTAGCTTTTTCGAGATTACCGGGCCGAACGGAGAAACGGTCGAATTTAATCAATATCTGTAAACAAAAACAAAGAAGGGAAAAGTATGTTCGATATCGTAGCGCTTGGCGAACTATTAATTGATTTCACTGAAAGTGGGCTTTCGCCGTCTGGAATGAGACTATTTGAACAGAACGCGGGAGGAGCGCCCTGTAATATGCTGGCTGCCGCAACACGGCTTGGAATGTCCACCGCGTTTATTGGAAAGGTCGGCGAGGATTCGCATGGACGGTTTTTGAAAAAGACAATCAGGGATGCCGGGATCTGTACTGACGGGTTACTTCTTGACGAGAAGGTCTTTACAACACTCGCCTTTGTTTCTCTGGATGAAAAAGGGGAAAGAGAGTTCTCGTTTGCCAGAAAGCCGGGCGCGGACACCCGTCTGAAAAGCGAGGAACTTAACCCAGAGATCGTAAACAACTGCCGTATATTTCATTTCGGTTCTCTGTCGCTTACAGATGACCCCGCGCGCAGTGCAACCTTTGCCGCTCTGAGGGGAGCGCGAGCCTCAAAGGCGCTTGTTTCTTATGATCCCAATTACCGTAAGGGACTTTGGAAGAGCCCGGAGCTTGCGCAAAAGTGGATACAGGCTCCTTTGGAGACTGTGGACATTATTAAAGTGTCCGAAGAGGAACTGGAAATCGTAACAGGCTTCTCTGATCTCCGAGATGCGTGCGCCTATCTTCATGGGAAAAATATCCAATGCGTTGTGATTACCTTGGGTAAGGAAGGCGCATATGTCAGTTTGCGGGGTAAGGGCGCAGCGCTCGTTGAGGGTGCGCCAGATGGAGAGCTAGTGGATAAAACGGGTGCAGGAGACGCCTTTTGGGGAGCCTTCCTTTCCGAATATATAAAAATCGGTAAGACTTTGGATGAATTGCTTTTAGAGGATGCGGTTCACTGCGCACGAACAGCGAATGTTGTTGCGACACTCAGCATTTCAAAACGTGGAGGAATCCCTGCAATGCCGTATCGCAGAGAGGTTCAGGCGGCGTTGCTACAGTTCAATAAGGAGATATGAGCCAATGAATTTGTTGGATGGACTGAAGGAAACGGTGAATAAATAAGGATGAAAGATTGGATGGCGATGAAAAATAATCGGACATCCAATCCTTCTGCATATGTATATGTGGGCACCAATTCGCTCAGAGGCTCTCAGGGAATCTATACCCTGTCTCTGGATACGCAAAGCGGCATAATGGAAGTGATCGACACGGCGGCTGCACGGGATTCGGCATATCTTTGCCTCAGCAGGGACGGCAGAAGACTTTATGTGGTGATGGAATCCCTGGAGTACGAGGGAAAAAAGGGCGGAGGAGTTGCCTCCTATCAAATTGAGGACGGGCATTTGACCCGAAACGGGCAAGCCTATGCGGGAGGGGGATGGCCCTGTCACATCAGCTTTGGGCCGGCAGAACGGGAGGTTTACGTTTCGGTCTTCCGCAACGGAAGCTGGATGATCTTCCCGGTGGACCGGGCCGGACGCCTGTTGGAAGCGGCGGGGGAATTTCATTACAGCGACCCCAATGGGCGGCCGTCCCATGTTCATGCGGCGATGCTTGATCCCGCAGGAAAATACATTGCTGTCGCGGACTGCGGTCTGGACGCCGTCTATCTGTACGGGGCCACATCGCACGACCAGGTGTGGAGGGAGGAATTCCCGGAGGATACCGGCCCGCGGCAGCTGGCATTCAGCCGGGATAGGAAATACCTTTATCTGGTTACAGAAACCAGCTGCGAACTGTATGTCATGCGGTACACACCCGAAGAAAAAGAAAAACTTCACGTGGTTCAGGTGGTCAGCACGCAGCGCTGCGACGGATACGAGGGCAGAAACTATGCGGGAGGACTGCATTTTCATCCGTCCGGAAAATATCTGCTCGCGACGAACAGGGGACACAATTCCTTCGCCGTCTTTGGTGTGGACCGGGAAAACGGGATGGTCAGGCTGCTCGGCCACAAGATGCTGGCGGGCGATCACTGCAGAGAATTCGCGTTTACTTCAGATGGAAAAATGCTGGTGGCCGGACTGCAGCATACGGATAAGATGCAAAGTTTCTTTTTTGACGAAAAGACTGGGCGAATCTTTGACACAGGATGTACTCTGGACATCCCTTCTCCTTCGGCAGTGGTTATTTTTGAGAAAGAAATGGAAGAATAACAGCAAGAAAGCAAGAAATTTGTGAGGATGGAGGGTGTAATAGCTAATGCAAACGAAGCCTTCCTGACAAGAAAACAGTTAGCAGAAAGTATGTGAGATAGCGGCCGCTGGGTCTTCCCCTTTTACTGGCAGGAATGTCGGGACAGCTGGGACTGGACAACTAGCAATGTGCTCAATGGTGGCATTGATCCATGTTGGCCGTTTCGGTGTGGCGCACTGATCTCGGATGACGAAGGAAAAACTTTTGATCTGAGAGGTTATCTGACTGCAGACGCCCCGCTGTGGGAAAATAACGTGTGTGAGTACGCCCCCGGAAGATTGGTGATGTTGATGCGCGCTGAAAATACACCGGCCGCCTGTATCGATCCTTCAGCGATGACGCTGGCCTGACGTGGAGTACCGCTCAGCCAACAGATATTCCGAATCCTGCTTCTAAGATCACACTTCTGAAGATCGAGAACAAAACGATCCTCATCCACAATCCTACAGTCAGCACTGCTTTTTGCGATTGGAGCAAACGTACCCCGCTGTCTCTGTGGGTGAGTTTAGATGCAACACGAACTTGGTCCAAGAAAGTGGATCTGTGCGAGACGGGAGAGAGTTTCTTTTATCCGCACGGATTTTGGGACCCAGCTGTGCGGCAGATCTACCTCGCATGCGAAAATGGACAGGAGCATTATCTGATGAAAATTCCAGGGGAGGTTCTAAACTAAGCGCACACCAACCCCGTTTGAAACATCACAGGAGGTAAGCAGTTTGAAAAAAGAGATTCATCCGCGCCCTGATATTGATGAAAGACTTGTACGCCCATTTCGAGAGATGGAAGATGTGTTGTCTTTATCATGTGTAGTAGGGGATGCAATGGAACGTTGCAATATCATGCATCCCGACATCAAGCCGCGTGCTGCGGATAAAAAGATTATCGGGCCAGCAATCACCGTGAAACTGACCGCCGGCGATATTGTGGACTGTTTGGCTGTGTACCAGGTGGCGCGCCCCGGCGATGTGATCGTCATCGACGCTTTCGGCGAGATAGAAACTTCTATCTGGGGGGGGCTGATGTCCGGCCTGGCGCATAGCGGGGGAATTGCGGGTGCCGTAATCGATGGCAGCTGCCGCGACACCGATGAAGCGCGTCTTCTGGGATTCCCTATCAGTGCAAAGTCGGTGGGACCCCGTGCGTCCCACACCGCCTACTCTGGCCGCCAGGAACCCATAGAGATCAATGCTCCGGTAGTATGCGGTGGGGTCCTTGTTCGCCCGGGTGACCTGGTGATTGCTGATGAGATCGGTGTTGTGGTGGTTCCCTGCGATCGGCTGACTGAAGTATACAAGCTGGCACGGGAACAGGCAGACCGGGAGGAGGAGACCCGGCGTGCAATCATGGCCGGTGCCACCGTGGAGGATTTGCTGGCCCGTTTCGGCCGGATATAAGGAAAAGGAGATGTGTCGTTTGAGAAAATGCCTACTGCTGCTGGACGGTGGAACCACCAACACCCGCTTTACGCTGGTGGAGAACAACCAGATCCTGGCGCAGAGCCAATGCCGTACCGGTGCTGTTGACGCAGCGCGGGAAGGCCAAAATCATCTTTTACAGGCAGCGGTGCGCCGAGAAATGAATGCCTTGCAGAACCGATGGGATTGCTCCATCGGGGAAATATACGCTGCAGGGATGATCACTTCAGATACCGGCCTGTGCGAAATCAAACACATCGAAGCACCGGTGGACTTATTTAGGCTGGCCGCAAGTGTGCAGGTACGTACCCTCCCGGAGATCTCAAATGTTCCGTTTTGCTTTGTGCCGGGCATCCGGTTCGAAACTGGCGGCCCGGATAACACTGATATGCTGCGCGGTGAAGAAGCGGAGGTCTTTGGAGCACTTGACTCTGAAGATGACGGAAAACAGCTGTTTATCCATTTCGGCTCTCACAACAAAATTATCTACGTGGAGAATGGCAGCATCACACAGGCGGCTACGACCTTGAGTGGAGAACTGCTGTGGGCTGTCTGCAATCACACTATTTTAAAAAGTTCAGTGCCGCGACCCGGTACTATCGGATGGAAGATAGACGTGGCCAGTGTGCAGCAGGGTTTCCGCACCGCCGAACAATACGGCCTCAGCCGCGCGCTATTCTGTGCACGAGTACATCAGAAGATGCACGGCATTACACAGCAACAGATACTTTCCCGGGTACTGGGTGCTCTCACCTACGCGGATTGGCAAATGTTCCGACATCTTTTTGAATTGGAATACAAAAAGTTGACCCTGTACGGGCGTCAAGTCTTTGCGGATGCTTTCTTGCTCTGTCTGCCGTTAATGGGAATTCCCTTGAGTCCGGGGCAAAATCTGCGCGTTATTCGATACGAAGAGAGTGGCAGCCTCAGTGTCCGTGGCTTGTTGAAAATTCGCCGGCTGCACGGGGCGTCTGTCTCAAATGGTTAAAAGGGTCTGTTTTGTATTGAAAGGAGAAAATTATGCAAACGTATCATGCGCTGCAGGAAACTGGAACTATCGCCATTTTGCGTGGGTGGTCTTGCATACAGGCAATGCCTTTGGTGCAGGCACTGTACGCGGGCGGCATCCGCATGGCTGAAGTGGCGGTGGACAACTTGGACGCATTTGAAACAGTTGCAAAATTGCGCAAAATCTGGGACGGAAAGTTGTACATTGGTGCGGGAACGATCATCGATGAGGAACGATGTGCCTGTGCGTTGAAGGCGGGTGCACAGTTTATCGTCGCGCCAAATTATCACTCGGGGGTTGTATCTTTGTGCCAAAGGAACGGCATCATGGTTCTTCCCGGTGTATTAACCCCGAGTGAAATACAGGCCGCTCTAGCGCAGGGGTGCGAATATGTCAAGCTATTTCCTGCGGGACAAATGGGGCCGGGTTACATCCGGGATATTCTCTCACCCTTCCATGAGGCAAAAATCGTGGCTGTGGGTGGTATTTCTGCTGACAACGCACCACAGTACTATGCAGCTGGGGCTGTGGGCGTAGGCGTGGGTGGTAGCCTGAGTGCTTTGGTGGATGTTGGCGCTTGGGAAAGCATCACACAGCAGGCCCAAAGGCTGGTGCGCGCTTTCCGGGACCGTTCGGACAAGAGATGAGCCGGATCTTCAGAATGAACAAATATCCCCCGTTAAAGAGGGGGGATATTTGTTCGTTTAATCCGTGCGGATTCACCTATGCAATAAAATCCTTTTGGGATCACATAATGAAATGGATAAAGGTTCGCCACAAGGCCCGGATCCGCTACCGCTTGGATCCCATGGATGGTTTCTCACGCGAACTGTGCTATGCCTGCTAAAGAAGACTGACAATCTGGAATCTGTTGGTGCTAAATAGTGTCTACACAAGATCAGGTCAAAACAGTACACCAAATAGCAATGCAA
>ERZ781275.873-NODE-873-length-27295-cov-3.546072_pt1 | contig 27295 bp, 20 predicted proteins | sample MGYA00375853_ERZ781275 | MGnify/ENA primary metagenome ERZ781275 (study PRJEB29790, sample SAMN03653691) | human gut metagenome | host: Homo sapiens | place: USA: Dallas, Texas | collected 2012-07-23 | study: EMG produced TPA metagenomics assembly of the Gut...
GCAAGGAAGACGATGACGAAGGCGCCGATAATCGAGCCGGTTACCCGACCACGGCCGCCGGCCAGCGCAGTGCCGCCGAGCACGGTGGCGCCGATGGCGTCCATCTCAAACATGTTGCCGGTCATCGGGTGCGCGGTTTGCAGCTGTGATGCGACGATCAGGCCGACAAAGGCCGCGCACAGGCCGGAGAAGGCATAGACGAATATTTTCGCTTTCACAATCGGCACGCCGGCGAGGCGGGCGGCGGACTCGTTGCCGCCGATGGCGTAGATGTAGCGGCCAAGCGGCGTTTTGGTGGTCAGCCAGTAGCCCAGCACCAGGAAGCCGATCATCAGCCAGATGGGCAGATAGACGCCGAGCAGGGTGCCGGAGCCGAGGGTGGCGAAACCGGTGTTGCCCAGCGCTTCCATGCCGTTGAGATTCGGGTAGGTGCTCCCGTCGTTAAACAGCAGCGCGGAGCCGCGGGCGACGTACATCATGCCTAAGGTGCAGATAAACGGCGCCACGCCGAAGCGGGTAATCACCGCGCCGTTCACCAGGCCGACCAGCACGCCGAAGATCGCCACGCAGAGGATCACCTCCGGGACGTTAAAGAAGAGGATGTCGCCGTTCCACAGCGGCAGGCCGTTGGTCAGCAGCGCGCCCGCCACCATGCCGCAGATCCCCGCCACCGCGCCGACGGACAAATCAATGCCGCCGGTGAGAATGACCAGCGTCATGCCGATGGCCAGCAGGCCGGTGATCGCCACGTGCTGGGTCATGATCAGCAGGTTAGAAGCGGTCAGGAAGTTGGGTACCATCACGCTGAAGAATGCGATCACCAGCAGGAGGGCGATAAAGGTGCGGGCCTTCAGCAGGTACATATAAATCATATATTTCTGGTTCATGATGGATTCCAGCCTGATTAATCTTGAGGAGTTGAAGCCGCGATTAACTGTTCGCGGGTCACCGCATGGCGCGGTAGATCGGCGGTAATGCGGCCATCGGCCATCACCAGGATGCGGTCGGCCAGGGCCATCACCTCATCCAGTTCAGAAGATGAAAACATCACCGCCAGCCCCTGCTGGGCCATTTTGCCGATCAGGTGGTAGACGTCGGTTTTCGCACCGACGTCGATGCCGCGCGTCGGTTCGTCGAGGAACACCACCTGCGGCTGGGTCATCAGCGCTTTACCCAGCACCACTTTTTGTTGATTGCCGCCGCTCAGCGAGGTGATGGGCAAATTGGCGTCGCTGACCTTGATCGCCAGCTGCTGGATCATCGCTTTCACGCAGGTCTCTTCTTTTTGCGGATTCAACCAGCGCCAGGCGCGGCGAAAACCCTGCAGGCTGAAATCAGAGAGCGTCATGTTGGCCTGAATCGACATCATCTGCACCACGCCTTCGCCCTGGCGGTCCTCCGGCACCAGCGCCAGCCCTTTTTTCAGACGCTGCTGAAAGCGTGCTTTGCCGATGCTTTCGCCATTGAGGTGCACCTCGCCGCGCTGGCAGGGCATCAGGCCCACCAGGCCTTTGAACAGCTCGGTGCGTCCGGCCCCCAGCAGGCCGTAAATACCGATCACTTCGCCTTTTCTGAGGGTGAAGGTGACGTCATTGAGCTTGTAGCCGCCGCTGGGATGCAGCGCGGTCAGTCCCTTGACGTCAAGCACCGCGTTGCCTTTTGGCGCCGGTTGATAATCGAAATGTTTTTTCTTATCGCCGACCATCTGCTCGATGATCCACGGCACGCTGGCGTCGCTGACGTGACGCTCGCTGATAAAGCGGCCGTCGCGGAAAATGGTGATGTGGTCGCCGATCTCCATCAGCTCTTCGAGGCGATGCGAGATATAGATAATGGTCACGCCGCGGCGCTTAAGCTGCGCGATCACCTTGAACAGCACTTTCACCTCAGACTGGCTCAGCGCCGAGGTGGGTTCGTCCATGATCAGCACCCGGGTGTCTTTCGACAGCGCGCGGGCAATCTCGACTAATTGCTGGTGGCCGATACCGAGTTCGCCCAGCGGGGTGTAGGGATCGACATCCAGCTCCAGTCGCTCCAGCAGCGATTTGGCCAGCGCGTACTGATATTTTTCGTTGATGCGTCCTTTCTGAAAGAATTCATTTGCCATGAAGATGTTGTCCATCACATTCATATTGGGAAATAAATTCAGTTCCTGGAAAATAATGCTGATGCCGAATTTCTCTGCCTGATGGGTAGAGTTTAAAGTCACCGCCTCGCCATCGAGAATAATTTGCCCGGAGGAGGGTGTTTCCACACCGGCAAGCATTTTCATCATGGTGGATTTACCCGCACCATTTTCTCCGATCAGCACGTTGACCTTATTTCGATAGACCCGGTAATTGACATTATCCAGGGCGGTCACGCCGGGATAGAGGCGCGACAGGCCGCGAGTTTCGATAATCACTTCAGACTCAACGGGCTGGGGAGCGACGAGATCGTGCGGCGCCATATTATTGCCCCCCCGCGTGAACGATTTTCGCCGGGGTAATTTCCGGGAGGGTTGGCGGAATATCCCACGCCGAGAAGACGCCGTACACGTCCACGCTGTCGCCGGTTTTGACGTTGGCTGTCTGAATCATTTTGACCGCCTGGCTGTTGATATTCTTGCTGTACTCGCCGAACAGCACCTGGTCGTTAAAGTCCTGATAGCTGGCGCCGCTGTAGCCATCGCGCAGCTGGGTGCCGCGCAGAGTGGGGCCAATTTGCACCGTCACATTGCCGACGCTGGCGTCGGACAGGGTCATCTTGCCGCTGCGCGAGGCGGTATCGAGCTTGCTGACAGTACCTGAAACCTTGACGTAGAAGATGCAGGGGTTTTCGTCCTGCGCGCGGTAGCCAAGGGCTTTGCAGGCGCTATCGATATCTTTTGCCGCCTTGAGCGCGCTCATCAGTTCCGCCGCCGGGCGCGCTTTCGCCACCACCTGGGGTACGATGCTCTGCTGCCAGGTTTTATCCATGTTCGCCATATGCGGGTTGGGCGGCGATTTCAGATCTGCCAGCTCCTGCTGCGAGACGATGCGACAGCCCCCAAGCGCCAGTACGGCCAGCGTCAGACAGGTTTTCTTAAACATAATGCTCTCCTCTGCGCCCCCGCGGGGGCGCAACCACCCGAACTCAGGACTTAATGTTGAAATCCTGGACTTTATCGGCGTTATCCTGGGTAATCAGAATGCCGCGGAACATCACGCGCTGTTTGGCCGGCTTTTCGCCTTTTTGCAGGTAATTATCCAGATCGGTGACGCCCTGAGCGGCGATGGCCTGCGCTTGCAGCATCACGGTCGCCTGCAGGGTGCCGGCTTTCACGGCGTCGCGCTCATCGTTGCTGCCGTCGATGCCGACGACGATCACATCGCTACGGTTGGCCGCTTTCAGCGCTGCAATCGCGCCGAGGGCGACCGGCCCGTTGCCGCAGATCACGCCTTTCACGTCCGGGTGAGCCTGCAGAATGCTGTCCATGATGCGCTTGCCGTCGATCAGGGTGCCTTTGGCATCCTGTTTCGCCACGCTGACCATATCCGGATACTGGTCAATGACCTGATGGAAAGATTTAGAACGGGTGACGCAGTTATTATCGGCGAGGTTGCAGGTCAGCTCGGCGTATTTGCCTTTCTCCGCCATCTTCTCGACGAAGACGTTGGCGACCTCGGAGCCGGCCTGGAAGTTATTGTGGGTAATTTGTTCCAGCGCCACATCATCAACCGGAATTTCACGGTTAATTAAGACCACCGGAATGCCGGCTTTTTTGGCCTTTTCAATGGCGGCGACGCTGGCGGTGGAGTCGGCGTTATCAAGAATAATGCCCTGCACCTTTTTACCAATGGCGGTGTCGATAAGTTCATTCTGCTTTTTGACATCTTCGCCATGGGACAGCACGGTGGTTTTATAGCCGAGCGCCTGGGCTTTTTCGCTGGCGCCTTTGGCTTCCGAGGCGTAATACGGGTTATCCAGCGAGTTGACCATGATCATAATGGTGCCTTTCTCCGCGGCGTGCGCGGCAAAGGAGAAGGCGGTCAGGGTAGCAGCGGTTAAAAGGGTTATACGTAATTTCATGACTCTGTTCCTGTATTTTTATATTCGAACAAATGAGCCCCTGAGCGGGCAGGCTTTTTCGGTCTGAAATTTCCCCTGAATACATTCGGGGATAGCGATATCGTTATGGGCCGGGTTTCTCCTGTGATAAGTGAATGCGTGTCGTCGCGCAGTCTGGCGTTCAGGCTGGCGAGTCCGGTTTCCATAATGTTCGGTCGACCGCATGGCGCCACTCCTGCCAGCGCGTTTGCAAGCGCTGGTGGCGGGCCATGTCGGGCTGAAAGGCGCTGTGTTCGGTTAAGAAGGCCTGCAGGTCGGCGGTCGACCCGGGATGGAGCGCTTTGCGCGCCAGCAACGCCGCGCCGATAGCGGACAGCTCCGGCACGTCGCTGCGCATCACCGGGCAGCCGAGCAGATCGGCCTGGTATTGCATCAGCCAGTCATTGTTGGTCGGCCCGCCGTCCACCATCAGCGCCGTCAGAGTGAACTCTTCATGTTGCCGCATCGCCACCACCACGTCGGCAATCTGATAGGTGATGGATTCCAGCGCCGCGCGGATCAGATGCGCGCGTTTCACCCCGCGACTCAGGCCGCAGATCACGCCGCGGGCGCTGTCGTCCCACCAGGGGGCGCCGAGGCCGGTCAGCGCCGGCACGAAGTACACCCCGAGGGTCGAATCAACGGAGGCGGGAAGGGTGTTCAGCTCATGGGCCAGCTCGGCGGCAGAGAGCTCGCTCAGGCCAGTGCTGTCCGCCATCCAGGCGACGGCATCGCCGGTGTGGGGAATATTACCCTCCAGACCCCACACCAGCTGGTCGCCATCGTGCCAGGCGACAGTGGTCGCCAGCGCCTCGATATCGCACTGCGCCGATTTGACTGGCGCCATCACCGATGAACCGGTGCCGTAGGTGGCTTTCACGCAGCCCGCTTCGCCGAGCGCGTGGCCGAACAGCGCCGCGTGGGAGTCGCCGATCATCGCCATAATGGGAATACCGTCCGGAATGGCGGCCAGCCCTTTGGTATGGCCGAAGAGGCCGCTCGACGGTTTAATGTCCGGCAACGCCGCGCGCGGAATGCCGAACAGCGCCAGCATCTCGTCGTCCCACTCGCCGCGGTGCAGATTCAACAACTGGGTGCGGGCGGCATTGGAGTAGTCGCAGCAGAAGGCTTCTCCGGCGGTCAGATTCCACAGCAGCCAGCTGTCGATAGTGCCGAGGCAAATCTCGCCGCGTTCGGCGCGCAGGCGGCCATCGGCAGTCGCATCCAGCAGCCAGCGCATTTTGGAGGCCGAGAATAGCGGGGCGATCGGCAGGCCGGTGGCCTGTTTAATACGCTGTTCCTGACGATCGTGACGCAGCGTGTCGCAGAACGCGGCGCTGCGGGTGCATTGCCAGGTAATGGCTGCGTTAATCGGTTCGCCGCTGTCGCGATACCAGCCGATGGCGGTTTCCCGCTGGTTGCTGATGGCCAGCGCGGCGACGTTTTCCGCGCCGACGTGGGCCACCGCGCTGGCGATCACCGCCAGCGAGGCGGCCACCAGCGCCTCGCCCGACTGCTCCACCCAGCCGTCGCGCGGCGTTTGGAGCGCCAGCGGCTGCGAGAATTTGACGATAACCTTGCCCCGGCTATCCAGCACCACCGCTTTGGCGTTGGTGGTGCCTTCATCCAGGGCGATGATGAACTCTTTTGCTGTCGCCTGCATCGTGCTCTCCTCGGTCACCCGGTGTCCTGGAACAGCGGAGACGGGATATCTTCCACCGTCTCATGCGTTTACGCAGGCCATGATGTGACATTTCGTTATCATCTTCTTAATCACTGAATATATATTCGATAGTGATTATTTATTTGATACCTTAAGCCACAAACCCGGTGACGGGCTACCGGAAAAATCATCAATTGTGCTGGCAATCACATTTCGCCGATCGGCGAAAGCGGCGGCAGGCGACTGGAGTGGTAGATTAACTCATTGAATTTCAATGCATTAAATGAGGCAGCCCTGAGGCTAAAAAAGCGCGTCAGGGCGGCAGAGAGGAAAAACAGCGCGACAGGTTAGTCGCTGACCAGCATGCGGGCGGTAGGATAATCGGTGATTAAAACGTCAATGTAGCCGCCGGTGAGGGCGCCTTTGATGGCCGCGACTTTGTCAGTGCCGCCGGCCAGCGCGACCACGTTCGGGCATTTTTTGACCTTCTCCAGCGCCATGCCGATCACCGGATCTTCATCATCGCGTAACACCGGATGGCCGTTTTTGTCGTAGTAGTGCAGGCAGATATCGCCCACCGCGCCGCGCGCCGCCAGCACCTGCAGCATATCTTCGTGATAGTAGTTCCCGGAGGTTTTCAGCAGCTGGGAGGGTTCGAGAATGCCGATGCCGACGATGGCGATATCCACCTCGTCAAAGCGCGACACTACGTCCGCGACGTCCTTGCTGGCCAGCAGCCGGTTGCGCTCCTCCATGGATCCTTCGATGCTCTGTGACGGCAGCAGCCAGGCGTCGCAGTTCAGGCGCTGGGCGAGGGTCTGGGTAAGAATCGTCGCCTGCACGTTACCGTTGGGCCCGACGCCGCCGAGCAGCTGGATCACGCCGCTGGCCTTCAGGTTCTGCGCATGAACTTCATCGACCATCGCGCGAATGGTTGAGCTCCAGGAGGAGACGCCAATCAGATCTTTTGGCCGCAGACGGGTTTCCAGGTAGTGGGCGGCGGCGGAGCCAATCGCCCGCTTAATGGTGTGATCGCTGGCCTCTTCCTCGGTATCCACCACCACCGCCTGCTTAAGACCGTAGCGATCCTCAAGCCCTTTTTCGAGCTTCAGAAAAATGTTTGACGGCTGTACGACGCTGATTTTGACGACGCCCTCTTTCTGGCAGCGGGTAATGGCGCGGGAGACAAATGACTGTGAGAGCGAGAGAAGTTGGGCGATATCAGACTGCTTTCGTCCTTCCAGGTAGTAAAGCGTGGCAATCTTAACCAATAGCCGTTGTTCATCCTGCTTAGCCATATTAATCCTCGAAAATCATTTATCGCCTGTGTTCAGACGCTTAGCGACAGCCATTTTATTTAGGGTATAGAGGCTTCTATCATACGCGAAAAAAAATCACACTTAAGTGTGACAGGCATCTAACTTTTGCCAATCCTCAAAATCGACTATGGACAAAAACAAAACAGCCAGGTCATAATCGAATAAAGAATCATCATTGAATATATATTCAAGGCGATTCCAAGTCAACGTGTTTCTCCGGGCTAAGTCCGGAGCGGGAGGCAGAATGTTCCTGAGTAGGGCGCTGTGGCAGAAGGCTTACCACCCGGCATAGGGATATCTGGTTTTTTTAGTTCTTGCTGGAATAAATATTCCATGCTGAAAATAAATTCAGAGGTGTGAAATGAATCCCTACAGATTTGATATTCAGACGCTGGAGCGTAAAGCCCGCGCGGTGCGGCGCCACATAGTGCGCTTAAACGCCAATAGTCCGGCCGGCGGCCACACCGGGGCCGACCTCTCGCAGGTCGAATTGTTAACCGCACTCTATTTCCGCGTTCTCAACGTCGCGCCGGATCGGCTCGACGACCCGCAGCGCGATATCTATATCCAGTCGAAAGGCCACGCGGTGGGCTGCTACTACTGCGTCCTGGCGGAGGCCGGCTTCTTCCCGGTCGAGTGGCTGGAGACCTACCAGCATGCTAATTCCCATCTCCCTGGCCACCCGGTGCGGCAGAAAACGCCGGGTATTGAGCTGAACACCGGCGCGCTGGGGCACGGTTTGCCTGTTGCGGTGGGGCTGGCGCTGGCCGCGAAGAAAAGCAACAGCACCCGCCGCATTTTTTTGATCACTGGCGACGGCGAACTGGCGGAAGGCAGCAACTGGGAAGCCGCCCTGGCAGCGGCGCATTACGGTCTGGATAACCTGGTCATTATTAATGATAAGAACAATCTCCAGCTGGCCGGGCCGACGCGCGAAATCATGAATACCGATCCGCTGGCCGACAAATGGCGCGCCTTCGGCATGGCGGTCAGCGAATGCCAGGGGAACGACATGGCCTCGGTGGTCGCAGCCATCGAGGGGCTGCAGCAGAAGGGTAAACCAAACGTCATTATTGCCAACACCACGAAAGGCGCGGGGATCTCCTTTATCCAGGGGCGCCCGGAGTGGCACCACCGGGTGCCGAAAGGTGAAGAGATCGCTCTGGCGCTGGAGGAACTGAAAGATGAGTAATGCAGAACACCTGGCTAACGTCATGGTCGAGGCCTTTATCGCCGCCGTGGAAAGCGGTGTCGATCTGGTGCCGGTGGTGGCCGACTCCACGTCGACGGCCAAAATCGCCCCCTTTATTAAGCAGTTTCCCGGTCGGCTGGTGAACGTCGGCATCGCTGAGCAGAGTATGGTCGGCACCGCCGCTGGTCTGGCGCTGGGCGGCAAAGTGGCGGTGACCTGTAACGCCGCGCCGTTTCTCATTTCGCGGGCCAATGAGCAAATCAAAGTGGATGTCTGTTACAACAACACCAACGTGAAGCTGTTTGGCCTTAACGCCGGGGCCAGCTACGGTCCGCTGGCCAGCACCCACCATGCGATTGACGATCTGGCGGTGATGCGCGGCTTCGGCAATATCCAGATCTTCGCCCCCTCCACGCCGCGCGAATGTCGGCAGATTATCGACTATGCCCTTGCTTATCAGGGCCCGGTCTATATTCGCCTCGATGGCAAGGCGCTGCCGGAGCTGCTTGACGAGTCGTATCGCTTTGTTCCCGGCGCCGTGCTGACCCTGCGCGAAGGCGAGGACGTCGCGCTGGTGGCCACCGGTTCGACGGTGCATGAGGTGGTGGAGGCAGCGCAGCGGCTTGCCGACCTCGGCGTTCAGGCGAAAGTGGTCAGCGTGCCGTCGATCCGCCCCTGCGATACCGCGGCGCTGCTGGCGGCGCTTCGGCCGTGCGGCTCGGTGATCACCGTCGAAGAGCATAACGTCAACGGCGGTCTGGGCAGCCTGGTGGCGGAGGTGCTGGCGGAAGCCGGCGTGGGCATGACTCTACAGCGCTTGGGGATCCCGGACGGGGAGTACGCCGCCGCCGCCGATCGCGGCTGGATGCGCCAGTACCACGGGTTTGATGCCGCCGCCATCGTCGCCCGGGTGCAAAACAGGGGCTGATGGTCTGAACGCCCGTCGCGTGAAGCGCGCGGGCGTTTACTGCTGCAATGCGCCAAGCGTGATGACCTGCTCCTCCGACGCGGTCCAGTGCAGCGGATAGCGTTGCCCCGCAAACCGCAGCGCTACGGTGCTTGCCGTTACCTCCACGATCTGAAAGTCGTCGAACCCCAGCTCGCGCTGGCTTGCCGTCGGCGTCGCCTTAAACCCACTCTCTTTCGCCGAAAAGGCCAGCGTCAGCGCCAGCGGGAAGGGCAGGCCGCTGTGTAACAGCACCTTTTTTTCCACCTCGTTGATAATGCTGCTCTCCAGCTCCGCCGCCAGCGGTGGCGTAAACCGGCGCTCGATATCGACCCCCACCGGCCGGTCAGTCACTACCGCCAGCGCGCGCTGGCCGCAGTGGCTGATGCTGCCGAACCAGGGCGCGGGCCACAGCGGCTGGCGCTGATCGCCGATGGCGGGAGGCTGTTTTTCCCCGACCTCGCGCAGGGCGTACACCGCGGCGATGCGCCCGGCCAGGTGCTCCGCCTGCCGCTTGCGGCCCCAGCCGCTCAGGCTGGCGTGGTAGGGCAGCCACAACAGATCTTCAGGCTGGAAAGTCGCCGGGTCGAAATCGATCTGCTGCAGCGTATAGCCGGCCAGCGGCAGGGTGGCGTGATGGATGCGCATAGGGCAAGAATACCGTGGTTGTCCCCGCCCTTTATCCTGCAAGGGCGGGGCAGGGAGAACCCGCTATCAGAAGTGGGTGTTGACGCTCAGGTACCAGGTGCGGCCCGATTCGTTGTAGGTCTCGGCGCCGGCGCCGTACATCGTGCCGGTGGCACCCCCAGTGGTCTGGGCGTTGCCCGCGCGCCAGTGGCGCTTGTCGAAGACGTTATCCACGCCGCCGGTCAGACTAACGTATTTGGTGACGTCCCAGGTCGCGCTCAGGCCGAGGATGCTGTAGGGGCTGACCTCGTTCTTCTCGCTGCCGGTAACCGGTTGACCCTTATAGTTGTACTTCTTCGGCTCCTGTTTGCCGTACCAGGTAAAGGTCGATTGCAGCGAAACATCATCGCGTACCTGCCAGCTCAGCGTGGAGTTTAGCGTGTATTCCGGGATAATCGACAGACGATCGCCGGTCTCTTTGTTCTTACTCTGCAGCATATAGGTGATGTTGTTGGTCCAGTTGACGGTCTCGCTCACCGGGACGTTGAGCGTGCCTTCCAGGCCTTCCACTACCGCTTTCGGCACGTTTTCCCACTGGTAGAGATCGGTACCTTTACCGTTTTGATAGACCGGAGCATAGCCTGCCTCAATCTTGTTGCGGTAATCGTTGCGGAACCAGGTCACGCCCGCCAGCCAGCCGTCGCGTTTAAACTCAAGGCCAATCTCTTTGTTGATGCTGGTCTCGGCTTTTAAATCTTCATTCCCCTGCAGATAGCAGCCGTCTTTGCTGGCGTAGCAGCCCTGGCCTTTGCTGTAGAGAATGTAGTTCGGGTTGGTCTGATACAGGCTCGGCGCTTTATAGGCGCGGGCGATGCCCATCTTCAGCGTGAAGTCGTCCCACAGCCCTTGGGACAGGTTAAGGGACGGACTCCAGTTGTTGCCGACGATGCTGTGGTGATCGAAACGCAGCGCCGGGGTCAGCATGGTGGTGTCGGTCAGCTCCATGTTGTTCTCAGCAAACAGGGAGAAGATCTCCGCCTGCGAGTACGGGCTGCGGCCGGTGCTGTCGTAGCCCGGAATTTCTCCTCCCGACAGCGCCTGGGTATTGGAGGCATTATCCTTCATCCGCTGCTGGTTCCACTCGCTGCCCAGCGTCAGGTTCTGATTAACCAGATAGTCGAACGGGATGCTGACTTCGCTGTGCAGCATCACATCCGCCAGATCGATATCGGTGAACTGGTTGCTGTTGAAGATCCCCTCGGTACCCCCGGCCAGACCTTCGCCTTTGCGCGAGTTGCGGGTGCGTTCGTACTGCGCCCAGTTGCTGGTGGTCACGCCGTTGTCCCAGGCGCCGTTCCAGGTGACCGAGTAGGTGTTGCGGTACAGACGGTTGGTCTCTTTGCCGTAGTTCTCTTTCACCAGGTCGTTGGAGTTGGTGTTCTGAGTGTCGCCGGCATAGAGGTTCCCCTGGCGGCTGTAGCCGGCCTCAAACTCCAGCGACTGCATCGGGGCGAATTCCCAGCGCACCAGACCATCGATGTTTTTATTTTTTACCCCTTCGCGCCCGGCCGGCAGGGTGTCGGCATAGATCCCGGTGCGTTCGGACTGATGACCCTGGTTGATGTCCCAGGCGTCGGCCTGCGTTTTGTCGAGGTTACCGAACAGGCGGAAGCTGAAATCGCCGCCCAGCGGGCCGCTGAGGCTGAAGTTGGTGCGCTTGGTGGAGCCTTCGTCTTTGTGCTCCGGGGCGTTCATATAGGTGTTCCAGGAGCCGTGCCACTCATCGCCGGTTTTTTTGGTGATGATATTCACCACGCCGCCGGCGGCGCCGTTACCGTAGCGGGCGGCGGCCGGGCCGCGAATCACTTCGATGCGTTCGATCATCTCCGGCGGCACCCAGCTGGTGTCGCCGCGGGTGTCGCGCTCGCCGCGCCAGCCGAGACGCACAGAGTTGCGGCTGGTGACCGGCTTGCCGTCGATCAGGATCAGGGTGTTTTCCGGGCCCATGCCGCGGATATCAATCTGGCGGTTATTGCCGCGCTGGCCGCTGGTGGAGTTGCCGGTCAGGTTGACCCCCGGCATGGTGCGAATGATCTCCGAGACGTCGCGCGCCGGCGGACGCTTGCGGATCTCATCGGCGGTGATGGTGGAGACGCCCGGCGCCTGCAGGTTCTGCTCGGCGGCGGTGACCACCATGGTCTCTTCCGCGGCGCTGTTTTTATCGTCGGTGGCGGTTTCCGCTGCGCTTAACGGAAAAGCAACCCCGTAAATTCCCAGATTGACCAGCAAGGCCAGGGATTTGATCCTGTTATTCATTGTTACTCCTGCTTTTTTGTCGCCACGTTCCCCAAACGCCCCTTCCCACCGGGAGGGGAGGCGGCATAAATGTTGCCGGAAGAGGGCAAAGGCACTCCGTCGCTAGCTGAATAAGCTCTCTTCGACATGTGTTGTGAAAGACGCGCTTCCCACGGCGCGCTAATACGCTATTGCAAATGCAAATAGTTATCAATAATATTATCAATAAAGAATGACAATTAATTAAAAAAGTCACGCGATACATAGGGTTAATGACAGAATGTTAACGACAGGAAGCGAGGAGTGGTGGCGAACCCTGCGGGGTCCGCAGTCCCGGGCGGTGGATGACGCCATCGAGGTGACGTTCTGGTGGCGGGATCCGGCAGGGGATGAAACGCGTTCTCCGCGCCGTCGGGTATGGCTCTATATCACCGGCGTGACCGACCACCATCAGAATGCGCGGCCGCAATCGCTGCAACGTCTGCCCGGGACTGACGCCTGGTGCTGGCGAACCACGCTGTCGCCGACCTGGCGCGGCAGCTACTGCTTTATTCCCTCCGACCGTGACGATGATTTTTCCCCTGAGGTGTTCAGCGCCGATAAGCCGGACCGCGCGCTGCTGCGCGAAGGCTGGCGCAAACTGCTGCCGCGGGCGATAGCCGATCCGCTGAACCCGCACAGCTGGCGGGGCGGACGCGGCCATGGGGTCTCGGCTCTGGAGATGCCGCAGGCGCCGGCGCAGCCCGGCTGGGACCAGCTTAATGCAGCGCATCCTCACGCCCATTGCCTTGAGTGGCGCAGCGCGCGTCTGGGCAACCATCGCCGGGTCTGGATCTACACCCCCGGCGAGGCCGTCGATCCGCAAACACGGCCCCTGGCGATCCTGCTTGACGGCCAGTTCTGGGCCGAAAGCATGCCGGTGTGGTCGCCGCTGGCCGCGCTGACCCGCGAGGGGAGACTGCCGCCGGCGGTCTACCTGCTGATCGACGCGATCGATAACCAGCGCCGCGGGGTTGAGCTGCCCTGTCATCGCGATTTCTGGCTGGCGGTGCAGGAGGAGCTCCTGCCCATGGTCCGCGGCCATGCCCCGTTCAGCGACCGCCCGGATCGGACGGTGGTGGCCGGGCAAAGCTTTGGCGGCCTGGCGGCGATGTTCGCCGCCCTCAACTGGCCGCAGCGTTTTGGCTGCGTGCTCAGCCAGTCAGGCTCCTACTGGTGGCCGCATCGCGATGGCCGCGGGATGGGCTTTATCGGCGAACGTCTGCGCCAGGGCGAGGCGTCCGCGGCCGGGCTGCGCATCTGGCTGGAGGCGGGCCAGCGTGAACCGATTATTTTTCGCGCCAACCAGGCGCTGCTGGCGCAACTCACCACCACGCAGCAGACAATTTTCTGGCGTCAGGTTGACGGCGGGCATGATGCGCTCTGCTGGCGCGGCGGGCTGACGGCAGGGCTTATCCAGCTCTGGCAGCCGCTGCTGTCGCCCCCTTAGCACAGCGCTTTACGACAGGAGTTTGATATGCAATTCAGTAACCCCTTCGACAATCCGCAAGGGCAGTTTTACATTCTGCGCAATGATCAGCAGCAGTACAGCCTGTGGCCGGGGCACTGCGCGCTGCCTGCCGGCTGGACGGTAGTGTGCCCTCCGCAGTCGGTTGAGGCGTGCAACGCCTGGCTGGCGGCTAACTGGCCGACACTGACCCCCGCTCATCATGCGGCATAAGGAGCTGACCATGACCACTCGTTTACCGCTGGTTGCCGCGCAGCCGGGGATCTGGATGGCCGAGCGCCTCTCCACTCTGCCTGGCGCCTGGAGCGTGGCCCACTATGTTGAACTGCGCGGCGCGCTCGACCCCGCGCTGCTGGGTAAGGCGATTGTCGCCGGTCTGCAGCAGGCAGACACCCTCAGCCTGCGCTTTGAGGAACAGGAGGGGGAAGTCTGGCAGTGGGTAGCGGCGGAGCGCACCTTTGCCGAACCGCCCATCATTGACCTGCGTTTGACGCCGGATCCGCATCGTGCCGCCACGGAGCGGATGCAGGCGGATCTGGCGCAGGATCTGCGCGTCGACGGCGGTAACCCGCTGGTGTGCCATCAGCTGCTGCGCGTCGGCGACGACCGCTGGTACTGGTATCAGCGTTATCACCATTTGCTGGTGGATGGCTTTAGCTTCCCGGCGATAACCCGGCAGATCGCCGCCATCTACCGCGCCTGGCAGCGCGGGGAAGCCACTCCTGAGTCGCCTTTCACCTCCTTCGCCGAGGTGGTGGACGAGTACCAGCGCTACGCCGGCAGCGAGGCCTGGCAGCGGGATAAAGCCTTCTGGCAGGCCCAGCGTCAGGCGTTACCGGCTCCCGCCTCACTCTCTGCCGCGCCGCTGGGCGGACGCGCCGCCGGGAGCGATATCTGGCGGATGAAGCTGGAGATGAACGCCGACGCCTTCCGCCGCCTGGCCAGCCATGTGCCGCAGTGTCAGCCCGCTGATCTGGCGCTGGCGCTCACCACGCTGTGGCTGGGCCGCCTGTGCAACCGGATGGACTACGCGGCGGGCTTTATCTTTATGCGCCGGATGGGCTCAGCGGCGCTGACCTCGACGGGGCCGGTGCTCAATGTCCTGCCTCTGGCGGTGCATATTGACGCCCAGGAGACGCTGGCGGACCTGGCGATGCGCCTCGCCGCTCAGCTGAAAAAGATGCGCCGCCATCAGCGCTATGACGCCGAGCAGATCGTCCGCGACAGCGGCAAAGCGGCAGGGGACGAACCGCTGTTTGGCCCGGTGCTGAACGTCAAAGTCTTTGATTACCAACTGGATATCGACGGCGTCGAGGCGGTGACCCATACTCTCGCCACCGGCCCGGTCAACGATCTTGAGCTGGCGCTGTTCCCCGATGAGACCGGCGGCCTGTCGCTGGAGATCCTCGCCAACAAGGCCCGGTATGATGAAGCCGAGCTGCGTCGCCACATGGCGCGACTGACCGCGCTGCTGGCGCAGTTTGCCGCCGATCCGACGCTGCGCTGCGGCGACGCGGAGATGCTCTCCGCCGACGAGCTGACCCGCCTGGCGGCGGTCAACGATACCGCTGTGCCGCTGCCTGCCACCACCCTCAGCGCGCTGGTGGCCGACCAGGCGCGGAAGACTCCTGATGCCCCAGCGCTGGCGGATGCAAACTGGCAGTTCAGCTATCGTGAGATGCGTCAGCAGGTGGTGGCGCTCGCGCAGCTGCTGCGTCAGCGCGGCGTGAAGCCGGGCGACAGCGTGGCGGTGGCCCTGCCGCGCTCGGTGTTCCTGACCCTGGCGCTGCACGGCATTGTCGAAGCGGGAGCCGCCTGGCTGCCGCTGGACACTGGCTACCCGGACGACCGTTTGCGGATGATGCTGGAAGACGCCCGGCCGTCGCTGCTGATCGCCACGGAGGATCAGCTGGCCCGCTTCAGCGATATCCCCGGGCTGGAGAGCCTCTGCTACCAGCAGCCGCTGGCCGTTGCGGATGACGCGCCGCTGGCGCTGTCAAAACCGGACCATACCGCCTACATCATCTTTACCTCTGGCTCCACCGGGCGGCCAAAAGGGGTGATGGTCGGCCAGACCGCCATCGTCAACCGCCTGCTGTGGATGCAGGATCGTTATCCGTTATCTGCCGACGACGTGGTGGCGCAGAAAACGCCGTGCAGTTTTGACGTGTCGGTGTGGGAGTTCTGGTGGCCGTTTATCGCCGGCGCGCGGCTGGTGATGGCTGAGCCGGAGGCGCACCGCGACCCGCAGGCGATGCAGCAGTTCTTCGCTCACTACGGCGTGACCACCACCCACTTTGTGCCATCGATGCTGGCGGCGTTTGTCGCCTCGCTGGATGCCGACAGCGTGGCCGCCTGCCGCACGCTGCGGCGGGTATTCTGCAGCGGCGAAGCGCTGCCGACGGAATTGTGCCGCGAATGGGAGCGCTTGACCGGCGCGCCGCTGCATAACCTGTACGGCCCGACGGAAGCGGCGGTGGACGTCAGCTGGTATCCGGCCTGCGGGCCTGAGCTGGCGGCGGTGACCGGCAGCAGCGTGCCGATTGGCTGGCCGGTATGGAACACCGGGCTGCGCATTCTCGATGGCGCAATGCGCCCGGTGCCCCCGGGGGTGGCGGGGGATCTTTATCTCACCGGCATTCAGCTGGCGCAGGGCTATCTGGGGCGTCCGGACCTCACCGCCAGCCGCTTTATCGCCGACCCGTTTGCCCCCGGCGAGCGGATGTATCGTACCGGCGACGTGGCGCGCTGGCTGGCGAACGGCGCGGTGGAGTATCTTGGCCGCAGCGACGATCAGCTGAAGATCCGCGGGCAGCGCATCGAGCTTGGCGAGATTGACCGGGCGATGTCGGCCCTGCCGGACGTGGCGCAGGCGGTGAGCCACGCCTGCGTCTTCAACCAGGCGGCGGCGACCGGCGGCGATGCCCGACAGCTGGTGGGCTATCTGGTCTCTGACTCCGGCCTGCCGCTGGATACCGCGGCGCTGAAAGCGCGGCTGGCGGAACAGCTGCCGCCGCATATGGTGCCGGTGGTGCTGATGCAGCTCGCTGAGCTGCCGCTCAGCGCCAATGGCAAACTGGATCGCAAAGCGCTGCCGCTGCCGACCCTCGGCGGCGAGCGCAGCGGCCGGCCGCCGGAGCCCGGCATGGAAACTCTTGTCGCCGCCGCCTTCAGTCAGCTGCTGGGCTGCGAGGTGAATGATATCGACGCTGATTTCTTTGCCCTCGGCGGCCATTCGCTGCTGGCGATGCGCCTGGCGGCACAGCTTAGCCGCCAGCTGGCGCGGCAGTTGACCCCGGGGCAGGTGATGGTGGCCTCGACGGTGGGCAAACTGAGCGCGCTGCTGGCGGCCGATCTCAGCGATGAGCAGGCTCAGCGCCTGGGGCTGGATACGCTTCTGCCGCTGCGCGAGAGCGAGGGCCCGACGCTGTTCTGCTTCCATCCGGCCTCCGGCTTCGCCTGGCAGTTCAGCGTGCTGGCGCGCTATCTCAGCCCGCGCTGGTCGATTACCGGTATTCAATCGCCGCGCCCGCAGGGGCCAATGGCCAGCGCCGCCAGCCTCGACGAGGTGTGCGAGCATCATCTGCAAACGCTGTTGGCGCAGCAGCCGCACGGCCCTTATTACCTGTTCGGGTATTCGCTGGGCGGCACCTTAGCCCAGGGGATTGCCGCCCGCTTGCGCCAGCGCGGCGAAGCGGTGGCCTTCCTCGGCCTGCTGGATACCTGGCCGCCGGAGACGCAAAACTGGGCGGAGAAAGAGGCTAACGGGCTGGATCCGGCGGTGCTGGCGGAGATTGCCCGCGAGCGCGAAACGTTTCTTGCCGCCCAGCAGGGGCAAGCCTCCGGCGAGCTGTTCTGCGCCATCGAAGCCAACTATGCCGATGCGGTACGGCTGTTAACCACCGCGCACAGCGCGAAGTTTGACGGCAAGGCGACGCTGTTCGTGGCGGAGAAGACGCGGCAGGCGGGGATGGATCCGCAGGTTGTATGGGGCCCATGGGTGGGCGAGCTGGAGGTGTTCAGCCAGAACTGCGCCCACGTCGACATTATCTCCCCGCAGGCCTTTGAAGCCATCGGTCCGGTGGTCAAGGAGATTCTGGGATAACGGTTGAGTTCGGGCTACAGCAGGTAGCCCGACTCAGGGTAGCGCAAGCCGGGGAAAGGGAGAATTACCGGCGGCCCAGCGGCACCACCAGCGGCGTATGCGCCACCGGATCCTCAATGATCGTGCAGCGCAGGCCGTAAATCCGTTCAATCAGTTCCGCCGTGACGATCTCCTTCGGCGCCCCCTCGGCGACGATCTTGCCGTCGCGCAGGGCGATCAGGTGGGTAGCGTAGCGGCAGGCCTGGTTAAGATCGTGCAGCACCGCCGCCAGGGTATAGCCCTTCTCGCGATTCAGCTCGCTCAACAGCTCCAGCAGGTCGATCTGATGGCTGATGTCCAGCCAGGTGGTCGGCTCATCCAGCAGCATAATCTCTGTCTCCTGGGCCAGCACCATCGCAATCCACGCCCGCTGGCGCTGGCCGCCGGAGAGCGTATCGACGCTCTGCAGCGCCAGGTCGCTGATTCCGGTAGCCCGCATCGCGTTGTTTACCGCCGCTTCATCTTCTTTGCGCCAACGGGTGAACAGCGGCTGGTGCGGGTAGCGCCCGCGGGCCACCAGCTCCTGCACCGTGATATCGCCAGGAGTGGTGGCATTCTGCGCCAGCAGTCCGATGCGGCGGGCAACCTCTTTCGTGGCATATTGCTGGATCTGCGCGCCGTCGAGCCAGACATGGCCGCTGGCCGGCGTCATCAGGCGGCTGAGGGTGCGCAGCAGCGTCGATTTGCCGCAGCCGTTGGGGCCGATAATGGCGGTGAAGTGGCCGTCAGGGATGGTCACGTTCAGCGACTCGGCGATAGTCTTGTTCCCGTAGGCCAGGGTTAACTGCTCGCCGCGCAAACGGGAGGGGACAGCACTCATTTTTTGCGGGACTCCTGAATCAACAAAGCAATAAGGTAAATACCGCCGAGGCTGACGGTTAGCACGCCCACCGGCAGTTGCCAGGGCATAAACAGCCGCTGGGCGCCGTAATCGGCCAGCGCCAGGAGCAGCGCGCCGCACAGGGCAGACTGGGTTAATCCCCAGCGGGCCGTGCCGCTCAGGCGGCGGGCGATATGCGGCGCCACCAGCGCGATAAATGAGATTGGCCCGGCCAGCGCCGTCGAGGCGGCGGTGAGCACTACTGCCACCAGCATCAGCAGCAGGCGCGAGCGTTCGACCTGCACCCCCAGCGCGCAGGCGGTATCGTCGCCCATCTCCAGCAGCCGCATCCGGCGAACCAGCAGGGCGCTGCCCACCAGCATCAACAGGATCAGCGGCGCTGACGGCCAGGTTTTACCCCACGTCAGGCCATTAAGCGATCCGGCGTTCCACAGGCCCGCAGAAAGGGCGGTCTCCAGCGAGGCGCGCAGCAGCAGCCAGGTGTTGAATGCCACCAGCATGGCGCGCACGCCGATGCCGATAATGATCAGGCGGAAGGTTTCGATCCCGTTGCGCCAGGCCAGCAGCCAGACCACCAGCGAGGTCAGCACCCCGCCGGCCATCGCCGCCAGGGCGATCGCCGTCAGGTTCTGGCCGAAGAGCACCATCGCCACCAGCACGCCGCTCCAGGCGCCGGTGTTAAAGCCCATCACGTCCGGGCTGCCGAGCGGGTTACGGGTCAGCGACTGGAAAATGGCGCCGCTGACGCCGAGCGCGGCGCCGATGAGCAGCGCCATTAACACCCGCGGCAGCCGCCATTCGTTTACCACCATCGTGACGTTGCGCGGCGCGTCGCCGAACAGCGCCGAGAACACCTGGTCAATCGTTAGCGGCACCGGGCCTTGCGCCAGCCCGAGCAGGGAAATCAGCAGGCTGGCGGCCATTAGCAGCAGACAGCTGGCTATCAGGCGGCGGGACGGGGCAATCACAGGCCACCTCCCCGCGGCTGGCGGCGCACCAGCCAGATCAGCACCGGCGCGCCGAGAAAGGCGCTCACCACCGATACCCGCAGTTCGCCGGGCACCAGCAGGCGGCCAATCACGTCGGCAAACAGCAGCAGCGCCGGGGTGGCGAGCAGGGTGACCGGCAGCGACCAGCGATGATCGGCCCCCACCAGCCAGCGCGCCATATGCGGCATCATCAGACCGATAAAGGCGATAGGGCCGACGACGGCGGTGGCGCTGCCGCACAGGGCGGTGATAACGATCAGGCCGATCAACTGGGTGCGGGCGACGCGGCTGCCGAGGGCGGTGGCGGTATCGTTGCCGAGGCTCAGGCTGTTAAGCGCCCGGCTCAGCAGCAGGGCGGCGATCCCCGCCATCACCACCGGCAGCAGGACAATTTTCAGCGTCTGCAGGGTGCGGATATCCAGCGAACCGGCCTGCCAGAAGCGCAGCTGATCGTAGACGTCGGGGTTGAGCAGGGCGATGCCGTTGGACAGCCCTTCCAGCACCGCCGCAAGGGCGACCCCGGCAAGGGTGAGGCGCACCGGGCTCAGCTGGCCGCCGCCCTGGCTGCCGGTGAAGGCCACCAGCAGCGAGGCACAGAGCGCGCCGCAAAACGCCAGCAGCAGCTGCTCCTGTGGAGAGGTGATCCCGAACAGCGCCGCGCCGAGGACGATGGCGAAGCTGGCGCCGGAGTTGACCCCCAGCAGGCCGGGGTCGGCCAGCGGGTTACGGGTGAGCGTCTGCATCAGCGCGCCGGCGAGACCGAGGGCAATGCCCGCCAGCAGACCGGCCAGGGTGCGCGGCAGGCGCGCATCCAGCACGATGGTGCAGTCGGCGCTTTGACAGGTTCCGCTAAAGGCGGTGAATACCGTGCCGATCGGCAACGATTTGGCGCCGATCGTCAGGCTAAGCGCGGCGGCTAAGGCGAGTAGTAGCAACAATCCGGGCACGGCGACAGAGCGTACCGCGGTCGTAGAAAACGACATAACTGACATCCCTGATATGATAATGATAGTAATTATCGTTATCGATTTTATTCAGCTATGGTAGCATGACCCACAGGAAAAAGGGTATTAAAAATAACGACAAGGCGCTGTAATGAACCGACAATCCTGGCTGCTTAACCTCAGCCTGCTGAAAACTCACCCGGCGTTTCGCGCCGTTTTTATCGCTCGCTTTATCTCTATTCTGTCGCTTGGTCTGCTGGGCGTGGCCATTCCGGTGCAGATCCAGATGATGACCCATTCGACCTGGCAGGTCGGGTTGTCGGTGACCTTGACCGGCGCGTCGATGTTTATTGGCCTGATGGTGGGGGGCGTACTGGCTGACCGCTATGAGCGCAAACGCCTGATCCTGCTGGCGCGCGGCACCTGCGGCGTGGGCTTTGTCGGCCTGTGTCTGAACGCCCTGCTGCCGGAGCCGTCGCTGGCGGCGATTTATCTGCTGGGGATCTGGGACGGTTTCTTCGCTTCTTTAGGTGTGACCGCGCTGCTGGCGGCGACCCCGGCGCTGGTGGGGCGGGAAAATCTGATGCAGGCCGGGGCCATCACTATGCTGACGGTGCGCCTGGGCTCGGTGATTTCGCCCATGATCGGCGGCCTGCTGCTGGCCTCCGGCGGCGTGGCGTGGAACTTCGGCCTGGCGGCGGCGGGGACGTTTATCACCACCTTAACCCTGCTGCGTCTGCCGCAGCTGCCGCCGCCTCCGCAGCCGCGTGAGCATCCGCTGAGTGCCCTGCTGGCGGGGCTGACCTTCCTCTGTCAGAGCCCGCTTATCGGCGGGATTGCGCTGCTCGGCGGCCTGCTGACCATGGCCAGCGCGGTGCGGGTGCTCTATCCGGCGCTGGCCGGGAGCTGGCAGATGTCGGCCGGACAGATTGGCCTGCTGTACGCCGCGATTCCGCTCGGCGCGGCGCTGGGGGCGTTGACCAGCGGCCAGCTGGCCCAGACCGTGCGGCCGGGCGCGCTGATGCTGGCGACGACGGTGTGCTCCTTTGTCGCCATTGCGCTGTTCAGCCTGATGCCGCACTGGGCGTTGGGCGCGCTGTGCCTGGCGCTGTTTGGCTGGCTGAGCGCTATTAGCTCGCTGCTGCAGTACACCCTGATCCAGACCCAGACGCCGGAACATATGCTCGGGCGGATTAACGGTCTGTGGACCGCCCAGAACGTTACCGGCGACGCCATCGGCGCGGCGCTGCTCGGCGGGTTAGGGGCGGTGATGACGCCGGTCGCTTCCGCCAGCGCCAGCGGCTGGGCGCTGGCCCTCGTCGGCGTGCTGCTGGTGGGGCTGCTACGCGAGCTGCGCCGCTTCCAGCGCCCGGAAATCGTCAAAGAAAGTTAAGTAGGGGGCGATTGCCCGGTGGCGGCTGCGCCTTACCGGGCCTGGGGGGGCGGGCATTGTAGGCCGGGCAAGCGCAGCGCCGCCCGGCAAAGCGTTCAGGCTGGGTTCCCGTCCTGATGGCACAGCCCGCGCTAGCCGAACAGGCTGGAGAGACGCTGGAGCACCAGCAGGGCGCTGTAGTAGTCAAGACGGAAGGTCTCGGTGCCCAGCGGGTAGACGCGTTTCCCTTCGACCGCCGGGAGATGCGCCAGCAGCGGGTTGGCGTAGATGGCATCGACATCTTTCTGGTCGCCAGCGAACAGGAACAGGCTCTGGCCGTTCAGCCCGGCCGCCAGGTTCTCCCCGCCCAGCTGCACGATATCGTGGCGTTTGCCCTGGCTGTGGCTGGCGGGCAGGCCGCCTGGCAGCGTCGCCAGACTAAAGCCCAACTGCTGGAGCATCTGCCCCTGGGCCGATTCCGGCGTCCAGATATTGGCGCTGTGCGCGGCCGCGGTATAGACGAGGGCGGTGACCGGCTGCGGCGGTAGCTTAATTTTTTCTTTTAACGAAACGAGCTGTTTATTGAAGTCGGCGATGCGCGCGCTGGCCTGCTGCTCATGGCCGGTGATCTGCCCCAGCTGGGTGAGCAGCGTTTGCCAGCTTTTATCGTCATAGTTGATGACCAGCGTCGGGGCGATCGTTTTGAGCTGATCGTACAGCGGCAGGGCGGAGTCGCCGCCGGTGGCGCTCACCAGGATCAGATCCGGCATCTGGGCGGCCACCGCTTCCGCGCTCGGTTCGCCGATATACAACCGCGCCAGCTTGCGGGCTTTGGCGACCTCGCTCCACTGGCGCAGAAAGCCCTGGCTATCGGCCACGCGGTTGTTCGGGGTGGTGGCGCCGCTGGCGACCACCGGCGCGTCGATCGCCAGCAGCGAGCCGGTGAGGGTCACGCTGGTGGAGACAATGCGCAACGGCTGGCTCGGCAGGGTGTGTGTCCCGTAGCTGTCGGTGACCTGGCGCGGCCAGTCCGCCGCCTGGGCTGAGGTAATTCCTAAAAACAACAGCATGCCGGTCAGCGCACCGCGGCGGCAAAAAGAAGAGAAGTTCACGTCATCGCATCCTGATTCGAAGGGTAATAAATGCGTCTCATTTTCAACTTTGCGTTGACAGGATGCAAGCCAAAGTGGCGGCGCGATGACGTAACGCGGTTGACATGGCGGGCAATACCTTTTAGGTTAGCCAACCAAAATACAAATGATAATTATTCGTAATATATTTATCGTTTTTGGAGGATGATATGGAAACGTCACTGGCTGAGGATGTACAGAAACCTACCCGGACCTTGTCGCCGGACAGCTTCTTCTTTATGTCGCCGTACCGCAGTTTTAGCACCTCAGGCTGCTTCCGCCGCCTCTCAGCGCCCGCCGTCGGCGGCGATGCGCTGAACGGCGAGTTCCAGCAGCAGATGGCCGCCGCCTTTGCCGAGGCCCGGGCGGCGGGGATCCGCAAGCCGGTGATGGTCGGGGCCATCCCGTTCGACACCTGTCAGCCTTCCGAGCTTTATATCCCCGAGCGCTGGGAAGCGTTCTCGCGACCGGAAAAACAGCGTTCCGCCCGCTATGCCGCGCCGCTGGAGGCGATGGCGGTGGTGGAGCGCCGGGAGATCCCGGAGCAGGACGCGTTTCTAGCCATGGTGGAACGCGCCGCCGCGCTGACCGCCACCCCGGAAGTCGACAAAGTGGTGCTATCACGACTAATCGATATCACCACCCGCGATCCTGTCGATAGCGGCGTCCTGATGGAGCGCCTGATCGCCCAGAACCCCGCCAGCTTTAACTTCCATGTGCCGCTCGCCGACGGCGGCGTGCTGCTGGGCGCCAGCCCGGAGCTACTGCTGCGTAAAGAAGGGGCGCACTTCAGCTCACTGCCGCTGGCCGGCTCCGCCCGCCGCCAGCCTGACGATGTGCTGGACCGCGAAGCGGGCAACAGGCTGCTGGCGTCCGGCAAAGATCGCCATGAGCACGAGCTGGTGACCCAGGCGATGAAGAGCGTGCTGGGCCCGCGCAGCAGTCAGCTGTCGCTGCCGTCATCGCCGCAGCTGATCACCACCCCGACGCTCTGGCATCTGGCGACGCCGATCGAAGGCACGGCGCTGGCGGAAGAAAACGCCATGTCGTTGGCCTGCCTGCTGCACCCGACTCCGGCGCTGAGCGGCTTCCCGCACCAGGCGGCGAAGCGTCTGATTGCCGAACTGGAACCCTTCGACCGTCAGCTGTTCGGCGGCATCGTCGGCTGGTGTGACGATGAAGGCAACGGCGAATGGGTGGTGACCATCCGCTGCGCGCGTCTGCAGCAGCGTACGCTGCGCCTGTTTGCCGGCGCGGGCATTGTTCCGGCCTCCTCGCCGCTGGGCGAATGGCGCGAAACCGGCGTCAAACTGACCACCATGCTTAACGTATTTGGCTTGAATTAAGAGGCAAGGATGATTGCATTTACCCGTTGGCCGGATGAGTTCGCGGCCCGCTATCGTCAAAAAGGCTACTGGCAGGATCTGCCGTTAACCAATCTGATCACCCGTCACGCAGAAAACGACGCCGTGGCGATTATCGATGGCGATCGACACATTAGCTACCGCCAGTTTAACCAGCGGGTGGACAACCTTGCCTGCTCTCTGCAGCGTCAGGGACTGAAGCGCGGAGAAACCGCGCTGGTGCAACTGGGCAACGTCGCCGAGTTTTACATCACCTTCTTCGCGCTGCTGCGCATCGGCGTCGCGCCGGTGAACGCGTTGTTCAGCCACCAGCGCAGCGAGCTTAACGCCTACGCCGCGCAGATTAAGCCGGCGCTGCTGATCGCCGACCGCGAGCACGCGCTGTTTGCCGACGATAGCTTCCTCCATGCGTTTATTGCTGAACATGCTTCCCTGCGCGTGGCGCTGCTGCGTAACGACGGCGGCGAGCGCGATCTGGCGACGGAGATTAACCGCCCGGCGGATAACTTTATCGCCAACCCAACCCCTGCCGACGAAGTGGCCTTTTTCCAGCTCTCCGGCGGCAGCACCGGGACGCCGAAGCTGATCCCGCGTACCCATAACGATTACGACTACAGTATCCGCCGCAGCAACGAGATCTGCGGGATCAACGCTGAGACGCGCTACCTCAACGCGCTGCCGGCGGCGCATAACTACGCGATGAGCTCCCCGGGGGCGCTCGGCGTTTTCCGCGCCGGCGGACGGGTGATCCTCGCCGCCGACCCGAGCGCTACCCTCTGTTTCCCGCTGATTGAAAAACATCAGGTCAACGTCGCCTCGCTGGTGCCGCCGGCGGTCAGCCTGTGGCTGCAGGCCATTCACGAATGGGGCAGCAACGCGCAACTGCAATCGCTGCAGCTATTGCAGGTCGGCGGCGCGCGCCTGTCGGCGACCCTTGCCGCGCGCATTCCGGCGGAAATCGGCTGCCAGCTGCAGCAGGTGTTCGGCATGGCGGAGGGGCTGGTGAATTACACCCGCCTTAACGACAGTCCTGAGCGGATCATCCATACCCAGGGCTGCCCGATGTGCCCGGACGATGAAGTGTGGGTGGCAGATGCCGAGGGCAACCCGCTGCCACGCGGCGAAGTGGGCCGCCTGATGACCCGCGGGCCCTACACCTTCCGCGGCTACTACAACAGCCCGCAGCATAACGCGGAGGCCTTCGACGCCGAGGGTTTCTACTGCTCCGGCGATCTGATTTCGATCGATGAAGACGGGTATATCACCGTTCAGGGCCGGGAAAAAGATCAGATCAACCGCGGCGGCGAGAAGATCGCCGCCGAAGAGATCGAAAACCTGCTGCTGCGCCATGAGGCGGTGATCCACGCCGCGCTGGTCAGCATTGAAGACAATCTGCTGGGCGAGAAGAGCTGCGCTTACCTCGTGGTGACCTCGCCGCTGCGCGCCGTCGCGGTGCGCCGCTTCCTGCGCGAGCAGGGGGTGGCTGAATTTAAACTGCCGGACCGCGTGGAGTGCGTAGCCGCTCTGCCGCTGACGCCGGTGGGCAAAGTCGATAAGAAACAATTACGTCAGTGGCTGGCCGAAGGCAAGCTGGGCTGAAGGAGAACAGAAAATGGCAATCCCTAAATTACAGGCTTACGCGCTGCCGGAAGCCAGCGATATTCCGGCGAACAAAGTCAGCTGGGCCTTTGAACCTTCCCGCGCCGCGCTGCTGATCCATGATATGCAGGAATACTTTCTCAATTTCTGGGGCGAAAACAGCGCGATGATGGAAACCGTGGTGGCCAATATCGCCGCCCTGCGCGACTTCTGCAAACAGAACGGTATTCCGGTGTACTACACCGCCCAGCCGAAAGAGCAGAGCGATGAAGACCGCGCCCTGCTGAATGATATGTGGGGGCCGGGGCTGACCCGTTCGCCGGAGCAGCAGCAGGTGATTGCCGCCCTGGCGCCGGACGAAGACGACACCGTGCTGGTGAAATGGCGCTACAGCGCGTTTCATCGCTCGCCGCTTGAAGAGATGCTGAAAGAGAGCGGCCGCGACCAGCTGATCATCACCGGCGTTTACGCCCATATCGGCTGCATGACCACCGCCACCGACGCCTTTATGCGCGATATCAAACCGTTCTTTGTCGCCGACGCGCTGGCGGACTTCAGCCGCGAAGAGCACCTGATGGCGCTGAAATACGTCGCCGGCCGTTCCGGCCGCGTGGTGATGACCGAAGAGCTGTTGCCGCTGCCGGCCAGCAAAGCGGCGCTGCGCGCGCTGATCCTGCCGCTGCTCGACGAATCCGACGAACCGCTGGATGATGAAAACCTGATCGACTACGGTCTGGATTCGGTGCGGATGATGGCCCTCGCCGCCCGCTGGCGCAAAGTGCACGGCGATATCGACTTCGTGATGCTGGCGAAAAACCCGACCATCGACGCCTGGTGGGCGCTGCTTTCCCGCGAGGTGCAATAATGGCGGCGCTGGATTTTCGCGGCCAGACCGTGTGGGTGACCGGCGCCGGTAAAGGCATTGGCTATGCCACCGCGCTGGCTTTTGTGGAGGCCGGGGCCAACGTCACCGGTTTCGACCTCGCCTTTGACGGCGAACGCTACCCGTTTGCCACCGAAACGCTGGACGTCGCCGATGCCGACCGGGTACGCGAAGTGTGCAGCCGCCTGTTGGCGAACACCGAGCGATTAGACGTGCTGGTGAACGCCGCCGGGATCCTGCACATGGGCGCCACCGACCAGCTGAGCGCGGAAGACTGGCGGCAGACCTTCGCGGTCAACGTCGGCGGGGCGTTTAATCTGTTTCAGCAGACGAAGCAAAACTCTGAACTGGTTCAGAAAGTGAAAAAAATGAAGTTTATTTAAAAAATGCTTGCAAAAGCAATACAGGTGTG
>ERZ781275.881-NODE-881-length-27069-cov-3.831125_pt1 | contig 27069 bp, 23 predicted proteins | sample MGYA00375853_ERZ781275 | MGnify/ENA primary metagenome ERZ781275 (study PRJEB29790, sample SAMN03653691) | human gut metagenome | host: Homo sapiens | place: USA: Dallas, Texas | collected 2012-07-23 | study: EMG produced TPA metagenomics assembly of the Gut...
ACACAATATTTAAAAATGGCATCAACCACATTTCCTTAGGTTGATGCCATTGGCCCTTATTTAGGGCTTCATTGACTATTGGTGACGCGTACGGGATTCGAACCCGTGAATGCTTGCGTGAAAGGCAAGTGAGTTAACCGTTTCTCCAACGCGCCATCATAAACCGCGAATGCATGTTAATAATACCATAAGAAGAAATACTACGCAAGCCTTTTGTTGAAAAAAATGAAAAAAATTCTAAGCTTACATGAACGATAGAATATCGTGGAAACAAATCAGGGCAAGTGTATGAATTGTATGGAAATAAAGCTTTTCAATTTGCAGAAATACCGCGTATAATATATGCGGTTAGATAAATGAGGTAGGAAGATGAAGAAAATATTATTTTTAACAACTGGTGGAACCATCGCGTCCAGCTCCAGTGAAGAAGGTCTGGTGCCATCCCTGACAAGCGAGGAAATTTTGCATTATCTGGGGGAGCATCATGGCGATATTGAAATAACCTGTGAGGATTTGCTGCGTCTGGACTCCAGTAATATGCAGCCGGAGGAATGGCAGCTGATTGCAAGGCGCATTGCAGAGGCGAAAAGCGGATACGATGGCATTGTTTTGAGCCATGGTACAGATACGATGGCGTATACAGCCGGAGCGCTTTCCTTTATGCTGCGCAATCTGGATATTCCCCTGATCATAACAGGAAGTCAGCTTCCGCTGCTTCATCCGTTGAGTGACGGTGTGGAGAATATTCGAGTGGCGTTTACTGCCGTCTGTGAGGATATCCAGGGCGTTTACGTGTGCTTTAACAGGAAAATCATGCTGGCAACGCGTGTTGTTAAGGTGCGAACGATGAATTTCGATGCCTTTGAAAGTGTGAACATAGAGCCGTGCGGACGGGTGGATGCCAGAGGTCTGCGTATGAATAAGCAGCTGCTGATTCATCCAACAAATGCGTTTGCTTTAGAGGATGAGCTGTGCAAGGAGGTCGTTTTGATCAAGCTGATACCGGGCATGAATCCACTGCTGTTCGATAAGCTGGCGGAAATGGATATCCGCGGCATCGTCATTGAAGCCTTTGGTGCCGGAGGAATCAATTTTGTACGCCGTGATTTGATCAGCAAGCTGGAAACAATCGTTGCCCGCGGGATCAGTGTGGTCGTATGCAGTCAGTGTCTTTATGAATACAGTGATTTCTCCATCTATCAGACCGGTCAGAAGGTATTGCAGCATGGTGTGATTCAGGGGTATGATATGACAAGTGAGGCCTGTGTTACCAAGCTGATGTGGGCGTTGGGAAAAAGCACGGATACAAAGGAAGTAAAGCGGATATTTGAAACCAATTATGTCAATGAGATAACATTGCCATAGACAGGTGCTGTCTTTGCGTATGGATTTAGGACAATCAGAAGCTATTAGCAATCAAGAACCCATATCCGATTGAAGGCTTCTGTTTTCTTATGTTTGCCCAGCTGCCTGAAAATGGAAACCGGACTTCTTTTTGCTTGAAGAAAACGATGGCTGTCACGGGGGAGTATGCGTTGAATTACCCTTATTTTATCGTTTTCAGCTATAGTAAGCTAAAATATAAGGGTAGACATCATTTAGTATTAAAAAACATATAAACTGGTACAATATATCAGTTGACATTTCATTGACAGAATGCTACGATATGCTTGGTGATAATATGACAGAAAAAAGAAAAGCACCGGCGTTCCATTGTCCCCGCTGGGAAGAACTGCCGGATATGGATTTATATATGGATCAGGTCGTAACCCTGTTAAATGAATATCTGAAGCCGTTTCATGCCAAGGATCAGGAAAAGATGGTAACCTCCACCATGATCAATAATTATGTGAAGCATGGAATCGTTTCCCCGCCCGTTAAAAAGAAATACACCAAGAATCACGTTGCCTATCTGATGGTTGTCTGTATCTTAAAGATGGTGTATCGCATGGATGAAATCAGCAAGCTGATTCGGGTGCAGATTTACAAGTATCCCATTGATCAGGCATATAACTATTTCTGCGCCGAGCTGGAATGCTGTCTGAAATGCATCTTCGCACATAAAAAGGTGCATCATGCGCCCAGTGACGATGAGGGAAGCCTTGTAGTTGATTTGATACGTAATACCGTGCAGGCGGTGGCTTACACGATATATGTACGGCACGAGCTGGAGCATCCTCAGATCATGATACAGGAGGAATCCGATACATAGCCGGCTTTCACAGTAAAATGTGAGAGCTTTTTTTATTTTTGTTTATTTCCCTCCATAAGCCGCATATAGTATAGCAAGAGGGATACCAATGAACGAACTGCTTGTGATTGCCTGGCTGCTGCTTCCTGCATCCGCTTTACTGATACAGTATTATCTCATACAAAAACGACAGAATTTGCTGTGGATTCTGCCGCTTTTGAGTCTGGCCGTCACCTTTTTCATCGGACTGGCGGCTGTATTGTATGCTTTTTTCCTGATTATATTCACAAAGGTTCTGATGGCAGAAGATCCGCATCAAAGCTGATGACCTCACTTGTTTTCATATCCATAATATATTCATGGGAAACGATCCAGCGCCGATTTTTATAATCCCGTGTCCGCAGATACAGAAAGTCGGTATAAAAGCGAAGGTGAAAGCCGACCTGATCCTGAGAATCTCCATGCTCTATGTGAACGAAGGATGGCAGATTGATCAAAAACAGATTGCGTCTTGCCAAAACCTCGCAGAGTGCAAAGCTGTTGTGCAGATGTCCGCTGATGAATATGATATGCGGGTGTACGTCCTTCAGCATATCCACCTGCAGATGCTGCTGTGTACCGGTATGATCTTCACTCATCACATGGGTATCCTGCAGCGGCTGATGTGCAATGATGCAGACCGGCTTGCTTTTATCATCCTGCTTCAATCCGTTTAACAGCCAGTCCACCTGCTTTTTGCTGAGAATCATATCGTCCTTGCTGGGACGCTCACTATTTAATATATAGAAATGGATGCCTTCTACATACCGGTCATAGTAAATGCCTTCCGCATGCCGCGGCAGAAGCTTTCGATATTCCGGATGAATACGGTTTTGTGTGCGTGAAAACAGATTGTAGAGATCGTGATTTCCCAAGGCGGCAAGGATATGAATCGGAAATTCCTGCAGCTGGGTAAGCACCTGCTTCATTTGAAACGGATAGCCGTTATTTGTCAAATCACCGCATATTGCCACATGGCGAACCTTGCGCTTCCATATATCCTCCAATGCGGCTTCCAGCTTCGCATTCTGTCTGGGGAAAGCGATGTGCAAATCAGACAGCAGCTCCATTTGCAGAAGGCTTTTTTCATTACAGATCCGATTGGCAAAGGCTGTTCTTTTTTTATCCATAGCAAATCTCCTCCTGCTGTATATTGTGGACAGAAAACGGTCTTCTATAACGCATAGAGGAAAAGAATTGCAGGCAGGTGAGCTGCTTTTTCACGGTTGAAAATTTACAATTTCTGTTTATATCTTTTTTCGCTTGTGATACTATAATACTGAACGTAAAAGAAAGTTGAGGTATGCGAAGATGGATTATGCAAAAGAAGCACTGCGTCTGCATGCAGAGTGGAAAGGAAAGCTGGATATCAATCCCAAGATGGAAATCAATACCAAGGATGATCTGAGTCTGGCATATACACCGGGGGTGGCAGCTCCCTGTCTGGAAATTGAAAAGGACATCAACAAAAGCTATGAGCTGACCGGCCGTGGAAATCTGGTAGCGGTTGTAACCGATGGAACTGCGGTACTTGGATTGGGGGATATCGGTCCGGAGGCAGGAATGCCGGTTATGGAGGGAAAATGTGTTCTATTTAAGGAATTCGGTGGCGTAAACGCAGTTCCTTTATGCATCAAAAGCAAGGATGTAGATGAAATCGTACATACGGTTGCCCTATTATCCGGCAGCTTTGGCGGCATCAATCTGGAGGATATTGCAGCACCGCGCTGTTTTGAAATCGAGGCGAAGCTGAAGGAGCTGTGTGATATACCGGTATTCCACGATGATCAGCATGGAACCGCCATCGTTACCGCAGCTGCTTTGTTAAATGCGGTAAAGCTGACAGGCAAAAAAATGGGGGATCTGCGCATCGTCATTAACGGTGCAGGCTCTGCAGGTATTGCGATTGCCCGCTTGCTGCTGAATATGAATTTCGGTGATGTTATCTTATGCGATTCCAAGGGGAGTGTATATAAGGGAAGAGAAGGCATGAATGCCGGCAAGAAGGAGATTGCTGAGCTGACGAACAAGGGACTGTTGAAGGGAAGTCTTGCGGATGCCATGAAGGAAAGCGATATCTTCATCGGGGTATCCGCTCCGGATGTGGTCAGTGAGGCTATGGTAGCCAGCATGAATGAAAAATCCATCGTCCTGCCAATGGCAAATCCAGTGCCGGAAATCATGCCGGACAAGGCTAAGCATGCCGGTGCCTTCGTGGTAGGAACCGGGCGCAGTGATTTTGCTAATCAGATCAACAATGTTCTGGCATTCCCTGGTATCTTCCGTGGTGCCCTGGATGTTCGCGCAAGCGATATCAATGAGGAAATGAAGGTTGCCGCTGCATATGCGATTGCTTCCTTGGTACGTGATGATGAGCTGAGCGTAGATTATATCATACCAAGTGCATTGAATAAAGAGGTAGGTGCCGTTGTTGCCAAAGCTGTTGCACAGGCGGCAAGGGACAGTGGTGTAGCACGTATATAATGAAACAGAGAAATACGGTGATAATAATAAAATCGCCGTATTTTTTGTTTTGGAACGCAGAAAAGAGGAAGCACTTTTCATGGAAGCATACATGCAGGATGATTATTTTACTGCGCCTGTATACAATCCTTTGCTTGCTGCTTTCAAGGGAAACGACTCCATTCTCAGGTCATCAGAGATTCCCATATGTTCATACGCAAAAGGCAATGAAGCATTACGCTGTCATTGCCTTTTTGTGCATATCCTCCTTTTCAAGCAAGGATATATGAAATTTTCCAGCATTGCCATGATTTTCTTTTGATGATTTCGGGCAACGCGTAGATGCTGCCATTCAAATGCCGGAAAGAAGCATCACACCATTTTTTCCGCTATGACATAGGCATCAAATTCTTCCTCACTCAAAAAGCCGAGCTGTACACAGGCCTCTTTTAGCGAGATACCTTCCTGATAGGCTTTTTTTGCCGTTCTTGCGGCGTTCTCATACCCGATATGCGGGTTCAGGGCAGTAACAAGCATCAATGAGTGATGCAGATATTCCGCCATTTTTTCCTCATTTGCACGAATACCCTCTACACAGTGGATGCGGAAGCTGCGCAGACCATCACTGAGCAGGGTGACAGATTGCAGGAAATTGTAAATGATAACCGGCATAAACACATTCAGCTCAAAGTTTCCCTGACTTGCCGCAAAGCCGATTGCCGCATCATTTCCCATAACCTGTACGGCGACCATGGTCATCGCTTCACATTGTGTCGGATTTACCTTGCCGGGCATGATGCTGCTTCCGGGCTCATTTTCCGGAATATGAATTTCCTGTAGACCGCATCGCGGCCCGCTTGCCAGCCAGCGTACATCATTTGCCATCTTCATACAGTTTGCCGCCAGGGCCTTCAGCGCACCATGAGCAAAGCAAATATCGTCCTTCGCTGACAGGGCATGGAATTTGTTCGGATCGCTGATACATTGGGTAGACAGCTGTTCGCTCAGCTTTTCACAGACGAGATCGCCAAACCCTTGCGGTGTATTCAGACCGGTACCGACTGCTGTTCCTCCGATGGCAAGCTTGCGCAGGGAATCGATTGCCTTCTGCAGCATATCGATATTGTTCTCCAGCATTCCCCTCCATCCGCTGATCTCCTGTGAAAAGCGCAGAGGGGTCGCATCCTGCAGGTGTGTCCGTCCGATTTTGATGATATTCTGATTTTCTTTTTCCAGACGTTTTAAGGTATGGATCATTTCCTCCAGCTGCGGCATGAGCTGCTTACGGATTGCTTCGATTGCTGCGATATGCATAGCCGTAGGGAACGTATCATTGGAGCTTTGCCCCTTGTTTACATCGTCATTGGGATGCAGCAGCTTTTCCCTTGCAAGTTCATTTCCACGATTGGCAATGACCTCATTCACATTCATATTACTCTGTGTTCCGCTTCCCGTCTGCCAGACAGCAAGTGGAAAGTGAGCATCCAGCTTGCCGCATAAAATCTCATCGCAGGCAGTAGCAATCGCATCCAGCTTACGCTTTGTTATACGTCCAAGCTCGTGATTGACCTTTGCACAGGCCAGCTTCAAATGTGCAAAGGCATAGATGATACGCAGAGGGATTTTTTCATCCCCGATTTTGAAATTCTCATAGCTGCGCTGTGTCTGGGCACCCCAGTATTTATCCTCTTCTACAGCGATTTCACCCATGGAATCGTGTTCCATTCGTGTTTTCATAGACACACACTCCTTTTTATCTCTATACTGATTTTACCATGTTCCGGTATGAAAAAAAAGAGCCAGACAGGAAAGTGCGGCTCTCATAAAATAATGCGCAAAAGCAAAAGACAGAGAAGCAGAAGCCCCGCAATGCTGGTTCCGATGATTCCCAGTATTAAGCCGGCAACCGCTCTGCCTGCCGGAGAAATCGCGCTGGCTCTGGTACTCATGACGATGGCAAGGATACCGCAGGTCAAGGAAGCAAGCGCTGTCACCATTCCCAGCAGCCACCAGAAAAAGGAAAGCAGGATAGCCGGTACACACAGAGATACAGAAACAATGCCAAGAACCATGGAAGCAATCGCTGTACGCACAGCTGTGCTGTTCATATCAAATCCTTCCTTTCAATATAAAACGGGCCGTCGCCCGTTTAACCGCCAATCTGATAATCGTCATCCAGTACCTTGATCTGACTGTCTCCGATAATGAAATAATGCGGATAGTGATACAGCAGATTCTTATTCACAAAGGAAATACTGCCCAGCAGAATATCCACGGATTCAATGGATGTACGTGTCATAAGATCGGAAATAAAATTGAAATCTGTTTTCATGTCCTTGTACTGTGCATCGGAGAATGTGTAGATGGTATCTTCCGGAATAAAGCCGGTTGTTCGGCTCAGCGGCTTAACGACATTTCTTGCATAAGCAGGAGCACTGATTTCGTAGCCATTCATACTCAATGGCGTACCATATTCCACAATCGCCTTTAGGATACGTGCATTGCCAATCACCTTTTCCAGTGAATCATCCTTAACATTGATGACAAATTTACGGCCCTCTGCAAACTGATTGATATGATATTCGTTCTGGAAGAACAGATACATATGATGATTCAGTGTCTTTGCGACCTCCTCTTTTACCGGCTCATATCCGACCCAGCCTCCAAAATCATTTACATCTGCAATTTCGATTCCATACATTACTTGTTTCATATGAATTCTCCTCTCGTGTGTAGTTCTTACTTATATTATATACTGAATTGATTGTAAAAAACAGATTTTACGTACAAATTCTCCATGCTTTTCCTTATACAGAAGCAGCTGTCTGTCGCATTGGTATACGTGCCTGTGCGAATGCCCTGAAAAAACACAGGGAGTACAAGCGGTGAATTCAGCATCTGGATCCTGCCCCTGCTGTGAGGTCTTCTGCGGATATTATTTTTTTCAACAGGTAAAATAGAAGTGTGGCAATTCCGCTCTCTTGTTTTCTTTTACAAATTTCTATTATTTCCCATATACATATGATAAAATTATACAAAGTAACACCAGTGCTTTTACGGAACCTGTGTGCTGTATGCACAGGCTGCGGCATAGGCTTTTGATAGAGAGAGAGGATATGGGGATGAGTAGAAAACGGATTTGTGAGGATTGCGGAAATAAGTGCAATGATGAATATTGTCCGATTTGCGGAAGGAAAACAAAGGTATACACCGAAGCTTCCCGTCAGGAGGATATGCTGTATGATGCCGCAAAGTATCAAACTGCTTTTGATACGAAAAAAGCGGAGAGTGATGTGTTTGAAGAAAAGAAGGAACGCATTGATGACAGTGAGCGGGGAAGGGAGCACCGCTATAATCATCCCCATGCGAAGGATTTACGCCTGCGCATGGAAAAGGGCGGACATCCGTATTATGAGCATATCAAGAAAGGATCAGCGCAGAAAAATATCCGCTTGGTACAGCTGTTCAGCCTGTTGCTGATTATCGGTATCGTGATTGCGGTTGCCGTAGTCGCTGTGACCTCCTATCGCAGTGATTCCTTTCCATCCGCAGAGGGTGGCGAGGAGAATGCGGATGGCTTTGTGAGTGGAAATATATCCAAGCATGAGGTAAATGAAAAGGTTTCCCTGACCTGTATGGTAAAGGATTATGATTATGCAGAAGGTGTGCAGACGGTGATCGTGGAAAACAACAGCCCGTATTTCGTGAAAACGGATTTGATGAGAGGGGAGGAACCGGTAGGATATTTGAATCTGCCATCCCATTCAAAAACGGAACATCTGATATATGAGGAAAATCTATCCTCCTGTGAGAATAAAATCTACGGAGTGTATGAAATGGAGATTGAAAAGCCGCAGATAGCTTATAAATTCACAGACACGTATGAGGATGACTACACATTGCGTGCCAGAATCGATCTGATGGAATCCATAGATGAAGAACAGCTTGCCGTTCTCATGCGTTATCTGTATGCGCAGGCCAGTGAATCCTTTCTGTATGAGCTGTATGAGGTGAACATCTATCAAGGCGATCAATACCTGTTCGATTCCTATTTTGACTTTACACGAGGAACCATCAAATTCAATTCCATAGACGCATCTTTTACTCCAGAGGACATCGTTATCGAAAATTAGGACTTTTTCAAATAATGAAAACGTGGTAAGATAGTAAGGTATATGAAGGAGAAATAGGTTATGAAACATACAGTACGTTTACAGGAAGAGATTTCAAAAAATGTATCCGCAAGAAAACATATCACAACACAGATTGAATACTTCTGCGACAGTGAGGAGGATACAAAAAATCTGACACAGAATATCACAGAGGTACTGACAAAGCATCTTGGTGACAGCAGACTTGCCAAAATCACCTACGACTATCACCCTGCTGAGAAAAAAGTGGAAGTCGTAATCATCGAACACCAGTAAGAAGCAATGCGATGTCTTTCAGGCACCGCTTTTTTTATTTAACACCCCGCTGTAGTAGATGGGAATTCAATACATAGAAAACATATGGGAAAAGCGTATGTTATCTGGCTGCTGGGTGGTTCTATAGGTCGACCACGCATTGTGCTCAAACAGCAAATTGTCGGGATTGGAAGATTCTGAGGAATTCTGCGAATCCACGTGCTTGTCGTTTTTTTCCTTCTTTCCTTTTTCTTTTATCAATGAAAAAAGGAGCCGGTATATATAAGAGGGCAGATAGATGCGCTCTTGCTTTTACAGCTCCTTGTTTGATTTACTGTGAAACGGATGAGAAGCAGAAAAAGAGGTTCTTACACGCTTGCGGGTATAACCTGAAACGGAGGATTCAAAACGATGGCGTTCATCAGTAGAAGCTGAATTCTCTGTTTCATAAACACCCTAAAGTAAGAAGGATCGAAAAAGACGAATGCTCTTTTTCTATGCCTCCTGCTGTAAGTGATGGTACAGCTATTTTTGATAGACGTGCTCGATTTCAGCAACATACATGGTATGATAATCCTTCTGCGGATAATTTTTCTCAATCAAAGCGGCATCCAGAAAGCAGTCCTCCTGCATTTCCTGTGCATACAGCTTACGGCACACGAGTACCGTGTTTGCTTCTGTAAAATAAGGGGCATCATGAACAAAGGCGGTATGCAGACCAGCTTTTTCAATCTTTTTCTCCTCTCTGCCACTGACCGTGCCAAGATAGGAAAGTGTTTTGCGATACTCCTCATCATAAAAGGTAAGGGTAAAGCGCTCTTGCTGATCGATAAATTCCTTGGTGTAGCGCTGCGGGCGCAAAAATACGAAAGAAACCATCTTGTTCCATAGAATTCCCATGCCTCCCCAGGAAGCCGTCATGGTGTTTACAACACCATCCCTTTCTGCACTTACCAGCATCCATTCCTTTCCGATCATCGTGAATGTGTCGCTGTGCAGTTGATTTGTCTGTATCTCTTTAAGCTCCATAGTATCAGATCCTTTCTTTTCCATTATTATAGTGTATGCAGTTTCCTTTTACAAGTTGAATACGTTGGGTTTCCCACTTGCAAAGCTGCACGTTGTGCATTATGATAGCCTTATGGAAAGAGGGGATCGGTTGATGAACATAACCTATATTACACACAGCTGTTTTCTGGTAGAGCTGGATTGCTGTTATCTGCTGTTTGACTATTACAGGGGGAAGCTGCCAAAGCTGAAAGAGGATAAGCCATTGTATGTGTTTGCCAGTCATGTGCATGCCGATCACTACAGCAACAGGATTTTTAAGCTGAAGCATACGCAGACTACATGGATGTTATCAAGTGATATTGTAACTGCACATCCCCATATACAGGTAGAAGCAGGACAGTGCTATACGGTGGATGATTTGAAGCTTCGCACGCTTGCTTCCACGGATGCGGGTGTTGCTTTTTTGGTGCGTGTTCAGGGGAGCTGTATCTATCATGCCGGTGATCTCAACTGGTGGGATTGGGGTGATGAGGATACGCCGCAGGAGAGTGCAGAGATGAAGGAGCGCTATTTCCGGGAGCTGCAAAGCATACAAGGGATGCATTTTGACGTCGCCTTTGTACCGGTTGATCCCCGATTGAAAGAGCGTGCGCTGAAGGGAGTACGGGCTTTTCTTCAATATGCCTCATGCGATGTTTTAATACCAATGCATTTCTGGAAGGATAACACTGTCTTTACACAGCTGCGAAATTCAGAGATTGCAAGCATAAAATCTATGCAGATCTGGCTGGGATTTCAGGAGCTGGAAACGTTTACAAAAGGATGATATTTCTTCACCTTCCTGTAGAAGTTTTTCCTGAAGTATGCTACTATTGTACTATATAAACAATAGAAAAGGGAGTATGGATAATGGAAACAAAAGAAATCATCAAACATGCCTTAAAGGATTATCAAAATATCACCGGCTTGCGCAGCTATGTTGTGTATGACAATACCGTGATTCAGAGTGCTTCGGAGAAGAATTATTTCTGTAAGTGCTTGAAATCCAGCAGTAAGGCTTTGAAAAAATGTGAAGAATGTACAGAGGAAACGTATGAGAATGCGAGAAAAATTGATCATGAGTGTGTGTATTCCTGTCATGCCGGTCTGATCAAATGGGCGGTTCCGGTACAGCGCGGTGATTTCCACTGTGTTATCGTCAGTGAAGGCGTGCTTGCCATGAAGCAGATGGAGGATGCCGATAAGTGGGCGAGGTATCTGAGTAAGGAGTATCAGCTGGATGAGAGCATGCTGCTGAAAAATTTCAAGATCATACAGACGATGGATGAGGATCAGATGAATGCTTCCATCGAGCTGTTAAAGGATTTGCTGTCCTATCACTTTGCTATGGCAGAGAAGCATGCTTAGCGTTTTTTCGCTGCATACAGAATATGTCGTGAGGAAAGCAAGTGCGAAATGAAGTTATTTTCAGCTTACGGCGTTTATGAAAAAGGTAATCCGAATTCCTATTGATATACAATAGCTTGGATTACCTTTTATTTTGCCTTATGGTTGAGCTTTTACAGCTTGCAATGGCTATGCTGTCTGTCTGGGCAAGGGGATTGGAGGTTATAGAAGCCCTGCATTGATTTTTTTGGAATACAACGGTGTACTCTGGAATACCTTACCGCTCGCTTGCAGATACCCGGAGCATACAATGCTTACTATAGGTTCTCACCATTTGATTGAATCACGTGGGCATACCAGGAGAAGGATTTCTTTTTATAACGCTTTAGCGTGCCGTTATGGTCTTCGTCTTTGTCTACATAGATATAACCGTAGCGTTTCCGCATTTCTCCGGTGCTCGCACTGATCAGATCGATGCAGCCCCATGTTGTATAGCCCATCAGATCCACACCATCCTCACAGACAGCATCCCGCATGGCACGAATATGCTCTCGCAGGTAGCCGATGCGATACGTATCCTCAACACTGTCATGGCTTAATACATCGTTGGAGCCTAACCCGTTTTCAACGATAAATAGTGGCTTCTGATAGCGGTCATATAGAGCATTAAGGGTGATTCGTAATCCAAGGGGATCGATTTGCCATCCCCATTCACTTGCCTGCAGATACGGGTTTTCAATGGATGGGAAGACATTTCCCTTTGCTGTAGCCTGCAGCTTAGGATCAGCACTGGCAACGCCACTGTTGTAATAAGAGAAGGAAACAAAATCTACACAGCCCTGCTTTAAGATTTCCGCATCCCCCTCCAGAAGCGGAAGCTGTATCTGCTTTCGTGCAAGCTCCTTCAGGGCATAGGAAGGATAATAGCCGCGAACCTGTATATCCGGGAAGTAATAGTTTTCACGATCCTTTAACAGTGCCTCCATTACATCCTCCGGTTTACAGGAATATGGGTACATATTGCCTGCCGCAAGCATACAGCCAATTTGATTATTCGGGTCTATGCGATGTGCTAAAGCAACCGCAAGAGCACTGGCAATCAGCTCGTGATGTGCTGCCCGATAGCATACTGCTTCTTTGTTTTCATCCTTTGCAAAGCTTAATCCGGCGGCCATGTATGGCATATGCAGAATCATATTGATCTCGTTGAAGGTGATCCAGTAGCGAACCATTCCCTTAAAGCGCGTAAACAGTGTCTCACACAGTCGCAGATAAAAGTCTACCATCCTGCGCTCTCTCCATGAACCATATGTCTCAATCAGGTGGAGAGGAACATCAAAGTGATTGATTGTGATGAGTGGCTCTATGTTATATCTGCGACATTCCTCTATAACACTCTCATAAAAGCGGAGTCCTTCCTCATTTGGTGTTAACTCATCGCCTTTTGGAAAAATGCGTGACCAGCTGATAGAAAATCGGTATACGCGAAAGCCCATTTCTGAAAAGAGGGCGATATCCTCCTTATAATGATGATAACCGTCAATCGCTTCCCGTGAAGGAAAGCGTGCTGTTGCCGGCAAGCACTTAGGGTCCAAAGCACCACTCGCTACCGCAAAGCGCAGCTCACCATATGGAATGAAATCAACATTGGATAATCCTCTGTTACCTTCCTGATATGCGCCTTCATACTGATTCGCCGCAGTGGCACCGCCCCATAAAAATGTTTCCGGAAATTTTTTCATAACTGCCTCCAATCCTGCACGCCTTGTGCGTGTGTTTCTATATATGTAATTGTTAAGCCTGTCGGCTTCAAACGATCTGATTGTTCTAACAACATCAGCGAATGACTGTTAGAAGCTCCTCACTGCTTTTCAGTCCGGTTTCCAGAATATCCAGATACTGACTACTGTTTGTGATGACGACCGGGGTGATCAGCGAATAGCCTGCCTTACGAATTTCTTCCATATCAAATTCCAGCAGCTTTTGTCCGACCGTGACACGCTCTCCCTGTTGGATTACAGGATGAAAATGCGTTCCTTCCAACTGTACGGTATCCATGCCGACATGAATCAGTATTTCCACACCGCTGTCTGCTGTGATACCGATCGCATGATAGGTAGGAAACAGGGTGGTGATAACACCGTTTACCGGAGAGACAACTTCTCCCTGATCCGGTTCAATGGCAAGTCCCTTACCCAGAATCCACTGAGAAAAGGCCGCATCCTTCACATTGGATAAAGGAAGGATTTCTCCGTGCAATGGCATGGCGATGATTTCCTTATCCAGCAACTCTTCGGATACAGAGGCATCCTTTGCTTTGATTGTATCTGCAGCCTTGTCATCCGTAAAGAACAGCATCGTTAAAATAAAACCGACAAGCATGGCAAGAATAGCACCAATGATACCAACATACAGGGAATCCATATTGTTTGTCGCAGGATCAATCATAGCAGGGAATTCAAAGATGCCAAGACCGCCCATGATGAATTCCTTCAGATTTGCAAATCCGAAATAGGCACCAGCGATGGCGGAGGCGATACAGCTGATGATAAATGGCTTTTTCCTAGGTAATGTGATTCCATAAATTGCAGGCTCTGTAACTCCGAAGATACCGGAAATAGCTGCCGGTACACACAGCGCTCGCAGCTTCTTATCGCGTGTTTTGATCAGCATGGCAATTACGACAGCTGTCTGTGCAAAGGTTGCGCCAAAGAATGGCATCATAACATTGTCGAAGCCCATTGTCGCAATATTATTGATATAGATCGGTATGAAACCCCAGTGCAATCCGAAGATGACCAGTACCTGCCAGAAGCCTCCGACAAGTGCGCCAGCCAGCATAGGAGAGAAGTTTCTTACATTCATAATACCTTCGGCGATCAGATTGGATGCGAAGGTTGCAATCGGGCCAATGACGATAAAGCCGCACAGCAGCGCAATAAATAAGGTGAACATCGGCACAAAGAAGAATTTTAATGTTTCCGGAATCAGCTTATTCAACTGCTTCTGACATTTTGAAGCAAAGAAACAAATTAAAATAACCGGCACGACAGAAGATGTATAATCCATTGTGATAACAGGAATACCAAAGATATCCATGTATACAGGGGATTCAAACAAGGTGCCGGCAAACAGTGTATACAGCGGTTCTCCTCCTCCGGAAAGCGTGGACTGCTGTATTGCAGGATAGCACAGCGCTGCACCGATCACCAATCCGACAAACGGCTTTAAGCCGAATTTCTTTGCGGATGTGTAGCCAAGCATAATCGGAAGATACATGAAGAGGGCATCTCCAATCGTATTCATGAAAATGGCAGTACCACTGGTATCCGTATACCATCCAAGTGCCAGAAACAAGGCATTTAGACCCTTTAGCATACCAGCTGCGGTCATGATGCTCAGAATCGGCTGAAAGATTCCCGAAATCGTATCAATAAGAGCGTCAAAAACATTCTTGTGTTCCCTTGTTTCCTCCTGTGTACTGACAGTAATGCCTGCTGCTTCACACACATCTGCATAAACTGCAGGCACATGATTGCCAATAACGACCTGATACTGTCCGGCTGATTTCATAACAGTGACAACACCCTCCATATTTTTCAGAATGTCATCATCAGCCTTGCTTTCATCCTTTAACTGAAAGCGAAGACGCGTGATACAGTGTACCAGCGAAAGGATATTTTCCTTTCCTCCTACATGCTTGATAATATCGTTTGCGAGTTGCTCATATTTTCCCATTTTTTTACCTCCATTTTCTAAATTAAATGTGAATATGAAATTGAAGGTTTAGCCAACTGAATGTAACTACCCAAAATGTGCTGCTTGTACTGTACGACCCTCCTTTCTGTAATCTATATCCAGCTTCTGGTATGAAGCGGAATTACTTTGATTTTTTAACAATTCGTTCGATGTGAATCGTCAGATACAGCTGTTCCTCACCGGACAGGCAGTAATCATAATTGCGAACAATGAAATCCGTGATTTTGCGGACGCACTGATAGGATTCCTGATATTGCTCCCGCACGACCTCCAGCAGCTTATCATTGCCCTCCTCATGGCAGGTGGTATGTGTCAGAAGCCGCTGTGCAAAAAATTTCAGATGGGTGATGAAACGGTAATAGTATACAGATTCCTCATCAAAGGACACCCGACAGGTATACTTAATGATGTGGATGATTTCCTGCATGACCTTTGTCAATCCATACATATCTCCGACAGAATCCTCCATTTGCGCATTCACGATATGCAGGGCAATAAAACCAGCCTCATCCTCTGGCAGCAGGATTCCGGTCTTCTCCTGAATGATATGCAGTGCGGTTTTGCCAATCTGATATTCCTCCGGATAAAACTTTTTGATTTCCCACAGCAGAACATTTTTGACAAAGATGTTGTCCTTGCTGCGTTCAATGGAGGTATGGATGTGATCGCTAAGTGAGATGATGGTACCTTCATTGAGCTTTTTGTTTAGCTTTTGCAGCGCTGTTTCCATAATGGTTACAGCCGCATCCATTTCCTGAAGGGGAATCTCATTTAGCAGATCACTAAGGTGACCGCTTTGCTCTTTTGAGGCCATCGTGAATTTCTTTTCAATCATGCGTTCATCAAATTGATCACCCGGATGCTTTTTGAATCCGATGCCGCGTCCCATGAGAATCAGCTCTTTTTCTGCTGCGTCCAGAACGATGACAATATTGTTGTTAATCACCTTATGTATTTTCATTTCATACCCTTCTTTCAATAAAAAAAACCTACACATATACAAATGTCCCAAAAAACTACTTGCATATCTGTAGGTTTAGCTTACCATGACGTAATAACTACCCACATACAGATACTAACATACTGAATTTTTTTTTGCAAGCGTTTTCTGCCAAGCTTTTTATTTTCTGTTGGAGCGGGTGTTACGATCCATTGCTTTTGCATAAAGGAAATCGGTATACTGCAAAATCATAAGGGGAAAGTAGGCTGTGGGGAATTGATAGCCATAGTATTTCTTGGTGTATGTGCGGGGTCTCTCAGAAGTTAGCCAGTGAGCGATGAACGATCATAAGTTTATGATGCCATCCAAGTGGAGCCTGCCTATATGTCATAAAGCAAATGATTAGGGGGTAGGTGATTCCACATGCTTTCAGACAGTCAAAGCAGTATGCATAGCTTTTGTATTCTTATGTGAATACGAGGGAAATACAGCATAAGTAAGCGTTTTAAAATGAATCACAAGATTTCCGAGACATATGAATGGCGAAAAGAAAGTGTATCCTTTATAATAAAGACAGCTACAATAATAGAGAAGAGGGTGATTTTATGACAATTACAAATCCATATATACTGGCGGCTATTGGAACCGGGTTTACGTTTTTGATGACCGCACTGGGTGCAGCGACAATATTTTTGATTCGCAAGGAAATGAAGCAGGGGATGCAGTCCGCCTTTCTCGGCTTTGCGGCAGGTGTGATGATTGCGGCTTCCGTCTGGAGCCTGTTGATTCCCAGCATGGAGCAGGCAAAGGAGCTGGGAATGCCGGAATGGCTGCCGGCAGGCGGCGGCTTTGTATTAGGCGGTCTGTTTCTGCTGGCGCTGGACAAGGCATTGCCGCATCTGCATCCGGGAAGTGATGTTCCCGAGGGTCCGAAGAGTTCCTTGAAGAGAACGACGATGCTGGTCTTTGCCGTTACACTGCATAACATTCCTGAGGGCATGGCAGTCGGTCTGTCCTTTGCTTTATCCACATCAGCAGGAGCCTCTACAACGCTGGCTGCCGCTATCGCACTGGCCATCGGAATCGGCCTGCAGAATTTTCCAGAGGGTGCTGCCATTTCCTTACCGCTGTACAAGGAGGGCTGCTCCCGTGCGAAATCGTTTCTGTATGGTGCATTGAGCGGTATCGTCGAACCGATTGCGGGTATTGCTACGGTTGCAATCGTCGGCGGGGCTACGGTAGCTATGCCTTGGCTGCTGTCCTTTGCGGCTGGTGCCATGATCTATGTGGTGGTGGAGGAGCTGATTCCGGAAGCAAATCTGGATGCGCATTCCCATGCCGGAACCTACGGTGTCATGATCGGGTTTCTGATTATGATGATCATGGATGTCGCTTTGGGATAAAGCGGAAATCTAAATTATTATTAGGGTCAAGAAAATAGCAAAAACGGGTCGCATTGACCCGTTTTTCTCTATACTGTATCAGATGTTTCTGGCAAGCTCGTAGGCATCCCAGATGGCATACATAATATTGTGTACCCGGTTGGAGTCTCCGATATTGTATACCGGAATGTCCATATCCTTCAATTCCTCATAAATTCTATTATTTGCAACGTAGCCGATGGAGGTGATGATGCCATCCGCAGGCAGCAGCTTTTCACCCTGTGGCGTGGAAATGACAACGCCCTCATCGCTAGATTTCACAACGCTGGATTTGGTGTGCACATCGATCTTGTGGTAGGTGATCAGATCCTCCAGCATGAAGTGATTCATATGCGGCAGAGCACCAGCTCCACCCAGAATGTCATCCGCTATTTCTACAACTGTGACATGGCTGCCCTGCTGTGCCAGCCAGATTCCTGTTTCACAGCCGACAAGTCCGCCACCGATGATGACAACATTGCCACGGATGTTCTTCTGTCCCAGCAGCACCTCATCTGCACTCGCAACCTGCAGAGGTCCTTCAACCTCCATATGTCTTGGTGTTGAACCGCTGGCACATACAATGACATCCGCATGATAGCTGTCGATGGTATCCGGGGTAACCTCATGATGATAGCGGACATCGACCTGCAGCAGCTCCAGCTGTCGCTTGTAATAGGAGATCAGCTTGCGGTCATAGCGTTTAAAATGCGGTACTCCGCCGGGAATCAGGTTACCTCCCAGCTGATCGCTTTTTTCACACAGAATGACGGAATGTCCCCTGAGAGCACAAACCCGTGCTGTTTCCAGCCCTGCAACACCGCCGCCGATGACGAGTACGGTTTTCTTTGTACAGGCTGCAGAGATACCGTAAATTTCCTCTCGTCCGCAGGCCGGATTTACTGCACAGCAAATCGGACCATTGGCAATTCTTCCCAGACATCCCTCGTGACAGCCCAGACATGGCCGGATTTCGTCTGTTCTTCCGGTTCTGACCTTTTCTGCGAATTCAGCATCTGCCAGCAGCGGACGGCCATAGCTGATGATATCACAGCAATCCTGCAATGCTGCCACAGCCATATCCGGATCATCCATTCGTCCTGCCAGAATGATCGGTACGCTGACCTCTTTTTTCAGAATCTTTCCAAATTCGCGGTACATGCCATCTTCAAAATACATTGGCGGATGATTCCAGTACCAGGAATCATAGGTTCCCGCATCAACATTCAATGCATCATAGCCGGCTTGAACCAGTATTTTCGCTGCTTCAATGCCTTCCTCGATATCCTTTCCGGCCTCTTCGTACTCCTCCTGCGGCAGACCTCCCTGACGAAGTCCCTTCATACAGCTCTTCAGACTGTAGCGCAACGATACAGGAAAGTCAGGTCCGCAAACCTTTTTAATTCCCTTGACAATCTCCGTAGCAACACGCAGACGGTTTTCCAGAGAACCGCCGAATTCATCACTGCGTTTATTAAATAAAGCAATCGCAAACTGATCCAGCAGATAGCCCTCGTGAACCGCATGGATTTCCACACCGTCAAAGCCTGCCTTTTTCGCAATCGCCGCAGATTCGATAAAGCGTTTGATCAGGTTCATGATTTCCTCTTTGGTCATTTCACGGTGTGTAATACGCGGGTCAAAACGATTGGTATTTTCACTTGGTGCGATATGCTTTGCCGTAAAGCCGGGCAGGGCACTGCGCCCCAGACCGCCGGTCAGCTGTAAAAAAATCTTAGAGCCATGTGCATGGATGCGGTCGTTCATGCTATAGGTGCTGTGAATGAAAGCCAGCGGATTGCTTGTCGGACATGGCAGTCCGTTAGCAGGGATGCCCTCGATACTCATATCGACAGAGCAGATTCCGGTGATAATCAGACCAACGTTGTTTTTTGCACGCTCAACGTAATAGTCCTGCAGCCGCTGATTGAATCCGCCGAAGGAATCCGCATATCCGACAGGTCCCATCGGTGCCATGGAAATCCTGTTTTTTATCGTACAGGATCCAATGCTTGTCGGTTGAAACAATTCTCGATGATGTGTCATAAAGTCCTCCTTACCGAATGCATTCGGTCAATATCTAATTTCATTCTAACAGGCAATGTAAGCGTTGTCAATACCACAGAACGCATTCGGTGAAAGGATTTGTATGTATGTGGGAGGTGTGGTATAATCATCTGGAAATCGAGTGAAGGACAGTATAAAAAAGCGCCTGGAAAAGCGTCCGTGCTGCAACACATGCTGGCGTCATACTTCACATAGGAGGGCATTTGGATGGAGAAGAAACAAACCAGAAAGCAGCAGGCACTGCAGACGCGTGCCAATATCCTTGCTGTATGTACCAGACTGCTGCGGGAGCATACCTTTGATGAGCTCAGCATTACCATGATCTGCAGGGAGGCGGATATATCCGTCGGTGCCTTCTATCATCACTTTAAAACGAAATCCGATATCATCGTAGAGCTGTACCGAGACGTGGATGCTATCTTCATGAACGATGTCTTGCCTGCCTGCTGCCTGTTGCCACCGCTGGAAGCGATTTTACAATATTTGTGTGAGCAGTGCGGCTATGCGGAAACGATGGGAATTGACAGCATCAAAAATGTATATAAGGCACAGATTGATAATGGAAATGCTTTTTTTGCGTCCAATGCGCGCGGACTGCCAAACGGCTTGCGGCTGCTGCTGCAGCGTGCGGTGAAGGAGCGCTGTCTGAAAGCGAATACGGATATCGAGAAGCTGCTGGAGGAACTGCTGATTATGAGTCGTGGTGTCATCTATTACTGGTGTATCCGAAACGGGGAAATCGATATGCGAAGCTATATCTATCATATGGCAGAGGGATATCTGCAGGCTTATCTTGCGAAAGCGGACGCAGCGTTGTGATTTCCATACCAAACGGGTATAAACATGATGCGGATTCCACAGAATTCACAAAAAAATGAAGAAAATGTACAGAAAATTGAAAAAACTGTACTTTTTTTAAATTCTTAACGTATTCCTTATTGATTTGTGTTAAAATATTGATAAATGATAAACGCTTACATATTTGTATAAAGGAGGCAATTTATGACGTTCATGAGACAGGAACTGATTCAGGATATACGAGATGCAGTCGGTGAGAAGCCAACTGCCAGAACCCTATACAAGGCAATCAACAGCGCACTGCGTAAGCAGATGGCGAATATGGAGCCTATTGTATCCGAGCGAAAGCTGTATTATATTTCTGCGGAGTTTTTGCTGGGAAAGATGCTGACAAGCAATCTGATTCATATGCATGCACTAAACGAGGTAAAGGCCCTCGTCGCGGAATATGGAAGAACATGGAAGGAAATACAGGATATCGAGCAGGAGCCAAGTCTTGGAAACGGCGGACTGGGAAGATTGGCCGCATGCTTTCTGGATTCCATAGCAGAGCTGAATCTGTGTGGCGACGGTATCGGCTTATATTACCATTTCGGTCTGTTTGAGCAGCGTTTTCATAATCATAAGCAGACAGAGCTGCCAAATGCATGGATCGACAACACGGTCAGCTGGTTTGAAAAGGTGCCGGTTGATTTTCAGGTAAAGCTTCCCGACTGTACGCTGCAGCCGGTACGCTATGATATGGATGTTATCGGCTTCGATGGGAAAAAGAACCGCCTGCATCTGTTTGACGTGGAAAGCGTAGAGGAAACCATTGTCAAGGAGGGAATCCATTTTGACAAGACGGATATTCAGCATAATCTGACGCTGTTTCTGTATCCGGATGACAGTGATGAGCAGGGCAGACTGCTTCGCATCTATCAGCAGTATTTCATGGTAGCCTGCGGTGCACATATGATTCTGGAGGAGCAGAAGCAGCTGGGGCATGATCTGCACAGGCTGTATGAGCATGCCGTGATTCAGATCAATGATACCCATCCATCCCTGATCATACCGGAATTGATATATCAGCTGATGCAGGAGGGAATCCATATGAAGGAGGCGGTGCGCATAGTTGAAAAAACGTGTGCGTATACCAATCATACGATTCTGGCAGAGGCTCTGGAAACCTGGCCGATGTCCTATCTGGAAACCGTAGTTCCGCATTTATGCGGCATTTTGCAGGCACTGGATACAGCAGCAGATCAGCGCAGCAGTGCAGCTGCCGTGGCATTGATCGATGCGGACAATCGCATGCATATGGCACATATGGATATTCATTTCGGGAAAAGCGTCAACGGGGTTGCAGCGCTGCACACAGAGATACTGAAGCAAAGCGAGCTGCATGCCTTTTATGCGCTGTATCCCGAAAAATTTAACAACAAGACCAATGGCATCACCTTTACACGCTGGCTGCATGCCTGCAATACACAGCTGTATACGTATCTGATGGAGCTGCTGCATATGGATACCTGGCAGGATGAGCGCCTTGCACAGCTGCATGCCTATGCTCAGGATGCGGAGGTCATTGCACGACTGCAGGAAATTAAACAGGAAAAGAAACGGGAGTGGTGTACACATATTCAAAACAAGCAGAAGGTGGCAATCAATCCCAACAGTATTTTTGATACGCAGGTCAAGCGCCTGCATGAATACAAGCGGCAGCAGATGAATGCGCTGTGGATTATTTATAAACTGAAGGAAATCCGCAGGGGGAATCTGCCGATGCGTCCGATCACCTGTATTTTCGGAGCTAAGGCTGCACCTGCTTATACGATCGCGAAGGATATCATTCATGTGCTGCTCTGTCTGCAGGATATCATCGCACATGATGCCAAGGTATCTCCGTATCTGCAGGTTTGCTTTATTGAAAACTACAATGTGAGTGAAGCGGAGCTCATCATTCCGGCAAGTGATATATCTGAGCAGATTTCGCTGGCAAGCAAGGAGGCCAGCGGAACCGGAAACATGAAGTTTATGCTAAACGGTGCGCTGACGCTGGGGACCAGGGATGGTGCTAATGTGGAGATTGCCGATCTGGTGAAAGAGGATAATATTTATATCTTTGGTAAGAGCAGTGAAGAGGTCATTGCACATTATGAAAAGGCAGATTATTGTTCACGGGATTACTATGAACAGGATGCTATGCTGCAGGAGCTGGTGGATTATATAATCGGTGAGGAGATGCTTGCGACAGGAGATCAGGAATCACTGCATCGTTTCTATCAGGAGCTGCTGAACAAGGACTGGTTCATGACACTGCTGGATACCAGAGAGTATATAGCATGTAAGGAACAGATGCTGAAGGATTATGAAAACCGAGAGCTTTGGGGACAGAAAATGCTGCACAATATCGCATGCAGCTCCTTCTTCTCCAGCAAACGTACCATTGAGGATTATGACCGTGACATCTGGAACTTAAGATAGGAGGAATTATGGAGAGACAAACTGGAATTTTAATGCCTATTTCGTCATTGCCGGGAAATCAGGGAATCGGTGATTTCGGCAAACACACCTATCGGCTCATAGATGCCATCAGTAAGCAGCATATCCGCATCTGGCAGATTCTGCCGCTGAATCCTGTAGGCTATGGGAATTCGCCCTACCAGCCGTTTTCATCATATGCAGGGGATGAAATCTACATCAGTGTGGATACATTAGCAGATTATGGACTCCTCAAGCAAAGCTCTATTCGCAATTATAATAAATTTTCAGAAACGGTGGACTATGACGGCGTGCGTGCTTTCAAGGCACCGTATCTGAAAAAGGCATATAAGACCTTTTTGAAAATGCAGGATACCTTCTCTCAGGAATATCAGCTGTTTTGTTCCACTGCTCAGTGGCTGTATCCATATGCTGTTTTCATAACGCTGAAGAAGCATAATCAAATGGCAAGCTGGACACAGTGGCCAAAGGAACAGCGGGAATGGATTCGCAACCGGCGCTTTTCGTTGAAGGAGTTTGAGGAGGAAATCCGCTATGAGCAGTTTCTGCAGTTCATCTTCTATAAGCAATGGAATCAGGTCAAAGCATATGCGAATGCACATGGTGTGGAAATCATGGGAGATCTGCCGTTTTATGTCGGACTTGACAGTGCGGATGTCTGGCAGAATCAGGAGGACTTCCTGCTGGATCCGCAGGGAAATCCAAGTCATATCGCAGGGGTACCACCGGATTATTTCAGTGAAAACGGACAGCGCTGGGGAAACCCGATCTATAACTGGAAGCAGATGAAGAAGGATCACTATGATTTTTGGATGGAGCGTCTTGCCTGGAATCAGCAGCAGTATGATATCATCCGTCTGGATCATTTCCGTGCCTTTGATACCTATTGGAAAATACCGGCATCCTGTCCGACTGCGAAGGACGGGGAATGGATCATGGGACCTTCCTATGAGTTTTTCGATGAGGTATTTCGCAGATTTCCGGATATTCGCCTGATTGCAGAGGATTTAGGCGATTTACGCAGACAGGTTGGCAAGCTGCGTGACCATTACGATTTGATGGGGATGAATGTCATTTCCTTTGAGCTGCAGCCCAAGCTGCTCAAGAAACCCCGTAAGGAGCATATCATTTTGTATACGGGAACACATGATAATGACACACTGGAGGGCTTTTATCAGCAGCTGACACAAAATCGCCGCATTGCTCTGCGCAGATTTTTCCATAACTGCGGTTATGATAACCGGATGTTCCATGAGCTGGTAATTCGCTATTGTCTGGATAGTGCTGCCGATGTTGTAATTCTTCCAATGAGTGATATTCTCGGCCTAAAGAGTGAGGGGCGACTGAATACACCGGGAACGATTGGCAGTCCCAACTGGGAGTGGAAGGTTAAGAATCTCAAAGAATTTTATGCGCTGCTGCCTAAGCTGGGGGAATGGATTCAAACAAGCGGGCGTAGCTGATCGTCGCAAGCGTGCAGGAGGCAGAGCCTTCATACGCATGCATGTATGAGAAAATAAAACAGGGTAATCCAACGATTGAAGGTATCAATGGCAGGCTGGATTACCCTTTTCATAAACACCTGAAAGTAAAGGTTTCTTTATATCTGTGCTTTTATTGTATGCAGCACATTGCAAAATACAATAAAAGGAAAGGAAATCGAAGCAAGCGGGGCTGCCGCACATAGAAAAGGCTTTCCCATCCGTGGTGGAATGGAAAAGCCTGTTTAGATACTGCTTTTATAGTGATGCCTGTACGGTATTTCTGCGATATGATAGAAATCAGCGATTCTGGTTTGGCGCCTGCTGAGAGGAGCCCTCATCCGTAGAGGATGCTGTATTATCTGCTTCACCGAGTGTTACGGTAAAGGTTTTTGTAGAACGATCCCGCAGCACGGTAATTTTCATCGTTTCTCCTGCCTTGTGGGAATTGACGGCTGTTTTCACATCGGAGATGCTTTCCACATCCTTGTCGTCCACCTTTAAAATCTGATCGCCGGCCTGCAAGCCTGCCTTATCTGCAGCCTTGCCCTTTACTACACTGTTGATATAGACCTGTGTGCTTGTATCGGAGCTAAACGGATTGTTGCTGGTGCCAAGCGTCAGCGTCACCCCCAGTGATGCACGGCCCTTTACATAACCGTTTTCAATCAGGTTTGTTATGACATCCTTCGCACGGTCGATTGGAATGGCAAAGCCCAGCCCTTCAATATTGGAGCCGCTTGACTTGGCGTTTACGATACCGATCAATTCGCCCTGATCATTGAACAATCCACCACCGGAATTTCCCGGATTGATGGCAGCATTTGTCTGTAGAAGGTGCATGGTCTGATTGTCGATCGTAACCTCCCGATCCAGTGCGGAAATAATGCCGCTTGTTACGGTGCCGCCGAGCTCACCGAGTGGATTTCCAATAGCGACCGCCGTGTCACCGACCTCCAGCTTGGAGCTGCTGCCCATGACCGCCGGCTTCAGATTCGCTGCCTCTATTTTGATAACCGCCAGATCGGTGGATGCGTCGGTTCCGATCAGCTTGGCATCATAGGATTTTCCATCCTTGGTTGTCACCTTGATTTTACTTGCACCTTCAATGACGTGATTGTTTGTCACGATGTATCCATCCTTGCTCAGAATGACACCGCTGCCGGCACCGGATTGCACCGCCTGCTGGAAATATTCATTTGTGGAAACGGATTCCGTTTTGATTTCCACAACACTGTCCATTGCTTCGTTTGCGATATCCTTAACCGACATACTGGTTGCATTTGCAGTATTGTTCTTGGAAGAATTGGTTTTCTCAACTGCCTGATAAAGAACGGTTCCATTTCCATCGCCCTTGCTCAGCTGATATGCCAGTGTGGCACCTCCAAAGCCGCCTCCGATGGATACCAGCAGACATCCGCTGATAATGCAGGCATTGCGGTGTCGTTTGACAAACGATGGCTTCCTATCCTTCTGCGGGGCTGGCCCGGAAGCATCCATGTTCATTTCAGGGTTCTGTGTTTTTTCATTGAACGAATTCTGTTTCGTTTCTTCCTCATTATGTTCTTCATATACTTCAAAGTCTTCCATGTGTGTGTCCTCCTTTTATGCATAAGACTACAAGTGACATAGTCATTTTACGTGTCTTATTTTACAAAAACATTATCTCAGAAAAATATAGCAAATGTGTGAATTTCTTATGAATTCTGGATGGAATGTGTGAAAACATGCCGCAAAAAATCGAAAAAAACAGATTTTACGCAGAAAAACACGGAAACTTCCTTAACCATACAGACATGTTGTGCTATAATGAAAAGGGATTTTCTGAAAAGAAATGAATATCGTCTGTATTTTGCGATTAACATAAGAGAAAAGAGAAGTAAAAAAGTCGGAGGGTAAAACACATGGCTAAAACTACGAAAAAGAAAACATTGACTAAGAAATCGACAGCAAAGGCAACTACAAAGGCTGCAGCTAAGACTGAAACAAAAGCGGCACAGGAGCAGCTGAAGCTGACAGCGGAGCCGGAAGCGAAGAAAATAACCGCAGAGAAGGAACCGGAAAAAATCACAACGAAAAAGGTTGAGAAAATCACAACCGCCAAGGAGGCAGAAAAGCTGACGACAGCCCCTGCACCGGAAAAAATTGAGACAAAGGAAGCTGTAAAGCTGGAAACAAAGACAGCGAAAGCTTCAGAAAAAGCTGAAGAAAAGCTGACGGAAGCAAAAGCGGAGGCTAAGAAGAAACCGGCAGCGAAGAAAACTGCAGCAAAGAAAACAGTGAAAAAAGAAGAGAGTAAAGAGGAAGCGGCAAAGGCTGAAGAGAAGCCTGCAAAGAAAGCTGCCAAAAAATCAGCGGGAAAAACAGCAGCAGCGAAGGCGGCTGAGCCAGCAGCAAAAAAGGCTGTGAAGAAGAGCGAGGAAAAGAAGGCAGAGAAGAAGCCGGCAGTCAAAAAGCCGGCAGTCAAAAAGCCGGCAGCGAAAAAAGCTGCACCGAAAAAGGCTGATAAGGAAAAGCTGGAAGCCTATGCTGCATTGTCTTTGGACGAAGCGATTCAGAAGGCACAGGCGATGGGTGTACAGCATGTATATGAAGACTACACAAGATTCCTTCTTGATGAGGC
>ERZ781275.883-NODE-883-length-27002-cov-5.223030_pt1 | contig 27002 bp, 23 predicted proteins | sample MGYA00375853_ERZ781275 | MGnify/ENA primary metagenome ERZ781275 (study PRJEB29790, sample SAMN03653691) | human gut metagenome | host: Homo sapiens | place: USA: Dallas, Texas | collected 2012-07-23 | study: EMG produced TPA metagenomics assembly of the Gut...
AGTTCATTATACTATATCTCAAATGATTGTCAAGACAGTAAAAACGGAAAGATAAACTTCTTTCCGTTTTTTCATTATTTTTTACCAGAATCTTTCTTATTGATACCGCCATTGTTTGAAGAACTGGACGGTTTATTATTGGTATTATTAGAAATCTGCGAGCCAGATGCTCCACCAATTCCCTGCTTAGCTTGATTCGGCTTATTCGCATTTGTCGCAGCATTTCCGACACCTGATGCTTCACTTTTAGTTCCTGCCTTCGAGTTGGCTCCAGAAGCTAAAGTACTAGATACTGCTGTTCTTCCAGCATTATAGTTTTCTTTAGCAGCACTGCCAACATTTTTAACAGAATTCTTAACTCCTTCTGCTGTGCCTTTGACAGAGTTCTTGGCGCTATCATATGCACTATCAATACCTGCTTTAGCATGAGAACCTAGATTGGCTGCTGCCTTACCAACACCGCCAGCCTGCTTAATGCCTTCCATAGCACCTTTAGCGCCACCTACAGTTCGAGCAGCTCCAGCTCCAATGCCTTTGACTGCTGCACCAGCACCTCGAGCAGCTCCTTTAGCGCCGCCAACTGCTTTCCGAGCTGCAGTTCCAACGCCACGAGCAGATTTCTTAGCCACACCTGGAGCAGCTTTAGCCATCTTCATGCCAGAGCGGGAAGCTGCTGCACCCGCAGCCATACCGGCGCCGGCCATACCGGCCAGTTTGCTTCCTCCGCCTTGGGACGGAGAAACACCTAACCAACGCTCAACAGCACTATTACCACTTACCAAAGCGAAATAGACACCTACATAAACGATAATGGAGGCCATGATGCTTTCCCAATAATTGAGGCCTGAAGCAAAACCGCCTCCTGATAAACCACTAACGACAATGCCTGGGAAATCTCTCAAGATGCTCATAGCAACTCGAAGCAGGATAACCTCAAAGAAAATACCTGTAATAGTTCCAAAAATGGTCTGAAGCAATTCTTTAAACTTCTCTGAGTTTTCAACAGAAGTATACCCAACGATTGGAGCAATCATGCCTGCTACCAGAACCTGAAAAACCGATTGGACGAACCGAATACTCATACTAATCAGTAAGGCTATCAAAATAACCTGCTGAACAATTAAGCCAATCCAATTGACACTATAGCGAGGATAAACTGCTGAAAAGACATTTTCCAATTCACTCCAAGTCCCCGGCTTCACCTCATCAATCCGTACATTCCCCTGCTCATTCGATCGCAGAACTGAACTTAAGATAGGAGCTACGCCTTTGAAATTACTATTGCCATTGTCCCCATCTTTCTCAAACTGCTCTAATACTTCTTTATCTGTACCTCCATACCACGCACTGTAGTCCGTCTGCATAACATTCCCATCATCCAGTTTATTCAATTTTACGCTTTTATCACTAGGATTTAAGAATCCTCTTTCATCCATTCCCAATGTTTTGACGTTAAAATTATTCTGCATGAGTACATATAAGTCAACGACATTGCTTTCATAAGGTTTAAGTGACAATGATGAAAAGCTGGACTTCCCATCATCAGACATGGTCCGGACAGTTTTTCCATCTAGAGCAAGAGTTTTAGAGAATTCTTTAATTGCTTGGGGCAGTAAGCCTACAACTGCTGTAACCAAGAGAAAATGAGCAATGACATCCTTGTACTTCATTAAACCAGTCACAAAACTAGCTGCTAGGAACATTACCAAGAGTAGGACAAAAACAACTATTCCAAGCTTTTGCAGACCATCAAAAATCTGTCCGACAAAAGTATCGTTTTTATCCAAGTATTCAAAGAAACCAAAAAGCTTGAATAAGTTGTTATAAACATTTTCCAAAGCGATACTAATTGAATATAGTGCTTTGGTAATCCACCCTGGCAAGTTCAAAAAATAAGCAAAAGTTTGTGGAATAGATGATAGATAATTAGACCATTGCTCATAAAATTTAGCTGTCTCAATCGTAGGAGATTCGTTGTAGGGCCAATCAGGACTCACATCATCTTTGAAATTATTAGCTTTACTGATTAAATCTGAAAGACTTTCATAAGCCGGCACTCACATCACTTCCCTTCTTCGGAGGAAGAGGCTTGGCTGGATTCAGACGGCTGGGATTTATCTGAGCTGCCTTCTGTTTCAGGTTTTTTATCGCCTTCTTCCGACTGCTTCTCTGAATTTTCTTCATCAGCTTTTTTCTCACTGATGTAGATACTGGTGACAGGTTCAGAAGTAATCAAGAAACCATATTCAGCCTTGCTATCTTCTTTAATACCAAATGAAAGGCGTTTGATTTTATTGACTCCTTCAGCTGTCGAAAAAGTAATCACATAAGTCAAGGTAAAAGAACCATCTTTTTCCAATTTGACACTTTCCAGCAGATTACTGATAACCTGAGCCTGCTCTGGCTGAGTATATTTAGCATCTCCAGAAGAGAGGAAAGGATTGAGCGCTTCCTTATTTCCAGAATAGTAATTTGGAATAAAGAAACGTCCAAACACATCCGCTGCATGCTCTTTTGCTTGAAGTTTTTGGATGTTTTGCTGCTCTTGATAAAGATAAGCGGTCTGAGCCTCTAGCTCTGCTCGCTTGTTATTACCCATGATACCAATCACAACACCTACAAGGCCAATCAACAAACCTGCTATCCCAAGCCCCAGAGCAATCTTGCTCAAGAGTGGATTTTGTTCTCCCATTTCAGATACTCCTTTATTTCTAATCTTTTTAGAACTAGCTCTTTGCAGGGCTCCCTGCACATCTGACTCAATAGGGAAATAAGGAAGGTCCGCCTGAGATAAGCCCAGACTTTCCGCATATGTTCTTAAAATCCCATTTTCTTTATCCGTAAAATAAAGAGCCAAGTCATCATAAGTGTATTCTTTGAAACGGGGATCGCGCAAGGAAGCTTCCATCAGCTTGGTCATCAGATTATCATAAGTATGATCAATCAGAAAAGGGCTGATACTGGGCTCATCTTCAATAGAGGGCTTGCCGCTTTCGTTATTCGCCAGAGAGACCTTAGCAAAAGTAAAATCCCCAAATTGATCCCGCAAGGCACGAAAAAGAACCTCCGCCTGAAGAAAAGTCAGGTAAGGAAGATTGTCCTCCATGGTCCCAGTGTCTAGAAAATGCTCTTCGTCCAGATCTTCGATTAAATCCTTAATCGCTGCATTGTGCTTGGGAGAGTCCTTGCCTTCCCATTCAATATAAACAAATGAGGAGTCTTTGATAACTCCTCCTTTTCCTAAACCAAATCCTGCCATAGATTAACCACCAAACATTTGCTGAATAAATGGAACGGCTTGACTGGCAAGGACAATGACAACAACACCGATGATTACATAGACAATGTGGCCTTTAGCCCATTCACGCATCTTTTGTGATAACATCAGACCAATACCAGCTACAACCAACATAGCAACGGCAATAGTGAAACCAAGGGCAGTAAAATTTTGCGTCGCCTTATCTGCTCCCTGATTGACTGAATCAAAGGGGTTTTTCCCGCCTGCAAAAACTGGACTAGAAGTCAGAAATGCAGCGAGGACAGTCATCACTGCTAGCCATTTTTGTTTAACTTTAAGATTTTTCAAGGTAGTATCTCCTTTTCTTATTTATCATGCTTTATTATAGCCTAGTTGCATATCGGTTTCGCTGTATCATAAAGAGAAATGAAGATTTTCCCAAAAGATTTATCTGATTCTCTTTTCGAAAATACAAGCTCATGCAAAGCAAAATAGATTTTTATCTGCAATTCAACCTAAAGCAACGAACTTCTTAATCAGCTAATCAAAAGATTAAAGTCTGCTTGGGATAACTGATTACTCCACTTTCGTAGCTTCAAAATCCAGCGTCCGCTTGTCAATATGGTGAAAAATACCATCCGGTGCCTCTCCAATGACCTTGATTAGAACATTGTACTTGGCTCCTCGACGCTGCAACAGAAAAAGCTTCTCGGCGATGGGGCCGGTCACCCGATCCTGAATCAGACGCTCCAAAGGACGAGCACCATTTTCTACACTGGTCCCCTTGGAGCGTAGGAAATCATAAAATTCTGCCTTATCTTCATATTGAAGATAGACCTTTTGCTCAGCCAGCCGTTTTTCTTCTTTCTTCCAAGCCAAATCTACGATAGCCTCAATGATATCAGCTGTCAACATATTGAAGACTACCTTGTTCCCAAAACGGTTGATGAACTCGGGCCGGAAGGTCAGGCTTAGTTCTTCTACAATCCGATTCATAAAACCTTCATAAGCTAGGTCAGTCATCTCTCCGAAGTTTCCCTCGTTAGCGTAAGTCTTTTTGATTTCATCAGCACCTGAGTTGGTCGTCGCAATCACGATAGTATTTTTAAAGTTAATCTTGCGCCCTGTCCCTGTCGTTAAGTGACCTTCATCTAACACCTGCAGGAGAATATCGTAGATGTCTGGGTGGGCTTTCTCCAACTCATCCAGGAGAACTACAGAATAAGGATTGTTTTTCACCGGCTCCGTTAGGAGACCTTTAGATCCAACAATGTTTTTACCAATCAGCTTATCCTTGTCCCCTTTGGAGGAATACTCAGAACAGTCAATCCGTATCATAGCATCAACATTGTCAAAAAGAATCTTGGCTAGGGCTTTGGCCAACTCTGTTTTCCCAACCCCAGTTGTTCCTAGAAAGAGAAAGCTTCCCAGAGGTTTATTAGGTCGTTGAAAACCTTCCTTTGAGATATAGATGGTATTAGCCACCTGTGAAACTGCAAAATCCTGACCTTTTACATACTTCTTCAGCTCATCAGTGAAGTTCATCAGCCTCTCTGAGTCATCCTTCAGAATGGTTGTAACTGGAATCTTCTTCATTTTCTGGATGACGCGGGCAATATCTTCAATATCAACTACCTTGCGCTTCTCAAAATAAGCCTGAGCGGTCGCATCATCCAGCAAGTCAATAGCCTTATCAGGCAGAAAACGCTCAGGAATGTAACGGACAGCCAACCGAACAGCCTGCTCTACCGCATCGTCCGTAATGGTGATATTCCTTTCTTTTTCAAAACGCCTACGAATGTTTCCAAGGATAAAAATAGCTTGGTCTTCAGTAGGCTCCTCAACTGGTACCATCTGCACCCGCCGCTCCAAGGCCTTATCGGTTTCGATGGAACTTTGGTATTCTTCGTAGGTCGTCGCAGAAATCATCTGAATTTCCCCACGCGCCAAAGGCGGCTTGATAACATTTCCGGCATCCAACATACTGCCATCACCACCGGCTCCAACAATGGTATGGACCTCATCAATAAAGAGGATATTTTCACCCTTGGTTACCTTTAGCTCCTCAATAATCCGCTTGAGCCGCGAAACCATGTCTTCTCCATCTGACTTGCTGGAGATATTAGACAACTCCAAGGAACGAACTGTTACATGCTTAAACTCATCTGGGACATTGCCTTTTAGAATTTCTACCACCAAGCCGTCCACAATCGCTGTTTTACCGGTCCCGGCTTCTCCGACTAAGATAGGGGAGTTTTTAGTCTGCCGCAGAAGAGATACAATGACTTGCTCTACCTCTTTATCCCGGCCAAAAACTGTAAAATTGTCAATCTTCTTGCGAATCTTTTCCGTAACATTCTCTGTGTATTTATCCAGGTAAGGTGTCAGGCTCTCCTCTTCCTCAATTGACACTGGGTCTTGGAATTTCAAGGTATCGGGCATGATTTCTTCTTGGTATTCTTCTTTTTGCTGCAGTTTTTCAGTCTGTAACATTATCTTCTACCTATCCCTCTCTTTTCTGTTTTAGCGACTTCCTTACTCCTCATACGGTCAATGGATTGGTATCTTTTACGTCGACGCGTTAAGAAAATCCTAATCGCATGAAGATTGTTTTTTCCGCCGTTAAAAGGGAACATCAGATAAAGAGCAATGATAAAAGTCAGCACAACGAAACTGATGTATTCAACCGCTTGTTGCTTTGGAAAGACTTTCCCACTGCCTGTGAACTGCATAGCAAGAATTGGAGCCCCAAATACAAAGAGCAAACTGAAAAGGCGGATGCCGTAAAGTTTGACAGACGCAAAAAGATCTCGTGGAAAACCATAGGGACGGTTTTCATAATTGTTTTCTTCTGACATAAGATTCTCCTTTAACTTTTTCGTTACAGCTGAGCTAGCATAAACAGAGACTAGGCTAGCCAGAAGTAGCTAGTCCTAGTTCCCTTTTTCTTAAAAATCCATCTCAACTGAAGTAATTGGTGCATTAAACTGATAAGTCCCGTCATGGACTTCTTGCATGGAGCGATCCAGCGCATCAACAGCATTCTGCAGGGTAGAAATATTATCCTTAGCCTGATTAATCTTCATCTGCTTCCCGTTGATTTCTTTTTCAACATTTTCAATCTTCTCTTGATTTTCGGTCAAATTACTGCCAACCAGATACTGGCCTGACCGCTCTAAATCTTCCAGTGTCGTCCTATTTTCCTCAATGGAAGCTTCCAACTTTTCAATGGCTTTCTGGAGTTTCTCAATTTGCTTCATCTGGAATTTCTTTTCCTCTTCAAAAGCATTGAGGGCAAACTTTTCCCGAGACAAATCCTGCAGATAGGCATGTTTAAGTTTATCACTCTGAGCAGCCACCATGAACTGCACTTCATTGCTTAGCTCTGCCGTATCCGTTTTTTTCTTTTTCTTATTAGATGAATAGCGTGTTTCGCTGGAAGTGATATCGTTATACTCTTCAATATCAACATCTACATCTTTGTTAGCCATTGTCTTATTGGTAATATTAAGGGCGATGGCTTCAAAATCCTCTGGAACATTTCTGACAATGACATCTATTTTATGGTTTGCTAGAGGAATAACCTCCATCTTAGTATCTTCACCCTGCTTTTTAGCATAGAGCATCCACTCTAAGTTCTTGGCATTGATACCTTTAGCAATGGAAGAAGTGTAATCCGATGTCTCAAATTCCAGGAGCAGGATGCCATTTTTTTCTGAATAGACCTGCTTAGTCAGCATAATACGCCCAGAATCATTTTCAAAGTCTCGGCTCGTAGCTAGCTGCGCCTCTGTATACTCAATCCGCTGAGGAGACAAATAAGCATTGATTAGCAAAAAGAGCCACATTGATATCAGAACTAAAAAAGTTAAAAATTTCCTTAGGATAGCCCTACGTTTCAAGGTCTGAACGACTACATTTCCAACGATATATTTCTCAACAAATACATCCAAAGCATCGTTATTATTCTTTTTATTGTCCATGTCTGTATTATAGCCCAAAAAAACAAGATAAATGTTTATGATAAAAAGAAAAAGACAGCCGCAAAAGCTGACCGTCTCTATTCTTCAAGCAAGTTACTTTTTGTTTCATCTTACAAAATAAAAAGCTAGAAGAGCTGAGAATAAGGCTTCCCCAGCTCCCCCAAATAAAAAGATTTAAAGTAAATAAGGTGTCGTAAAACCTTATTTAGGAGATACCAACAAACAGCAGTCATCAACACTGCTCCCAATCAGAAAAAAGTTAAAAAAAGGAATTGTTGCTTGCCGGTATCATCAGTATATCATAACTCTACCTTCTTCTAGTTTATGATAAAAAGTAGGCAACCTAGTCTGCTCTTAGCAAAACACTCGTTTCTGAAATTCCTGAACTTCCTGCAGAAAAGAAAACGTACTTCTACTTGTTGTCTATATTAAGAATCTGAACCACATAGTCTAACTCAGCTTGATTGAGAGTGATTCGCTCGTCGTCTTCCTTAGTCGCCAGACTATAGAGCTTGTAACCCCTATCTCCCCAGACCATGGCCGTCGCGGCCTGATCTACACCATAACGCTGTGCTGCCTTTCCCCCTGCCTCTGAGGATATATCAATAAAAAGAAGCTTATCCTGGTCTTGAACTTGCGCTAAAAGTTCTGGAACAGCGCGCTGACACTTTCTGCAGGCAAGCTTATAAAACAAAATAACCCGCTTATCTTTACTCTCTATCTTCTCAAGCAACTCAGGATAGCTTCCAGCCTCCATACTAAAAATCTGCTTGGCTTGCTGGCTATCTTTACGGATGAAGATGGTCTTATCAAAACTAAACTGATTGGAAAAGAAGCTACTTACCACACCACCTAAAAGCAAGAGTAAAAAGACAAAGCACAGACAAGCAAGAGAAAGTTTCATATCACTGGCCAGTCTATATTTCTTTCCAAAAAGAAGAGGCAGCCTTGCAGAAGTCCTAGAAACGAGGTAATGGTAGGCAAAAATCAGATAGAAAAAAGGAAAGGAAAGGGAGAGAACGGACGACCAAATCAGTCTGTGACCGATATTGATTCGATATTGCCATAAAAACCAGGCAAAGCAAAGGGTAAGAATAAAGCCGCCTAGAACAGCAATATCGTCTTTCTTAGTTAAGCTTGACTGGGGTTCAGTTGTCATAAGAGGCTCCTTCTATTATGAATATTTAATCGTCCATCATCGGATTATACTTTTTGGAAACATGTGCTTTTGCAGCCTCAGAGGATGCCTTGATACTTGGAGCATCGTCCTTGCTCTGAGCATCTAATATAGAGTTAGTAACTGGTTCTGAACTAGACGGCTGAGCCGAAGCAGGCTCAACTGGTCGGTCGGACAAACCGCTTTCTTGACTGCTTTTCTGAACTGCTGGCCGAGACTTCCCTTTATGGTCAATGCTCTTGGACGCAGCCGATTGCTTTCCTCCTTCAGACGAGCGCTTAGCCTTGTTTTTTCTAGGTTTTTCTAGAGACTCGTGTTCCTCATCCAACCCCAGAATAATACGCTGCTCTTCTGGTGTAAAGCGGTCAAAAGGAATGACACCTTCCGAATGGCGCTCAACATAATAGCGCTCGACCTGCTCTTTCCAAATTTCGTAAGCACGGCGATCTTCTTCATTTTCCTCTATATTAAATGGTGCCTTGTAGTTAGGATCCTTGAAAATCGGAAGCTCAAAGGATGGCGTCGGCGTAACCTTGACTAGCTCACTCTCTTCATCATCAATGACATGAACCCCAGCAAACTGGAATTTTTCCAAGCGGAAGAGCTCAGAGCTATTAGTCACATCTTCCTCAGCAATTTCCTCTCGGTAAGATGAAGCATTGTTGTCATTGCCTGCCAACATATCTACGCTGCCTTTATTGGTCATCCGACTGACCTTCTTTTCCGTTCCGGCCCGCTCTACGATAGTTTCTGTTGACTTATTGGAACTACCTTGGAAAACAAAAATATTCCGATAAGAGTTGAGCAGAGCAGCCGTATCTGAAGCTCCCAGGCTAGCCTCAATCTGCTCATAATTCTGGTAAAGACCCAGCACTGCCGTATTATACTTGCGGCATTGATTGAGGAAGCGCTCGGTATTGGGTGTTGTCACCCAGCCGTACTCATCTTCGATAATGGAAAAGAATGGATCCAACGTGCTAGAATTCCGTCTAAGAACCCCTTTCTGCACAATCATATCCGTAATCTGACCAATCATCCGGGAGCTGTCATCATCTACAGGACCACGGGCTGTATTGACCAATAGAAAGCCCCCCGTTTTCAGAAGAATATCAATATCTTTGGTAGACTGAGAGAAGAAAATCCGTCGCACCAAGTCAGAAGAAGCCAGTTTACGAATGGTATTTTTCATACCTTCAATATTAGCATCGTGGGTAATGTACTCAACACCCGTCCGTGGGTCTTCTTTATAAGCATCCGCAAAGTAATGGTAGGTCGTATTGATGATTTTATTTTTAGACTCAGCATCTCGTTTTTGATTAAACGCCTTGCGCAACTTAGGAGACATATGGGAATCAAAGCGAGATGGGAGACCACCTTGTTTGACAAATTCTTCCTTTTCAAGATTGTAGAGCTCCTGATAAGGTCTTTCATAGAGTCGTTGGAACTCTCGCTCACTGGCATCTCGATACACTTTAAAGAGCTTTAAGCGCTTGATGACCAGAGAAGGAATTTCCAGCAAATCATAAAACTCGCTGAGGGTTGGGGATCCGCCATTAAGATTCACATCCAGATAGCTATTTTCAATCCGAGATGTAGATTTCAGCATGAAGACCAGATTGCGGACATAGGCTTGCTCTGCATTTTTAAAGAAAGTATTTCCACCGCTGCTACCACCTTCATCCGCGAAATTACGTATCAAATCCGAAGTCAGACCTGCGGCTGTATTTGTCTCTGCATCAAAGATATTAATTCCATCAGTGTCTTCCTTAGTCGGATCAACCAGCCAGATCATCTCTTCCGGAAATCCGGTTCGCTTGATAATATCCTCCGCATCATGAATCAAGTCACCTGAAGGCTCATTGACATAGAAACCGTTGATTAACTGCTTGCCCAAACCTTTCTCATACCATTTTTCATAGAAATCTCGCTTAGTCTCCAACAAAGTTTGCTCGTCAGAAATACCCAAAGCTGCAATCTGCTGATCCTGCTCCTGGATAAACTTGGCATATTCTCGCAGATAAACAGTCACATTGCGGGCGTCCTGAACAATGGTCGGCTTAGCAATGGCAACAGACTTACCAGAGCCTATCGGACCAAACCCTGCTGTGTGCAAGCGTCTGACATCCGTTTTGAGAATAACATCATCACCAATGTCCGAATTGCGTCCCAAACGGATATAGGCATCGCCGTCTCTGTCCAAATCGTTAAATAAATGAGTCACTTTCTTATGCTTAAAGAAGCGTTTTTTCAACCACCGCTTCATCATATCATCATAGACAACAATCTCACTGCTGTAGGAGTTATAGAGCAGATAGACAAAGAGAAAAACTGGTGCAATCAAAAGCAAAGTATTCCAAAATTGATTACCAATCAGTGGCGATAGAGTTTTATAGTCAAAATAGGTATTCCCTTCTTTGAGAAAGTCGCTGGCAGCCACATACATCTGATTGAGCATGGCAATGATATAATTATTCAAACTCAAAACAATAATATCTATGCTGGATATCAGAGCTGATAGAAAGGATAGAAAAATATAACGTCGCATAGTCTGACTGCGATCATTTTCTTTGAAATCTTTCCTTTCTTTAAACAGCAGGTAGCGTTGGCGGCTAGTCAGATTCGTGTGCCACAGCCCTAGATAAAGAGACAGGAAGACGGACAAAAAGAGAATAATAAACAGAAATAGAAACAAGCCAAAACTAACTTGCTTTCTCATGACAGCCAGCAGCATGACTCCTGTAAGACTAGCAGCACCAAAAAGGAAAAGTGCCCAAATCACCTTTCTCAGCAAAAAGATCACATAATCAACACTTCGATGCCCTTTTAGTTTATAAGGTAATTTTGAAAGTAAAAATAGCATGAAAACCTCACTTCACCAACCCAATCATAATCTCTAATAAGCCAACAATACCGGCCGTCATTGCAAAAGCGACGTAAAAATACAGACGCTGACGCTGTCGGCTCTCTTCCCGCTCAATAATCAAATATTGATAACGATAGATATAGTGCTGAATAATGGAAAAAGTCGGTACCAGAGCTAGAACCAAAACCTGCAGAATACGCAGCAAATAAACCAAACTCTTTTCCTCCATTCCAGGCAAACTCCCCTTTGAAAAGAGCAGAGCTAGAACTGCGATAGAGCCAAAGCGAAAAATATAAAACAATGACACCGAAATCAGGAAGGCCAGCCCAGACTTCCGTTTTCGTTCGACATTGTTGGTCTGATCGCCAACTACCCAACCAATTCCGGATATGATAATGGCTAGTCCGATAATAATTTCAGCAACAATAATCACATAGTACATGATATGATTTAAAAAAGTTGAGTCCAACTTGCTGCTCCTTTTCTAAAAGAGGCTGAGAAAATCATGTTTCAGCCTCACCTTGTTATAGCAAAAGCTTCCTGCCATCCCAACCACTTGCTCAATAGCAGAGGATTGCTTGTAGATACAAGCCGAGATGAAAAAGCGAGAGGAACGAAATATTTATCATTTCATCTCGTTCCGCCGCCATTCTACCTGTCAAAGAAATCCTCCAAGCCAGCATGCTCACTAAACGTTGAGTTATAAACAACAGTAGCTCGAATTTTCAGATAAGATTTCCCCGCTTTGTCTGTGACCGTCTCATAACTGCCTTGACGCAGAACCACTGATATTTTCTGCTTTCTCTGAAAAAGTTGAGGTGTCAAACGTTCATTGGCTACCAACCGAACTGGGTAACCATAAGCTCCGTCCATTTCAAAATAATGCCCCTTGATTTCGTTGAAGTCTGTGATATAGCCCGAAGCAACTGTTCCCGGGCCAGCATCAATAAAATCTCTGACAACCGCTTCCGGATCTTTTTCCAAAGAAAGTCGCTCTCCAACTAAGTTGGGGGAGTTCCCCTCAATTCCTAGGCGTTGTCGTTTGTCGTCCGCCTGTTCATAACGGCCGCGCAAAAATTTGAAATCCACCAACTCTCCGATAGCTGCATAATCTTCTGTCTTCAAAATGCGCGAATGATAACGATAGCTAAAAAGTTTGTTGGGAATAAAAACCCGTTCCAGATTGGCGGTCAGCACAAAAACACCATTGTCAGAAATATAGTTAATCATGCCCTTTTGCACATCATGGATAGGCGAGTGATCTCCACCTTCTTCCAATTCCTGTAACACTTGACTGTTGAGCAGGTACTCTGCGATATTAATGTCACCCAGAGCCACATATTTATTTTCAAGCGGTTGCTCTTCCTGTTTTTTAAAGACATCGTAACGTTTAGCAAAAACAACCTGCTTCAAGTCAATAATCTTAACTGGAAAAACCTGACCAACCATCCGTCTCAGATCGGCAGGTTGGTAGAAGCCAGCGATATGCTGAGGCACATAAATCGTCAGCCCCTGATATTCTTTCTTGGTTGGCCGACAGATGACAATATCTTCAAAAAAGACCTGTCCCTGACTTTCTGACACATGCTTCGCAGAGTCTATGATTCCTACTGCGCGACAAGAAATGATAGATGAAAGAGCCGCCGTTTCCTTGGCCTTGTTGCCAATGTCATGGCGATTGAAATTCCGTCCAACTGCATTAGCATAGCCTTCCAGACTACGAGGAATCCTATCAGCCGTCTCCAGCCAGTCTTTATCGGTCTCTAAGAGACTAGCCACATATTTCGAATCAATCGTAAGGCCATTTTTAACAACCTTTTTGACATCAGGGTGAGTCCGTTCAATTTCCTTAATTCTTTTCATAACAGCCTTTCTATACCAAAGAATGAGAGTTTATACTAGTATCTATTATATAGAAAAATCCAGCTATTAATGTTTATGATAAAAAGAGACATCTTGCTGCAGCAAAAAAGCTGAGACAGCTTGCCTCAACCTTTAGAGAAAACTATTATACATCTATTTGAATCTAACAGTAAGTGACAACATTACCACAAAAACCGCCAGATCTGATAGCCTAGAAAAAGTGTCAGACTCGGCACTAGCAATGCCCAATAGGGAAAGTGCTTTTTTCGAATGCCAAGCAGCACATAAAAAGTAAAAACAAGATCCAAAATCAACAAACGAACATAATCATTGCCCAGTAAATGATACCAAGAGCTTCCCATGTAGCTCCTCCTATTTCTTACAGTATTTTCACTTTCAGGTCTAATTCAGTAGCTTTGTCCTGTAGTTGAAAGCAATTCCTGCTAAAATTATAGCATATTCTCAACTCTATGCCCATCTATGATCAATACGCATCAAGCAGTAAACAACGCAGATAAGCCTGTCTGCGTTGTTTGTTTATCAACTGATTAATAGACTGTCTTCTCTGTCTCTGGATCAAAGAAGTGCGCTTTATTGAGGTCAAAGCCTAGGTCAATACCTGCACCAGTTTCTAGGTAATCCCGTGAATCCACACGCGCTACAAACTCACTAGAACCCACTTGGCAGTAGAGATGAGACTCTGCTCCCAGCAATTCTGAAACAGAAATCTTGGCATGCACAACTGAATTCGGGAAAGTTTCCAAGAAAGCAGCTTCTGCATTAACATCCTCTGGACGAATACCGAAGATCAGCTCCTTGCCCTCGTAACCTTTCTCCCGCAGAACCTTGAGAGCTCCTTCTGGAACTGTCAAGCGCAGCCCTTCTGCTACAATCTCATTCCCTTCAAGCTTAACTGGGATGAAGTTCATAGCTGGGCTGCCGATGAAGCCGGCAACGAACTTGTTAACTGGGTTGTTGTAGACTTCCTGCGGCGTACCAATCTGTTCCACTCGTCCAATCGTTCCAGTTCCAGCAGGATTCTTGGTCGCTGACATGATAACGATACGATCCGCCAAGGTCATAGCTTCAGTCTGGTCGTGGGTAACATAAATAGTTGTTGCCCCGATACGGCGGTGAATCTTAGCAATCTCCGCCCGCATAGAAACACGCAACTTAGCATCCAAGTTAGACAAAGGCTCGTCCATCAGGAAAACCTTTGCATCCCGAACAATAGCGCGTCCCATTGCTACCCGCTGACGCTGACCACCAGATAAATCAGCTGGCTTACGCTGCAAGAATTCCTTCAAGCCCAGGATTTCTGCTGCTTCGTTGACCCGTTTGTCAATATCTTCCTTGCCGTACTTGCGCAGCTTGAGACCAAAAGCCATGTTGTCGTAGACAGTCATGTGCGGATAAAGGGCATAGTTCTGGAAGACCATGGCGATGTCACGGTCTTTGGGTGCCACATCATTGACCACTGTACCGTCAATAGAGGCAGTTCCTTCTGTAATATCCTCCAAGCCTGCAATCATACGCAGCGTAGTTGATTTTCCGCAACCAGACGGACCAACAAATACGATAAATTCCTTGTCCTTGATATCTAGATTAAAGTCTTCCACTGAGTAGTGGTCGCTGTTGGGATATTTTTTATAGATATTTTTCAGATTTAATTCGACCATAATAAGCCCCTTCTTTTGATTAAAAATATTTTCTTTTAAGCTCTCGTTTGCAAAGCGCTTTCACATTGTCCATTATATCGTTTTTTTTTGACTTTTTCAAGCACTTTTAGTAAAACGTTTGCATAATTTTTGAAAATTTTTTCCATAAAAAAAGAGACCAAGTGGCCTCTTTCAAACTTAATCTTCCTTTTTTCTACTACGGAGTGACAATCCAGCTGTGCCTAAAGCACTGATAACTCCTGCAACTGTTAAAAGAGCATTAGAAGCTTGACCCGTATGCGGCAAGACTGACGCATCGCTCTTACCTTCCTTGTTTTTAAGCTGAGCTGGCTGGGTGACCTTAGCTGATGAAGACTGCTCTTGTACTGATTTGGCCCCATCAACTGCTGGCAAAATACCGCTAGTTACTTGGTAAGCAGGTAAAGCATCAGCTACTGCCGCGTCAGCAGCATTGACACCACCAGTAAATTCCGGAAGAGCCGCCATTTGAGGAGCGCTGTCTGGATGTGCACTCCTGACTGATGGCTGAACGCCAGCATCATAGGTGTTATTTTCTGTCATGGTTGGCTCTGAATCATTGACGCCTCCACTAAATTCAGGCCGTGTTGCTGTTGATGCTTCTGAATCATTAACATTGCCACTGAATTCTGGTTGTACTGAAGACTGCGGAGCTGTATCAGGATGAGTTCCAACCCCATGGCTAGATAAATCATACTCTGACTCTGTCGCTGTTATCGTCTCTGAATCATTGACGCCTCCACTAAATTCAGGCCACGTTGCTGTTGGTGCTTCTGAATCATTAACATTGCCACTGAATTCTGGTTGTACTGAGGACTGCGGAGCTGTATCGGGATGAGTTCCAACTTCATGGCTAGACAAATCATATTCCGACGCCGTTGCTATTGCTGGCTCAGAGTCGCTGACGCCTCCACTAAATTCTTTCCTGGTTTCTTGTGGTGAATCACTTGGAATAGAAGAAGCTGTCTCAGCTTTAGCAGCATTCTTGGCAATAGCTTCTAGATTTTCAAGAGCTTTTGTCTGCTCAGCAGCGATCTGTTCCTGCAGCTTCTCTGCTTTTTCTGCACTGTCTACACTATCGTCTAGCTGTGCAATCGCATCTGTTACCGTCTTTAATACTGCTCGAATCTTTTCTTTAACCTGCTTTTTATCGAGTTCTGAAAGTCTTTGATGATGTTCAATTGCTTCAATCTGTTTGTCGACTTCTTCTTCAAGCTCATCTAAAACCAAATCTTTGCCAACTGGATGAATCGTGTCCAAGCTAGCAATTCCAGCTTCCTCAATTCTCTCTAGTTCTTCTTCGGTATCAGCCTTTTCAAGCGCTGTTTTCGCATCTGCTAGAGTTGCTTCCGCTTCAGCTTTAGCCGTAGCCCGTTCTGCATCTGACAGATTCGGGTTGCTCCGTAAGTCTGCTAGCTTATCAGACAGAGCAAGATCTAGTTTCAGTCCAGTCGTAACTTTTAGCAAACCTTGCTTCTCTGCCGCTACCTGTTCTTGAATTTTTTCGGCATCATCAGGACTTTCAACCCAAGCATTATAAGCTGCAATTGCTTTTTGAGCTATGGCTGCTGCATCTTCAATCTTCTTTTTAGCTGCAGTTTTTTCTTCAGCAGAAAGACTTTGGTTCTTCTCAACAGCCTCGATAGTAGCTGTTTTTTCTTCCTGAATTTCTTTTAAGAACTGCTCTTTGCCAATAGGGTGAATCTTGGCTAAGTGGGCTATGGCTGTTTCTTTTGCCCGGTCATATATTTCCTGAGAATCTGCTCCTTCAATAGCCTTCTTGGCTGTTTCTACCACTTGCTCTATTTCGCCTCTAACTGCTTTCTTTTCTGTTTCTGAAAGATTAGGATTTGCTTCCAAGTCAGCTAACTTGGCAGCCAGAGTGAAATCTACGGTTGAACTTGCTATAAATTTGAAAAACTTATCTTCCTCGGTTACTGCTTGCTCTTGAATCACTTCCGCCTGCTCTGCTGTTGCTGCATTAACATCTAATTTCTGAATTGCATCCTCTGCTTCTGCAGCCTTCTTCCTTACAGACTCTTGGAAACTTTTCTTTTGCTCCTCAGGTAGCAAATCGCTACTATCTACAAGTTTGTCAAACTCTGCTTTCCCATTTTGGATTTCATCTAGAAGTAAATCTTTGCCGACTGGATTGATAGAGTTGATGTCTGCCAATCCATCTTCTTTAGCTTGATCAATCCTTTCTTTATCCTCAGCTGCGGCAATTTCATTCTGAGCCTTTGCAGCTGTTTGATTGACTTCGTCCTTAGCTGCTGCAAGCTCCTCATCTGACAAATTTGGATTATTCCCAAGATCTGTCACTTTCTCAGCCAGAAATGTGCCTACTTCCTTGTTAGCAGCCTCCCTAACCGTTGTCAAATCCTGATTTACTGGCGATGCAGCAACTGGGTTCTCTACTGCATTTGCCACTGGCTGCTCCTCATCTGCTGCCACCATACTGTGACCTAAAAACAGAGCACAAATAAGGACTGACCCAACACCTAAAACAGACTTCCGAATAGAATATCGCAAAACTTTTTCTGTTCTTTTCATTTTATTCTCCTCTGAACATATTTTATTATCCTGATCAGTAACCCTGAATAAAAAGTCCAGTCAAATCTCCCGTAAATCTTTCAGATTTGGTAATTTTTAAACCACACTTTCTATTTGACTTCTGATAAGATTTTTTATTATTTTATCATATTAACTTGTTAAAACAAAAGGATTATCGGCTTGATTTATGTACATTTTTGTGAAATCGTCCAGTTTTCAAACAGACATGATGTCCAGAAATTAAACTAAAAATTTTCCCATTTAACAATGTGTAAACTTTTTTAGTAAAAATTCTGGGCTATTTTCTAGCTTATTTCAGACAGAAAAAGTAAAATGGTATAGGAGGGATAAAATTATGGCTCTTAATACACGAGATAGGATTTTGGATGCATTTTTTGAATTAGCAGATAAACAGCCAGACAGGTCGCGTTTTACCTTTACAGAAATCGCTAAAGAAGCCGGCTTGTCCAGACAGGCTATTTACAAACGACACTTTAATAACACTACTGAAATTATCGAATACATTCGCCAAGATATGGTAAAGCAAGCCTTTGCCCCCAACTGGAATAGCAACAAAGCTGAAGCGGACTTAGATCCTTTCACTTTTTTGGCTCAAACGATTCTTCCCGCTATTTATGAGCAACGCCAACGCATTAAAATATTATATACTAGTTCTGTCGATCCCTTGTGGAGCGATTTTATTACTGCCAGTTACAAGGACTGGATCGAGCAGAATTTAAATCTTGACCACCAAAAATTAGGTATTCCTGAAGACCTGGCCAATCAACTGCTGGCCGGCTGGATTAGTTCTCTTATTGAGAATTGGATCACTCAGGATGACCCCGTTCCTTGCAAGCAGTTCTCTAAGACATTTCTCAACCTTGTATCTTCACCCCTAACCAGCTTTGCTGCCTATGATAGTCCAGCTGGTCCTTCAAATAAAATTGTTATCGCATAACCAACTAGAAGAAAAACAGAGAAATGACAGAACCGGTCCTTGTAAGGGAAGACTGGTTTTTTAATATTTTTATATTAAATTTTAAAAATAATTGGACATTTCCTCTATAAAGTGTTATCATTTTAGTTGACAAGCGGTAAACTTTTTTGTTGGGATTTGCGCTATTTTTAGACAAACCAGCAAGAACTTAATAAAAAAGAAAGAAGGTACTTATGCCCCAAGATACTCGAGACAAAGTCGTCAATGCCTTAATTGAGCTGGCAGAGCAAAATCCTGAAAAGTCTTATTTTACTTTTTCAGAGATTGCAAAACAAGCTGGTCTATCGCGCCAGGCTATCTATAAAAAGCATTTTAGTAATGTTGAAGACATTATCCAATACATCCGCCAGACAATTATGACTCCGTTTTTGCCCCTGTATGAAAGCTACGAAGAAGGAAATGGAGAAAATCCGTTCTGCTTCTTTGCCCAACATATGATTCCTACCCTTTATGAACATAGGAAATGGATGAAGGTGCTCTATACTACAGCTATCGATCCTTTCTGGAGTGACTATCTATCTACCTTCTTCACTCAGTGGGTCGTGCAAAATTTAGAAATTGACTCTAAAAAATTGGGAATTCCAAAAGAAATGGCTACGGAAATTGTTGTTAGATGGATTAACTCCCTCATTGAAATTTGGATTATCAAAGAAGAACCTATGCCTGCAGAGGATTTCGCCAAGCTCTTCCTGAATGTGATTTCAACCCCTATGGATCAGTTTATAACACCTCACAGTGAATCCTAATTCAACTCAAAATTATGAAGCCCGCCTAATTTAGGCAGGCTTTTTTGTCGGTAAAATTTCTTACTCTCCCAAAGAAAAGAGAGCAGATAGTCTTCTGCTCTCGTCAACATATAAGCTATAAAATTAAGCACCAAGCTTCGTTTAATCTACTCGATAATAGAAGCTACCTTGTTCGTCAAAGCTATTCAGGCCAACTCCTGTCCAGATTCTGTCTTGACCAACATCTGAATTATCTGTAAAGTTTTCCTTGTCTGCGACCTTAACTCCCTTGGGAAGAAACTCAATCAGAAAACCTCCGCTTTCTCCGCCGTAGACACCGCCAGCAGCAGTACCATAGTCTGTCAGAGAAGCTCCGTACAATTCATAAACACTTGAAACCAAGCCCTTGTCATCAAAAACAAGCTGGTTGCCAGAAGCATCCTGCCAGGTTCCTTTAACGCTGGCATAATAGCCATTTGCAAGTGCTGAAATGTCCATCGCTTCCTTCTTTTCCTTGTTTTTTTCTGTGCTCGCACTCTCTGAGCTAGTGTTGCTAGCCGCTGAAGATGCTGCTGCAGTTGATTGACTGGATGCCTGCTCCACAGAACTTGTTACTGAGCCAGTACTGCTACTGCTAGTAGGCGTCTCTGATTGATTCGTAGCACTGCCATTCGAGCAAGCTGTCATAGCTAATAAAGCAGCTCCTGCTAGTAAAAAAGGTAAAGCTTTTTTCTTCATTTTTCTCCTCTTTCTCACGGTAAGATAAATCATGTGATTAGTAACATTATAGATTATTTTATCGCTTTTTACAAGAAGAATTCTAGCAGCTGGGCAGGCACACAGCTACTGACCTTATTTACTCAGCTTCTGCCACATCCAGAACCCTGTAGATTGTTTTTGCCAGAGCTGCTTCATAATCAGATACACTATAAAGTTTATCCGTTGTCACTTGAGCTGTCTGTTTATCTAAGTCCACAACCACATCTGACACTCCCTCCATAGATAGGAAATGCTGGGTGACGTGTTTGACACAGTTTTGACAAGATAAGTTTTCTAATTGGACTGTTTGTTTCATAGATTTATTCCTCCGTATACTTAGTTCATTTTAAAGCGTCCTAGACGCAGAGCATTGACGACAACCGATACTGAACTCAAGCTCATGGCCAGACCAGCCAGCATAGGATTGAGCAAGGGACCGCCGAAAAGATGCAATAGCCCCATAGCAATCGGGATGCCCAGTGTATTGTAGGCAAAAGCCCAGAAAAGATTTTCCTTGATATTGCGGATAGTCGCCTGGCTGAGCTTGATAGCCTTGACTACATCCTGCAAATCACTATGCATGAGCACTACATCTGCCGACTCAATAGCTACATCAGCGCCTGATCCGATGGCAATTCCCACATCTGCCTGAACCAGAGCCGGTGCGTCATTGATACCGTCTCCGACCATAGCCAGTTTTTTCCCAGATTCCTGTAAGTTCTTGATAGCAGTGGCCTTACCATCTGGCAATACACCTGCGATGACTTTTTGGATTCCAGCTTTCTGGGCAATAGCTGTCGCTGTTTCCTCACGATCCCCTGTCAGCATGGTAACTTCCAGCCCCATAGACTGGAGCTCCTGCACCGCCTTCAGACTGCTAGACTTCATCTCATCTGCTACCGCTAAAATACCTGTCAGCTGTCCATCTATTGCGACAAACATGGCTGTCTTCCCTTCCTTGGACAGCTCTAACAACTGTTCTTGAAAGGCACTGCTGTCAATGTTCTTTTCTTTCATCAAAGACTCATTTCCCACCAGAAGATGCTTACCTTCAACCTGAGCTGACAAACCTCGGCCAACAATGGCCTCAAAATGGCTGACAGGCAGCAAGTCAAGCTCCTCCTCTTCAGCTGCTTCCAAGATAGCCTGAGCCAAAGGATGCTCAGAATGCTGCTCAGCACTGGCTATTAGCTGCAACAAGTCAGACCGACTAAAATCACTCAAGGGCAGCAGATCTGTCAGACTAGGCTTACCGACCGTAATCGTCCCAGTCTTATCAAGAACAATGGTGCCCAGCTGATAAGCCGCTTCCAAAGCTTGTCCAGACTTAATCAGAATCCCATTTTCAGCCCCTTTGCCAGTCCCAACCATAATAGCTGTCGGAGTGGCTAATCCCAGCGCACAAGGGCAGGCAATGACCAGAACTGCGATAAAGATTGACAGGGAAAAGCTAAGACTCTCACCAGCTAGAAAATACCAGCCAAGCGCGGACAAAGTAGCCAAGCTTAGCACGATTGGGACAAAATAAAGCGAAATCTTATCGGCTAAGGCCGCAATCGGTGCCTTAGACCCCTGCGCTTCCTCCACCAATCTAACAATCTGAGCTAATGTCGTATCCGAACCCACCCTAGTTGCTTGGTAATCAATACTACCATTTTGATTGATTGTGGCACTGGTAATGGTGTCGCCGACCTTCTTTTCAATCGGGACACTTTCACCAGTCATCATGGACTCATCCACAAAGGTCTGCCCCTCTATTACAAGGCCATCTACCGGCATACGCTCCCCTGGCTTGATACGGATAATATCTCCAACTCGGATATCCTCCGTATCAATGGTCACAGCCTCTCCATAGCGAATCACTGTCGCCTGACTAGGTACTAGCTCAAGTAGAGACTGAATCGCCTGAGACGTTCGACCCTTGGCAGAACTTTCCAGATATTTACCCAGAAGAACCAAGGCAATAATCACTGCAACAGACTCAAAGTAAAGCTGATGAACAAAGGCATGATGACCTAGAAAAACCTGACTGACCGAGTAGAGACTGTAGAAAAATGCTGCACTAGTCCCCACCGCAATCAAACTATCCATATTAGGATGCCTCTTGATAAGATTGCGAAATCCCCTCTGATAGAAACCACGACCAATCCACACAGCAGGCAGAGTCAAAAGTAGTTGTGACAGAACGAAGACCAAAGGGTGCGCCATATGGTCCAAGAAGCTAGGCAGAGGAAGACCGACCATACTTCCCATAGAGATATAAAGTAAAGGCAGAGCCGTAATCAAAAGAATCAGTAACTCTTGTTTCTTTTTTTGCAATTTCTGAGCTTTAATCTCAGCTTCTTCGCTTACATCAGACGGTCGGTCTTTTCCTTTTTCTTCTGCCTGATAACCAGCCTCGGCTACAGCAGCCAGCACTTGCTGGCTGTCAAATCCCGCCTTAGGAAGCAAACTGAGGCGTTCTGTCGCCAGATTGACACTGACGTCCTCGACCGTTTCCAAGTCCTTGACCGCAATCTCTATCGTCATAGCACAGGCAGCGCAGGTCATACCTGAAAGCTTGTATTCTTTCTTCTCGCTCATCAATACGTCTCCTTTCCGTGCCCGCAACGACACTGGCCTTGAGGACAGTGGCATTTGATTTCCAAAGGAGCCGAGGCTCTTTTCTTATCGATGACTTGGCTGAGACGTTCCAAGTCCCCTTGACTAAACTGACTTCTCTCAATCATCGAAATCAAAAGATCTCCGTGTTTAGTATTACAGATATTGTCAAAAAGAGCCTGCCAAGTACTTTCCAGATGATCCGCTTCTAAAATCCGAGCATCGTAGTAAAACTTGCCCTCGATTTTTTCCATAGCGATAAATTCTTTGGTCTTCAGACGATTCAAAAGGGTCTTGATGGTTGCCGGCTTCCAGGAAAAATCAGCTTCCAAACGCGCTATAATCTCTGTACTGCGACTGTGTGGATAGGCCCATAGCACACGCATCACTTGCCATTCTGCTTGGCTAATATTTTGCTGTTCCATTGTTTAACACTCCCTTATCATTTACATTTGTAATCTAACTCTTTATTAGTTTACATTTGTAATCGTAATTTGTCAAGTATTTTTATCGTCATATTTCCTGATATACAAAAAAAGAAGGCGGGATAGTCCCGTCTTCTTACTTTATTTATATTAATGCGCCAACATCTCTTGGGCAATTTCTTGACCGGTCAATTTACTTGGATAATAGGTTGGCCAGTTTTCCAGTTCATCAAAGAGTGCTTCCTGGCTTTCGCCACCATAGAAGATATGGAAGTGAGCCGCCTTGGTCGGTGCAATGTTGTGGTCGCTAAACTGAACATACTTGTACTCCCCAGCATCCTCGTCTGTCGCTTCAAACATGAAGCGAACTCCACGATTTCCCTTAGAGTAAGTCAAAGTGTGCTTGCCAACGTATTTATACGTATATTTCTTGGATTTTCCATCTACCACAAATTCCATAGTCTTGTCTGTGATATTGATATTGGAAACATCTGTCTTGTAGCCTTTGTCATAGTAGTCCTTGTATTCAGCTGCTGTCATTTTTCCAGTCAGCTTAGCCTTGTAGTCAAAGACTTGGTCCAAGGTCCCGTCTTTCAGATAAGGGTAAACAGACTGCCACTCGCCAGCATAATCAGACAAGGTCCGATCCTTGACGGCACTGTCTTCAAAGTAGCCGTTTTGCACTGTCTTATCGTCTTCTTCTTTCTCGGCTGCAATCTCCGCTCCCTCTTGGTCAGTTGTCTTCTTGAGAGCCTTTAGATTGGCCTGCATGATAGAAACATAGTCTGCCCCATCCTTGGTCTGCTCCTCGGTCAAGCTTTCCAGCGGATTCAGGACATCAAGCTCTACCCCTGTTTCCTTAGCCAGAGTAGAAGCCAGAGCCTGAGAGGCATTCTCTTCAAAGTAAATATACTTGATTTTATTTTTCTTGATATACTCGGTCAATTCAGCCAAGCGTGAAGCGGATGGCTCACTGTCTGGTGAAAGGCCAGAAATTGGCACCTGCTTCAAACCATAGTCCAATGCCAGATAGTTAAAGGCTGCGTGCTGAGTAACAAAGCTCTTTTGCTTGGCATTGGCCAAACCATCCTCATATTCCTTATCCAAGGCTTCCAGCTTCTTGATATAAGCTGCTGCATTTTTCTCAAAAGCAGCTTTCTTGTCAGGATAAGACTTGCTCAAGCTATCACGGATGTGCTCCACCATTTTAATAGCCCGCTTCGGAGATAACCAAACATGGGGATCATAGGCATGATGATGTCCCTCTTCCCCATGGTCGTGGTCTTCTTCCTCTTCACCACCAGGCAGCAAGAGCATATTACCTGTCGCTTTGATAACCGTTTCTTCCTTATTTTTTAAAGTTTTTAACAGATCAGGAACCCAAGTCTCCATGTTTTCATTTTCATAGACAAAGGCATCTGCATCCTGAATCGTCGCAACTGCCTTAGCTGAAGGCTCATAATCATGCGGCTCTGTACCAGCCCCGATTAGAAGTTCAACATTGGCCTCATCTCCAGCCACCTGCTTGGTAAACTCATAAACTGGATAAAAAGTCGTGACAAAATTGAGCTTGCCATCTGCATTTTTTTGATTAGAACAAGCTACTAAGAAAATACTCAGTAAACCTGCTAATAGTAAGCTAATTTTTTTCATTTTCTGCTCCTATTTCATAAATTTTTTGACTAAATTGACCAGCAAGAACAAGCTGACGAAAATAATCGTAATGCTAGCGCTAGCTGGCGTCTCTGCATAGTAAGAAATATAAAGTCCAGCAATCATACCAAAGAAGCCGATGGCATTTGCTAGCAAAATAACCGACTTGAAATTTTTCCCAACCCGCAGAGCAATACTGGCCGGCAAGACCATAATGGTCGAAACCAGCAAAGCTCCCGCAGCCGGAATCATGAGGGCTATCGCAACACCCGTCACGATATTGAAGAGAATGGACATGGTCCGCACAGGCAGCCCATCCACAAATGCCGTATCCTCATCAAAGGTCAAGATGTACATGGGGCGAATGAAGAGGAAAGTCAAGACAAGCACCACAGTAGCAATAACAAAGAGAGAAATCACCTGCTCCATACTGATAGTCACAATGGAGCCAAACAGATATTGGTCCAGACTCATCGAGCTAGAACTCTTGCCTTTACTCATAACAATCAGGGAAATAGCTAAGCCGGTTGACATAAGAATGGCTGTACCGATTTCCATGAAATTCTTATAGATTGTTCGCAGGTGCTCTAAGAAGACTGCTGCGATAATGACGACAAGCACCGTTGTGAGAGTGGGCGATAGTCCAAGAACCAAACCAAAAGCTACACCTGCCAGTGAAACGTGACTGAGCGTGTCACTCATAAGGCTCTGCCGCCGTAAAATCAGGAAAGTCCCCAGAATCGGCGAGAAGAGGCTCATGGCAATAACGGCCAAAAAGGCTCGTTGCATAAAATCATAGGAAAATAGATTAAGCATGGCTCACCTCCTGTCCATTGTCGCTTTCATGCACATTGAAACAGCGCCAAGGTGAGTCCTGATTACGGACTAGGTGAATGTTGCGGTCAGCATATTTACGAACTTCTTCCGGATCATGAGTAATCATCAAGACAGCTTTCCCATGCTGATGAGCACTATGGTGCATGAGCTTGTAAAATTCATCCTTGCTGCCTGCATCCATTCCTGTTGTCGGCTCATCAAGGACAAAAATATCCGGATCCGAAGCAAACATACGAGCAATCACAGCCCTCTGCTTTTGCCCGCCAGAGAGAGAACCAATCCGCTTGTCCCGATGTTCCCACATTCCAACCGACTCCAGACTTACCTTGATATGCTCCTCATCATGCTCATTCAAACGACGAAACCAACCCTTACGTGGATAACGTCCCGACTTGACAAACTCATATACCATACTAGGAAAACCAGCGTTAAAACTAGCAATCTGCTGAGGTAGATATGCAATCCGGAGTTTCTTGCCTCGCACATTGGTCTTGGAAATCTTCACTTCCCCATGCTTAGGCTGTAAAATTCCCAAACTAGCCTTGATAAGTGTCGTCTTAGCAGCTCCATTTTCCCCCGTCAAGGTGACAAACTCACCGCTGTCTAGAAAATAATGAATATGCTCTAGCACAGGCTCCTTGTCATAGTAAAAGGAAAGATTATCCACTGTGATATATCTCATTTACCAATCTCTCCCACTAAGGCTTCCAAGAACTTCGCAATCACCGCCTGTTCACTAGCAGAAAACTGCTCTGCCAATTTTTGATAGGTCTCCAAAGTATGCGAATGATGATGCTGATGTTCCTTTGCAATCGGCTGAGCTAATTCAGTCAAACGGTAAAAAGTGACCCGTGCATCTCTCTTATCTTTAAAGGTTTGCAGCATCTCTTGCTGAACCAAAGATTTCACAGCCTTGGTCACAGCGGCTTGACTCACATTCAGTCTTTTTGCCAAATCAGAATTTGTCAAGGATTCCTCAGACAAAAGCATCAAAATATGCTCCTGTGTATTGGTTAAAGGCACATCACTCGTGCAAGAACCAATCAGAATTTCATGCTGATTTTCTGCCTTCAAAATAACTTCATTAAAAAATTGATCGATCTTCTCTGCTAAATGAGTCATTTCCTCCTCCTTCTCTTAACCAGTTAAAGCTTTACTGGTTAATTATACCACAAAAAAGAAAAGAGTCAAGAATTTTCAGTAAAAGTAAGATGCTTTTCACAAAAAATATTTAATCATACAATTAGATTCTTAAACCCTAAATAAAACTCAATCAGAGAATAAAAAGGAACAAACCTAGCTTGACTCATATTAGCATTCTAGATCTTAAAAGGCATTTAATTATAAAATTCTTCCGTAACCATTACACGAGTTGAGTGTAAATCTACAAGAAAAATCACGATTCAATCTTCCGCTTAGCTTGAAAGTAAATACTACAGAAAAGACAAAAAAACGAAGCTAAAATGCTTCGCTAAACTCAAGCTATACCGGCGGCCGGGGTCGAACCGGCACGTCCGTGAGGACACTGGATTTTGAGTCCAGCGCGTCTGCCAATTCCGCCACGCCGGCTCAAGTTTTTAACTGGGGTAGCTGGATTCGAACCAACGCATGAGGGAGTCAAAGTCCCTTGC